>VFQO010000218.1_pt1 | contig 72628 bp, 72 predicted proteins | sample 3512331 | NCBI WGS metagenome assembly VFQO01 (sample SAMN10412371, study PRJNA504923) | tailings metagenome | isolation source: Replicate 3 from Balatoc abandoned mine | place: Philippines: Itogon, Benguet | collected 2017-08-28 | reverse complement strand
TAAACCACAAAACCTTCAGGCCCAAGGGTACGAAAAACTTTACTCAAATCCCATGATCTCCGACATTCCAGTAAGAATAGAACGATCCTATGCCTACTCCCATGGCAGGGTTTCCCTTCAATTGTCAGACCGCAGCGGCAAATCGCATTGACCTTCGAAAGATGGCCGCGATCGAACGTGCTCATAAGCTGAAGCCTCCATCTACGATGATTGTTTGCCCCGTTATGTAGGCCGACCGGTCCGATGCGAGGAACCGCACTGCCTCTGCCACTTCCCCGCCCGTACCGAAGCGGCGCAGTGCTATTGCCTTCTTCTGCTGCTCCCAAACTTCGGGCGAATAGAGGGTCTGCAGGAAGTTCGTACCAAGGCCCGCATCGATGATTCCGGGTGCCACCATGTTGGCACGTATGCCGAACTTGCCCTCTTCCTTGGCGATGGCTCTGCCAAGCGCCTCCATGCCCGCCTTGGGCACTGACGAAAGGGCATCTCCCGGAGGGAAGGTGTAGTTCGCCACCGAGACGACGATCACGAGGTTGCCGTGCTCTTGCGCGCGAAAAATTGGCAGGATTTCCGCCACTACACGCGTCAGCCCGATCAGTTCGGTCTCGATGACTTCGCGCCACTGGCTCTCTTTGATCTGGCTGACGAAGGGCTGCTCTATGGCCACGCCGGAGGCAAAGACCACAGCATCGATGGAGCCGAGCTGCGCGGCTCCATCGGCGACGGCAGATTGGACCGAAGCGGGATCGGCAAGGTCGCAGGATACCGGCCAGCCTTTGCACGAAGGGGGCAGGCTGGCGCAAAGCTTCTCCGCCTCTGCCTTGCTGGAACGATAGGTGAGGGCGAGGCCTTCGAAGTCTTCGGCTAGCGCCTTGGCGGCTGCTTGCCCAAGGCCGCCGGTGGCGCCCACGATCAAGGCATTCCTTGCTCTCATCCGATAGGCTCCTCTGGAAAGCGGGACAGTTGTGCCAGCAATTGTGCTGCAAAGGCATCATTCCTGTCGGCTGTGAACATGTGACCTGCGCCGCGTGCGATCAATATTTCCAGATGCGGGGCAAGCGCCTTGAAACGCGCGGTGTTGCTATCGCTGACGAGGTGGCTCAGCTCTGCCCGCACCATCACCAGCGGAGAGGTTACCCGCGCTGCTGCGGCAAGCACGGCTTCGTTCTCGCTTGGCGGATGCAGGAATTCTTCTTTGCCGGTGGCGGGATCCCAATGCCAGTGCCAGCGCCCCATTTCGTCCTGTCGCATGGATCGGGCAAGCCGTGCGGGATCGGCCATGCGAGGCTGTGCGAGATGATGGGACAGCGCAGCGGCAGCCTCATCAAGACTGTCATAGCCCCTGGCACCTTCGGCGAAGAACTGGCGAATTCCGACGATCCCGTCGTCTGGCATGTCGGGAGCCACGTCGGCCAGCATGATCAGCCGGACCCTTGCCGGGTGGCGCGCCCCCCCGATCAGTGCCGCCTGCCCGCCCCGAGATGCACCGACCAGTGTTACGCGCCTTGAAAACTGTTTAAGTAGAGCCTCCACATCGCGGGCAAACGCCTCGACATGGTAATCGCCATCGCTTGCCCATTGGCTTTCACCGTGACCGCGCAAATCGAAAGCGATCCCGTAATAGCCTGCTTCACCTACTTGGCGAGCCGAGGATCGCCAGGCGTTGCGGCTTTGGCCGCCGCCATGAAAAAAAAGCACAGGAGGAGCCTCCGGGTCGCCAAAGGCTAGCCCGGAAAGCTCCAGTCCGTCCCCCCTATAACTGACAGTATCGCCGCGCAAATCAGGCCTTGATGGGCACTGTTTCAGCGTGGCTGGAGTGCTCTCCCGGGCCCTTGTAGGCAAACTTCCCGGGCGCGTGATGCCACTTGCCATCGTCATGGCTTTCATAAGGCGAAGCAACTTCGATCAGGCAACCATGCGTGCTCTTGGCACCTACCCAACTCCATTTCTGCCAGGTCATGTCGGGATCGTTAAAGGTCTCGCCACCCCCGGGTAGATGCAGGCCCTCGGCCTTCAGCTTTTCCATCGCGGCGGGAACGTCGTCGGTGGTGAAGCACAGGTGATGAACATGTTCGCCGACCTTGTCCAGCCGCTTGCCGAGCGGTGTGCCGGGTGCCGGCTGGATGAACTGGATCTCGGTGGAATACTCATTGACGAAGGTAGCCCACTTCATTCCGGCATCGTCTCCGCTGGAAAATTCGTCGTACTTTACGATCGGCTTCTCCAGCGATTGCGGATCGAGAACGCGAAGGATCTTGGTCCAGTCCTCGATCGCTTGATCGAGGTCGCGTACCACCATACATACATGGGCAAAAGGACCGCTGGGCATTATTCGTCTCCTTGGATCAGATAATTATCGTGGCGGTGCCGGCATTCACGGTGCCGCGCCCATCCACATCGAGTTTGAGGTCACAGGAAACACGGTTTCCTTCAACCGCCGTAATTTCGCCGGAAGCGACCGCGCGGTCGCCTTCGTAAACGTTGTCGAGAAAGCGGGAATCCATGCTTTCGATACGGCAGCCGGGAAAGGCCGCCATCAGCATGTTCATCAAATAGGCCACGTTTATAGGGCCCTGGTTGATCCGTTTGTCGCCCAAACCCTTGGCCTTCACCACTTCCACATCGAGGTGGATTGGATTTGGATCGGCCAGAAACACGGACCAGTCGCGCATGGTATCGGGGCTGACGCTCTCTATTACGAACGGCGGCAAGGAATCGCCAGCCTTGATGCTGCTTGCGCCGGTCATGCGGCCAACTCCTTGCGCGGCAGAACCCACACGTTGTCTGTCTCCAGCACCGCGTCGCCCCCTTCAGCGGGGTGGAGGCGCAGGCGGTAAGTAAGCACGTCCATCACACCAAGCTTGCGGCTTTTCTTGCGCACGAGGCTGAGGATTTCACCAGTAACCCTATAGTCCTGCCCAACCATCAGTTGCTGGGCAAAGCGTACGCCGGATGAACCCATCATCGGGCCATCTTCCACGTCGAATTCGCAGGTTTCGCAAACCCCTGCCACGGATTTGCCCATGGCGACCTGGGTAGCAATGTAATAATAGATGGGGTGCGCGGTGCCATCGCTAGCCGGTTCCAGCCCGGTGGATTTGCATAGGGCGGCATTTTCATCGGCATCGATCGTAAAGATCGCGGTGCCATCCAGCGATGTTCCGGCGACGTCGGGGGCAGGGAGGAAATCTTCCATCTGCGATATCCTTCAGAACGACCGCGGCAGGCCGAGATTCTCGGCAATAGAATTGCGCACCATCTCGTTGGAGATTGGCGTCATCCTCAAGATGCGGTGATCACGCCAATAGCGCTGCATGTCGGTCTCGGCCGAATAGCCCATGCCGCCCATGATCTGGATGCCCATATCGGCTGCCTTTACGGCATTTTCAGTAGCCACCATCTTTAGCATGTTTGCCTCGTTGCCACATGCCATTCCGTTCGATTGCATCCATGCCACGTTATACAGCAGGAGTTCGGTCACCTTCTGCGAGGTGGCGATGTCAGCAACATAATGCTGCAGAATCTGGAACCGACCGATCACGCCGCCAAACGCCTTGCGTTGCATCATGTATTCCAGCGCGTCTTCCAGAACGCCGTCAATCGCGCCCAGGCACTGTGCGCCCACCATGATACGTTCGTTGTTGAGGCTCGGCAGCATTGCGCTCCACGCCTTGCCAGGTTCGCCAAGCACGTCCTCGTCGGGCACGAAAACGTCTTCGTAGTGCACTTCACAACTGCCCATGGCGCGCATGCCGAGTTTGGGCAGCAGACTGGTGGTTATACCGGGAGACTTGGCGTCCACAAACAGGGCGATCAGCCCGTGATGCTTCTTTTCGGCATTGCGATCGCTGCGTGCCAGCACAAGCAGCCGGTCGGCAACCTTCGCGCCGGTCGTCCACATTTTCGCGCCGTTCAGCTTCCAGCCGCCATCGACTTTATCGGCAAATGTCTTCATCGCGCCGAGCACATCGGTCCCGCCGTCAGGCTCGGTCATGGAGAGGGAAACACGCAGGTTTCCGGCTGCCATTTCGGGAAGCCAACGCTTCTTTTGTTCTTCGCTACCAGCAACCGATACAGAGTGCGCGCCGCCGAATGAGGTCAGCCCCCATACCCACAACAAGCCGCCCGCCGTGCGGGCCATTTCGCGGGCGAAGATCATCTGCATCAGCACATCGCCGCCAAGGCCGCCATACTCTTCAGGGATGCCGACTCCAAAGAAGCCTTGCTCCTTCAGTTTATCCCATATTTCAAAGGGGTAGTTTTCCTCATCCGCTTCAAGCTTGCGCATGAGATCCTTGGGCAATTCCGCATCCACCCAGCGGCGCACCACGTCGCGAAAAGCGATCTGTTCTTCGGTAAGATTGAAATCCATGCTCGCCTCTTGTTTCCGGATCTACGCCTTGCAACCTATCGAACGGAGGGCTAGATTGACAGTCCGCCTTCCACCGGGATCACCGAGCCGGTGACATAGGAGCCTGCCGGAGAGGCCAGGTAGATTGCCGCCCCGGCCATATCTTCCGCCATGCCGGTGCGCCCGCGCGGAACCATCGATTCCACCATCTTGCGCATGGCATCGTCGGCAATTACGGTCATGTCGCTTTCGAAAAAGCCAGGTGCGATAGCGTTTACGGTTATGTGATCGCCGGCAAGGTTTTTCGCCAGCGACTTTGTAAGCCAGTGGATCGCACCTTTCGATGCCTGATAGGCATAGACTTCGCGTGGGCCGATCTTCAGCGCGCCTACCGAGCCGATGTTGATCACGCTGGCTGGGCGCTGGGCCGTGGCCCCATTGCGCAGCAGCGGCAGCAGTTTCTGCAACAGAAAGAAGGGGCTCTTAAGGTTGAGATCGAGAACCCCGTCCCAGTCCTGCTCCGAAAACGTATCTATCGGCGCGTCTGACAGGGTGCCGGCGTTGTTGACGAGGATGTGCAGTTCGTTTTCCCGGCCGGAAAGGTCGGTTACGAGCGTCTGGATGCCATCGAGGGTGGAAAGATCGGCAGAAATGCCAGTGACATCGCCTGCCATTGCCTCTGCAGCGGCTGCGACCTTTTCGGCGGTGCGCGCGCAGATGTAGACCCTTGCACCTGCGGCGGCGAGGCCTTCTGCAATCATCCGGCCAATCCCGGCGCTGCCGCCGGTTACAAGCGCAACTCGCCCTTCGACTGAGAACAGGCTTGAGGCATCAATCATTCGACGATCTCCAGGATCATCTTGGTCAGGCCTAAGGGATCACCGACGTTGAAGGCGTGATCGCCCGGATGCTTGTGCACCGGCCAGCCCAACTTCTCCGCACGCTCGTGCATCATGCCCATGATGGTGTGCTGGGCAGCGATGTAATCGACCGGGTGGGTGATCGCTTCTGCGCCAATGGGAATGGCGCAACTGGTCGCCCGCATTGGCTGGTCTGACAAGTGATCTAGCAGCCATTTCTCGCGGTCGCGATCCATCATGTGCGGATGTTCTTTGGCCATCGCGCGCTGCTGTTCGTGAACGCCTGAACCTATCGGCCCTTCGCCTGCGTCCAGCATGGCATCCAGTCCGGCGGTTTCTTCCTCGCTGGCGAAGCCCATCATCGAGGCGATGCGTTCCCCGGCATGGGGCACGATGGCATCAAGGTAAATCACCCGCCGAATTCGGTCGCCAGCCTGCGCAAGCACGCCCGGCGCAACGGTTCCGGCATAGGAGTGTGCTACGAGGATGACGTCGGTCAGCTCTTCGTAGTTCAGCACGTTGACGATATCGGCCACATGCACGCTGTTGCCAATGTCGCGGCCGATCAGGTGTTCGCGCTCACCAAAGCCGGTGAAGGTGGGCGTGTAGACAGTGTGCCCTTTCGCCTCCAGTTCGGCCCGCATGAACTTCCACGTCCAGCCGCCCATGCCGCCACCGTGCATCAGAAGGTAAGTAGCCATTAATCGGGCGCTCCAGGTTCAAGGTTCGAGACGAGTTCGGGTGGCACATCGGGGCCCCAAAGGTAGAAACTGTCTTCCGGCGCATGCTGCGCTGCCGGCCATTCGCAATCCGCCGGGATATAATCGATATCGGCGGAATACTCGGCGTAGCTGCCCCAGGGGTCGCGGGAATAATAGAAGTAATTTCCGCCAAGCACGTGGCGGCCCACGCCCCAGCCTTCCTTGTAACCTGCGCGCATCATCTGCGCTGAGCCAAGGCCAACTTCCTGGATAGAGCCGACATCCCAGCTGCTGTGGTGCATCCCAGGGTGCGTGGAACCCACAAGGGCCAGCAGGTGATGGTCGCTGCCATGCGGCCCGTGAAGGAAAGCCACCACGGGGCCGCTGCCGTCGGACAGGCGCAGGCCCATGTTCTTCTCGTACCAGTCCGTGGCCGCGATCACATCGGTGGTGTAGATCGCGAAGTGCGAAAGGTTGCGGGGCCGGGTCTGCGGTGCCTTGGAATTGAAGATCGCACCCGATTCACCTGCCTTGGAAGACTGGACGGTGAACTGCGTCTTTGCATCGGGGGAGCATTTCTCTGCTACCACGATGTTGAGCGGCATGCCGTCAAAACCTGAGAACCAGCTGCCATTGCCAGGCGTCTTGTCCAGCGCATCGATCCGCTCCACGCTGTTCGCGTCAAGGCGGGCAAGGAGCGCGTCTTCATCTTCGGCGTAGATACCGAAGCTGATGTAGCGCAGTTGCTTCACCGACCCTTCGACAATGCGGCCCCAGCAGTGGTCGTTGCCAAAGGTGTAAAGGTCCAGCCCCTCTGCAGTGTCACGCACGTCCAATCCGAACTTTTCGTAAAAGTCCCTGGCCTTGGCAAGATCGGGTACCTGCAGGCCAAAATGATCGATCGAGTGGACGCCCAGAGCGCCAGCGCGTTTCTGCGGCATGTCTCTCTCCCTTGTAGCAGTGGTCAGTTATTCGGCCACCACGGTGTTTTTCAGCAAACCGATGCCTTCGATTTCGACTTCGCAGACATCGCCGGCCCTCATCCACACCTGCGGATCGCGCGCCACACCCACGCCGCCCGGCGTGCCCATAACGATCACGTCGCCCGCTTCAAGCGTCATGAAAGTTGACAGGAGGTGGATGGTGTTGGCGACGGTGAAGATCAGGTTGCTGGTGTTGGAGGACTGCATGACCTCCCCGTTCACCCGGCATTCGATCTTGAGACCGGCAGCACCGGCAGGCACTTCGTTCGGGGTGACAAGCCATGGGCCAAAGGCGCCGGTATCATCGAAGTTCTTGCCCGCAGTCCATTGCGGCGTGCGCAGCTGGTAATCGCGGATCGAGGCATCGTTGAACACCGAATAGCCTGCCACATAATCGAGCGCGTCAGCCTCCGCGATATTCTTGCCGCCCTTGGAAAGAACGACGACAAGCTCCGCCTCCCAGTCAAGCTGCTCGGATACCTTGGGCAGGATGATCGGTGCGCCATGGCCGATAAGGCTGGATGCGAAGCGACCGAATAGCACGGGAAATTCCGGTATGCCGAGGCCTGCCTCTTCCGCGTGGTCGCGGTAATTCAGACCAAGACAGATAATCTTACGAGGCTTTGCAACCGGCGGCAGGAATGTCAGCGATGCAGCGTCGACCGTTTCCCCGGCGGCAGCGGCAGCACCGGCAGCGGCCATCTTACCGCCCGCAATCTGCGCGTCCAGATCGGCCAGGTCGGCATCCCAGACCACCTTGGTTTCGCCATCAATCTTGGCCGCGAGGCCGGTTTTTCCGTCTTTGCTTACCCGTGCAAGGCGCATGTCATTCTCCGATCGTGTGTTACTTGCTGGCCTTCTGGCCGGTTCCGCCACCTGTGGCGGGCATAAGGTTGCTGCTCATCCCGCCGTCGACGAGGATATCGACACCGGAAATATGGCCCGCTTGGGGTCCGAGCAGGAAGATGATGGAATTGGCCACGTCCTCTGCCATGCCCAGCTTGCCCAGCGGGATCATCGATTCCCGGTGCGCCCTTCGGTCCGGATCGTCGTATCCGGCCTGTGTCATGGGCGTATAGGTTGGTCCGGGCGAAACGGTGTTGCAGCGAATTCCGTCCGGCCCCCATTCCAGCGCGCACTGGCGCATCAGCATCAGCAATGCGGCCTTGCTGGAAGAATAGAAGCCAAGCCCAGGAGTGGGCTGTGTGGCGGACATCGATGCCGTTGCGACAAATGCTCCGCGTGATTTTGCGAGATGGGGGTGGGCAGCCTGACCAAGCAGCCAGGTGGCACGGGTGTTGATCGCATAGACCCGGTCGAACTGCTCGACGGTCTGCTCCACCAGCGGTGCGCTGGAAATGATCCCGGCGTTGCTGACCACACCATCGATACCGCCCATGTGTTCCACTGCGGCTGCAACGATATCGCGCCCACAGTCGACGGAAGAGAGATCGCCGACATGCGCACACGCGCCCGCACCGATCGCTGCAGCAACGGCGTTCACGCCTTCCTCGTGCCGGTCGGTAAGCAGCATCTGGTGTCGTTCGTCCTGCGCGGCCAGCATTTCTGCCACCGCGCGGCCAATGCCGCTGGCCGCTCCTGTAATCACCACCCGCATTCAAAATTCCTCATTCCGAAATTCCCAGTTCGGCCATCAATTGCTGGCGCAACTTGAATTTCTGGATCTTGGACGCCGACATTGGCCAGTCGTCAACATAGCGGATATGGCGCGGCACCTTGAACGAAGCGATCCTTTCCTTGGCAAAGGCGATGAGCTCCGTTTCATCGGGGCGCATGCCGTTCGCCAGCTTGACGAAGGCCGCCGGCACTTCCGCCAGCCGTTCATCAGGGATGCCGATCACTTGTGACAATTCGACCGCTTCGTGAGTGTCCAGAATGGCCTCGACTTCGGCAGCGGCAACATTTTCCCCGCCGACCTTCAGCATATCTTTGAAACGGCCATGGAACTGCATGTGGCCATCAGCGTCGATCGAGCCAATATCACCGCTGTGATACCAGCCATCCGCGTCTATCACCTCTGCAGTTTTCACCGGATCGCGGTGGTAGGCATCAAGCATGTTGTAGCCCTTTATCAGCACTTCCCCGCGTTCACCCGTCGGCACATCCTGCCCGGTTTCCGTATCCACGATGCGCACCGATACCCCCTTGAGCGGGTAGCCCAGTGTCTTGAAACCCAATTCCGGGTCCATATCATAACCGCCGGTGGTCACGATCCCGCTGGCTTCCGACATGCCGAAGGTACCTACCTGCAAGGCATCGGGCGTCTTCTGGCGATAGGCATCGCCTATGGATCGCGGCATCTGGCTGAAACAGCTGTTCATCAGGCGCACGCTGCTCATGTCGGTCTTGTCCCAATCGCAGTGGGCGATCATTGCTTGGTGGAAGGTGACGAATGGAAGGAACAGCATGGTCGCGCGTTCTACCTCGATTTGTCGCAGGCTTTCCCCCGCATCGAAATGCGGCTGGCCGATGAATGTGCCGCCGACTTCCACCGCGCCTAGCATCGCCAGCATGGCGGCGATATGGAACAGAGGCATGGGAGACCACACGCGCTCGTCTTCCTTGAAGGCCCAGCGGTTGCGGGCAAGGTTGCTGGCTTCGCGCGAAATGGCCTCGTTCGACAGCAGACAGCCCTTGGGCTTTGCCGATGTCCCCGAAGTATAAAGGATCATGCAGGTATCGCGCAGGCGCACCGAAAGCCGGGCATCATGTACAAGGCTTTCGTCAACGGTTTGTGCGGCGGCATCGAAAGCCTGCTGGTCGATAAAGCCGGGTGCCTGCTTGCCGCCATTGAGGACAAGGCGCCGCAGCAACGGAGCCTGCGACACCTGCAGCGTCATGGGATCCTTGCACTCGCCGATTTCGGGGAACGCTTCGGCCAAACGCGTGGTGAAATCGACGAAATTATCGGCCTCACTGTTGGTGACGACCGCAACAAGGTCTGCATTTTCGACCACGTAGGCAATTTCGGGCGCACGATAGCGGGCGTTCATAAGCACTGAAACGCCGCCGACCATGGAGACCGCAAACAGCGTTTCCACGAAATCGATGCCGGAAGGCAGCAGAATGCCGACATGGTCACCCTGCTTGATTCCGAGCCCGATCAGGCCGCGCGCGCGGTGCAGCACTGATCGCACGACGTCGTCATAGCTGCGCCTGCCCGCAGGGAAGACAAGCGCTTCTTTTTCCGGATGGGCATCCCAGGCCTTGAGCAGCATGTCGGCAAGCGGACTTACGTTGATCCGAATGCTGGACGCATCTTCGCCATTACCAGACACGCGTGCCTCCTCCGATTCCCGCCCAAATTCGCGCATCTTACTTCAGTCCAAGAGTCACCATTTCCCCTCTCCAAGGATAGGGACAGTGGGAATTGCAGTTCTATCCGCAGCCAGCCGCGCCGCCATCGACGGGAAGCGCGACGCCGGTGATGTAGGCACCGGCACGGGAAGAGAGGAAAACCACCGAACCGGCAATTTCGTCCGGACGGCCCAGTCGCGCCATCGGGATCTTGGCCAGCACTTCCGGGTCAACCTCGTCCTCATCGCGCAGGTGTGCGGTCATCTTCGTGGGGAAGAAGCCCGGAACCAGCGCGTTCACATTGATGTTGCGGTCCGCAAGATCGCCCGCGAGATCGCGGCTCAACATGTGGATCGCGGCTTTGCTGGAAGAATATGAATAGGCAGAAAGGCGAGCGGTCGTCAGACCCGCGACAGAACCGATGTTGATAATGCGGGCGGGATCGTCGCTAGTGCCGCTTGCCTCCAGCGCGGGCAGCAGTTCGCGGATCAGGGTAAAAGGCGCCTGCACGTTTACCATCATCACGCCCGGCCAGGCCTTGTCGGGAAAATCATCCAGCTTCCCGCCCCAGGTCTTTCCCGCATTGTTGACCAAGATATGCAATTTGTCGCCAAATTCGGCCTTCACCCGCTTGGCCAGGTCAACCGCGGCTTCGATGCTGGAAAGGTCGCAGGGCAGCGAGATGCAGGTTCCCAGGGAGGACATTTCCTCTGCCGCCGCGTTGCAAATGTCTTCCTTGCGCGAGGTGATGGCGACAGTTGCGCCGGCTTTCAGCAGGCCTTCTGCAATCATGCGCCCAAGGCCCTGGGCGCCGCCGGTCACCAGCGCCACCTTCCCTATCAGGTCAAACAGTTCGTTCATACAGTGATCGCCACCTTGCCGAACTTGTGATCGTTTTCGAGGTAAAGCAGCGCCTTGTCGGCCTCTGCCAGCGGGAAAGTCTCTTCGATCACCGGGCGGATGGTGTGCTTGTCGACGAAGGCCAACATGTCGCGGAAGTCCTGCAGATCGCCGACCTGGCTGCCGACAATGCTGGCGCTCTTCAGGAACACCCCGGTGGCCGTGATCTCGAACTTGTCGCCGGCGGTGGAGCCATAGATCACGATGCGTGCGCCGGGCTTGATGGCGCGGATGTAGTTGGTATAGCTCGGTGCTGGTGCGCCATCCAGAACCACGTCGATCCCGCCGGTCATCGGGCCGACCTTCTTGCGCCATTCGAGATCGGTGTAGAGCAGGCCGTCAACTGCGCCCATGCTCTTCGCCCGCTCGATCACTTCCTCGCTTTCGCCGGTGACATAGACCTTGCAGCCCAGCGCCACGGCATAAACGAGCCCGAAGCTTGCCACGCCGCCACCAACGCCGCTGATCAGCACGGTGTCGGTAGGCTGTAGCTGGCCCTTGAACATCAGCGCTCGCCAGGCGGTCAGCCCGGTGAGGATCGAGGCCGCTGCCTCTTCCCAGCTCATGCCCGCAGGTTTGGGAGCAAGGTTGTCGGCCGGAACGCAGACATATTCCGCGATCGTGCCCGGATGCGGCATTCCCAGAAGACCGAATTCGGGCTGTGGGGCATGGCGGTTTGGCCCCCAGTCGCGCCCCGGGTAAAGCACCACCTCGTCGCCGATGTTCACACCTTCGACGCCATCACCGATCATGTCGACCACACCGGCACCATCACAGCCCATCGTGCACGGGGTCACCATGCCGGGATATAGGCCCCGCGAAATCCACATTTCGCGGTGGTTCATTGATGCCGCCTTGATCGCTACGCGCACTTCGCCGGCTGCCGGTTCAGGCGTTCCGACATCGGCGACCCGAACGGATTCGGGACCGTCTGTGGTTTCAAGCAAGAGAGCTTTCATGCGAGCATAGTCCTTGTGTGATCAGTAAGAGCGGGGAAGGCCGAGCGACTGTGCAATGCCGTTCTTGACCATTTCGTTGGTGATTGGGCCGATCCGCCACAGGCGGCTGTCGCGCCAGTATCGCTGCATGTTGGTTTCGGCCGAATAGCCCATGCCGCCCAGCATCTGGATGCCCAGGTCGGCGGCCTGGTTGGCAGCTTCGGATGCATGCAGCTTCAGCATGTTCGCCTCGTTACCCACAGGCTCTCCGCGGGCTTGTTTCGTTGCGCAAAAATACAGGAGAAGCTCAGTGGTCTTCTGCATGGTCGCGATATCGGCGATGTAATGCTGCAAGGCCTGGAATTCGCCGATGTATCGGCCAAACGCCTTGCGCCGCATGACGTAGGCCAGCGCATCTTCCAGCACACCGTCGATCACGCCGAGGCAAAATGCGCCGACCATGATGCGTTCGTTGTTCAGCGTTGGCAGCAGCGTGTACCAGGCGTTGTGCGGTTCGGCGAGAACGTTCTCGTCAGCCACGAACACGTTATCGTAAACGACCGTGCAACTGCCCATCGACCGCATCCCAAGCTTGGGCAGGGGGATGATCGAAACGCCTTGTGCATCGGCCGGAACCCAAAAAAGGGTCAGCCCCTTGTGAGCCTTCTCAACGTTCTTGTCCGAACGCGCGATGCACAGCAGATAATCCGCCACGTGGGCAGATGAGCTCCAGATTTTTTCGCCGTTGATTACCCAGCCGCCGTCAACCCGCTCTGCAGTAGTTGCCATACTGCCCAGAAGGTCGGTGCCGCCGCCTGGCTCGGTGAATGAAATGGCCGCCTTCAATTCACCGGCGGCGATCTTGGGCAGGTACTTGGCCTTCTGTTCGGCTGTTCCATAAAGGCCGATGGACTTCGAACCCGCGAACGAGGTGATACCCCAGATCCAGGCAAGACCGCCCAGCGAACGAGCGAGTTCGCGTGCCAGCACCATCTGCATAAGTACGTCGCCGCCCTGGCCGCCGAACTTCTCATCAATTCCAACGCCGTGCATGCCCGCTTCAGTAAACTTGTCCCACAAGGCGTGCGGATAATTCTCTTCGTCTGATTCCAGCTCGCGCGCCCAATCCTTGGGGCATTCGTTGTCCACCCAGCGCCTGATCACGTCGCGAAACGCGCGGTGTTCTTCCGGTAGATCGAAGTCCATTTAGCTCTCCCAACACCCGCTCCGTTTGCAGCAGACGCCCTCTTGATTGCAAGGTGTAGGGAAAGCCGCCTGTCAAAACCTATCTGCGGATAGGAATTGACCCTTGCAAGACGTGTTTCGGTGGAGGATAAGGGTTCCCGAAGTTGGCGGAACAGACCAACCGGGATGTGGGAAGAGGTTTGCAAGAATGGGCGTGGTCCAGACGACCATCGTGCCGCCGCGTTCAGCGCGCGCATATGTGAAGCGTGACAGGATCGAGACCCTGGCGGGCAAGATCGGCGATTATCGCGCGGTAACGGTCATTGCGCCCGCTGGTTTCGGAAAAACCACGGCTATGCTGCGCTGGGCCGATGTGCTTTCCGAAAGCGGCCGTTCGGTGCTTTGGATTGCGGCGCGGGCCGGAATCGACAGCCTTGAGACCTTCCTTGAAGCCTTGTCGCAGGCCTGCACCGTGGCGGGACTGGGGGTTGCATCAACTGATCCGCGATCGTGGTTTGTGGAGCTGGGCAAGCGATCCGGTTCAGCGCCGATCCTGTTCATCGACGATGGCCAGTTGCTGCCCAAGGAAGTGCACGAATTTGTAGAGCAGCTTATCTTCAGCTCGCGCGATGGGCTGACCACGGTGATTGCTTCGCGCGGTGAAAACAAAGTGCATCTCGCCCGGCTGAGGTCGCTGGGATACCTGCTGGAAATCGGCATGCAAGACCTGTCCTTCAATGCCGAAGAGGCAAGCGCGCTATTACGGCAGGAGATTGGCTCGAAGCCAACAGCATCGCAGTTACAGCGCATGATTTCGGACACGCAGGGCTGGGCAACTGGCCTTATCCTCGCCTCGCAAACCTGGCACAAGGATAGCCTGCGGGAGGAGAAGCCGGAAAGGGCGGAGAGCCGACTGCGTTATGAATACGCCAGCTATTTCCACGAGGAAGTGGTGGAGGGCCTGCCCAAGGAGCTGCGCGACTTCATCATTGATACGTCCATCCTGAAGGAACTCACGCCTTCTGCTTGTGCAGCGGTGATCGGCCAGAACGAAGCGCGCCACTACCTCGACGAGGCGTTCGAGCGCGGTCTGTTCCTGATCGAGCTGGACCGCGAACTCGGCGAATATCGCCATTACAAGCTGTTTCGGGAAATGGTGCGTGGGCGGCTGACCAAACTTGCGCCGCAACGGGCAGCGGAATTGCATCGCCGCGCCAGCCGCTTCTATGCGGTAACTCGCAATTATCACCTCGCGCTGGAACATGCAGAGCAAAGCGGAGATCAGGAATTTCTCGCCAGGCAGATCGAGAACCTGGCTGAACAGATGATCTATGCCGGTTTGCTACAACGGCTGGACGAATTGGCAAGCCAGTTGCCCTGGCAAGTTATCGAGGACAAGCCGGCAATGCTGCTTGCAATGTCGTGGCGGCGTAGCAGGCGGCTGGCTTTCAGGTCGGCAGAGCGGATGATCGAGGCCGCAGAACAGGCGATCGAGGCCAAGGTCGAGTCGGGTGAACTCGATGCCTACTCCGCGCGGCAGCTGAATTTCCACGTCCGCCACAGAATGCTGATGCTGGAAGCTGCGCGCGACAACATGGTGGCTGTGGAAGAGGGTTGCGGGCCCTTGCTGGCAGACCTTGGTGACGATCATCCCTATCTCAGCTGCACGCTGCTGGCACAGCTCTTGTCTGCGCGGCGGGAGCTCTATCATTTCCATGACATGCTGCGACTGGAAGGCGAACTGCGCAAGGCGCTGGCTCGGCCCGGCTCGACGTTCGCCTCCATCGCCCTGAAATCTTCTGTCGCGCCCACTCTGGTGGCGCAAGGGAAGACCGAAACCGCCAAGCAGTTTCTGCGCGAAGCACAAGAAATTGCCCGTCAACGCGAAGAGGAAGTGCCGGGGCTGGGCGCCTTGCCGGCCTTGCCCATGGCGGAAATCCTCTACGAGTGCGGGGAACTGGAGGAGGCCGGCAGCCTCGTCGATCAGTACATGCCATCCATCCGGCAATGGGGCTTTGTGGACCAGGTGGCGTCGGGATATCTGGTGCGTGCGCGACTTTCCGCCGCGGAGGGCGATCTTGCATCTGCTCTGTCGGTTCTGGAGGAGGCCCACCTAGTCGCCATCGAATGTGGCTTGGACCGGCTCAGGGCGATGGTCGTCTCTGAACAGGTGCGCACCCTTATCAAGAGCGGCCAGTTGGAACAGGCGGAGCAACTCTTCTACTCCTGCGACCTCGTGACCGAAGGGGAGCCTGTTCCGACGCTTAACCCCTCTCGTCTCAACGAATGGCTGGCAATCGCCTGGCTGCGGATCGAGATGCACCGGTTCCGCCTGGTGCGTTCGCGCAAGGTTGCCAGGCGCTGGCTTGAATTCGTCCGGCGGCGCGGGGCCGTGCGCTCGGCCCTTTCGTTCGAGCTGTTGCTGGCGGAAATCGCGGTGCTGGCGGGCAACCGTTCTGAAGCGCGTCGATCTGTCCGTTCGGCTGTCGAACTGGCCGAACCCGGCGGCTGGGTGCGCCCGTTTCTCGATGAGGGCGAAGCAATCGGCTCGCTCATTATCGAAGCATATAGCAGTGGTCCGATCCTGGACAATCCGGTCGACAAGTTTGCAGACCGGCTTGTGCGTTCGCTCACGGGCAATGCCCAGATCGAGGATGAAGAAGGCGAGGAATTCGGTCCGAGTGGAGGCCTTTCCCTGCGCGAAATCGAAATCCTCACACAAGTCAGCGGCGGTTTGCGCAACCGCGAAATCGGTGACCGCCTGGGCCTGACCGAAGGCACCGTGAAATGGTACATGCAGCAAATCTACGACAAGCTTGGCGTGCGCCGTCGCCCGCAGGCCGTGTTGCGCGCGCGCCAGCTGGGGATTTTGTCCTGAGACCCTATCGAAGGTTAGATTGCGCCCTCTTCCGCCGCTCCTACTCATAGGAGAATTGATATTTCTGGCGGGAGAGCATTGTGGCCAAAGGCAAGGTAATCATCAGTTGCGCAGTGACCGGCGCGATACATACGCCAAGCATGTCACCGCACCTGCCGGTGACTGCCGATGAAATTGCCGAAGCTGCCATTGGCGCAGCAGAAGCAGGAGCTGCGATCATTCACCTGCATGCCCGCAATCCGCAGGACGGTCGCCCCGATCAGAACCCCGATCTATACGAGCCGTTTCTGAAGGTCATCAAGCAGCGCAGCGATGCCGTGCTCAACATCACCACCGGCGGCCACCCGTCGATGGCGCTGGAAGAACGGCTACGGCCTGTCACGCGCTTTGCCCCGGAAGTCGCCAGCCTGAACATGGGCTCGATGGGCTTTGGCCTGTTCCCCATGCTAAATCGCTACAAGGACTGGAAGCATGAGTGGGAGCCGGCCACGCTCGAGGCCTCGCGCGATCTCGTGTTCAAGAACACTTACAAGGATATCGAGGGGCTGCTGGAGCTGCTGACTCCGCTTGGCACCCGTTTCGAATTCGAGTGCTACGATACCAGCCACCTCTACAACCTGGCCCATTTCCTTGATCGCGGTTTGGTGAAGGCACCGCTGTTCGTCCAGACCTGCTTTGGTATCCTTGGCGGCATTGGCAGCCATCCCGATGACGTTTCGCACATGAAGCGTACGGCAGACCGGCTGTTCGGCGACCAGTACGAATGGTCCGTACTGGGCGCAGGGGCGCGGCAGATGAGCATCGTCGCCATGGCTGCGGCAATGGGTGGCAATGTGCGGGTCGGACTGGAAGATTCGCTGTGGGCAGGGCCGGGCAGGCTGGCCGAGACAAATGCCGAACAGGTGGCAACGGCAAGGTCTATCGTGGAAAGCATGGGCCTTTCCGTCGCGACGCCTGATGAAGCGCGCCAGATCCTGGATCTGAAGGGCGGCGATCGAACGAATGTCTGATCGTGGCATGATGCAGCCGGTTTCATGACCCTGTTGCGTCTCCTTTTGGCCTGCATGGCTGCGCTTGGCCTGACGGGCTGCGTCAGTGATACCAGGCCATCTCCTGAAGGAACGCCGATTGCCCAGCGCCCGGACGTGCTGGTCATCGTTGCAGATGATCTTGGTTTTTCGGATATCGCGCCATACGGCGGGGAAATTGCCACGCCAAACCTCTCGCGTTTGGCGCAGCGCGGCATTCGGCTAACACAGTTGCACAGTGCCCCCTCGTGTTCGCCAAGCCGGGCCATGCTGTTTTCAGGAACCGACAGCCACGTTGTCGGCCTTGGCCCGATAGCGGAGGCCATTGCACCGCACGATCGCGGCCGGAAGGGTTTTGAAGGGGTGTTATCGAGCCGCGTGGCCTCCCTTGCGGAGCGCTTTGCCGAGAATGGCTACCGCACTGCCATGGCGGGGAAATGGGACCTGGGAATGGAGCAAGGGCAGCGCCCAGCGCAGCGCGGCTTCTCCAGCAGTTTCGCCTTGTTGCAGGGCGCGTCGAACCATTTTGGCTGGGGCGGTTTCAGCCGGGATGGCGATGGCCTGCGCGGCGCAACCTATTTGCTGAATGATACACCATGGACACCGGCGCAGAATTTCTATTCGTCCGATGTATTCACATCAATGCTGATCGACCAGCTTGAAGCGGGCAACGACGTGGCTCCGTTCTTCGCCTACCTCTCGTTCACTGCGCCGCATTCGCCCTTGCAGGCTTTGCCGCAGGATATCGCCCGCTATGCTGATACCTATGCAGACCGGTGGGGCGCACTTGCCCGAAGGCGCGTAGAAGGCATGCATAAGGCAGGGATTCTGCAGTCCCGTTCACCCGATACAGCTGCCCTTTTCGTGCAGTTGCAAAGCCAGTGGGATGCCCTCTCGCCCCAGCAGCGGGCCTTGGAAGCCCGGCGCATGGCGATCTACGCGGCCATGGTGGACCGAATGGATCACAACATCGGCCGTCTACTGGATGCCCTGGAAAGGACGGGGAAACTGGACAGAACGATTATCCTGTTCATTTCCGACAATGATCCTGCCAGTGAAGATCCGCGCCAGTATGCCGTAGTTTCCGGCTTTAGCGAGACTTACGGCAGCGCCGACAATTCGCTTTCGTCCATGGGAAGCGCGGCCAGTTTTGTTCTGCAGGATCCGCGCTGGGCCAGCGCAATTGCCGCACCATCACGCCTGTTCAAGGGCTTTGTTACCGAAGGGGGCACGCGGGTACCAGGTATCCTTGTCGCACCCGGCGTTTCGGCAGGTGCCACCAGTCACGCCGTGACACAATTTCCTGATGTCGCGCCGACTCTGCTGGCCCTGGCCAGTGTTCCCGCCACCGATGACGTTGGTGGGCGAAGCGTTGCCGCGATTACAGGCAACAGCTTCGTGCCATCCTTGTTCGATGCTGCCGTGTTGCCGGATTACGAACCAGTAGCATTCGGGTTCAACCGCCAGGGGCTGGTGCGGTTCGGCCAGTGGAAAGCCGTTCGTCTGGTCGGTCCGCCTGGTGACAGACAATGGCACCTTTATGACACGGCGGCTGACGCAGGCGAACTTCACGACGGGCAAGAACACGATGCTGCGCTTTTCGATAACATGATGTCGGTGTGGCAGGAATATGTGCGCGAGCATGGGCTGAACGAATCGGCGGACCTGCGCCAGACGCCCATGGGCGATCCGGTTCTCCAGAGGGAGAGAGTTCAATGAAACTTGGTGTCTGTTCGATGTGGGGCACCTCGCTCGATCTGTTTCGCAGCGAAGTCAGGCTGGCTGCAGAACTGGGTTATGAACTTGTCACAGTGGGGGATTCGCCATCGGGTTGGCATGAAATGGTCACTTCGATGACGATTGCCGCGCTGGAAGCACCGGGCGCACAGATCGGTTCGCTGGTGACATCGCCGTTCATGCGGCACCCGCTGATTGCCGCAAATGCCTTTGCCACACTTGATGAATTGACTGGCGGCCGCGCTGTCCTGGGCTTTGCCACGGGTGGCAGCACCGTGCTGGCGATCGGTCGCCCGCCGGCCACACAGGCCGAAGTGCGCGCCGAAATTGCTGCCTTGCGCCAATTGTTTGCAGGCGAAGAATTCGAGTGGGAAGGCCGAACGGTCAAATCGCTGCGCTTTGCCCGTAACGTGCCGATCTATTATTCGGCCTTCGGTCCCAAGGCGCTGGCACTGGCCGCGCAGGTGGCCGACGGGGCGATACTGTTTGCAGGCGATCAGCACCTTGACGCAGTCGAAGCCCGGATCGCCATGCTGCGCGATGCGGCAACCAAGGCGGGACGCGATCCCGATGCGCTGGATATCTGGGTTACCAGCTTTATCTCGGTCCGACCCCGGCGCGAGCAGGCCATAGAAGATCTCAAGGCCTTCATCGCGGTCAACGCCCTGGCCTTGCGTACGCCGCAGGCGCTTGCCATGTTGCCAGAGAACGTGCGGCCACTCGTCGAGGCCTTCCAGACGCGGTATGATCCTTCCGAACATGTTGTGGTTGGAGGCAAGAACGTCCGCCTGATGGATGAGATGGGACTGACCGAATTCCTGCAGAATTTCGATACGATTGCCGGCCCCGAAGAGCACGTGGCCGATGTGCTCAAACGGCTGGAGGCAATCGGTGTCTCGACCGTGATCGCCGCCTTGCCAGGGCATGCCGACCCGCTAACCACAATCCGCGGCCTCGCCGCTGCACGAAAGAGAATGTAACGCGATATGGCCGAATGGTGGAACAAAACCGAAGCACGCGACTGGCTGGGCAGGCTGGAGTGCTTTTCGCTGGACGAGCTTTCCTCCGAAGCCGAGGCCAAGACGCTGGCGGCGCATGGCACGCTGGTCACTTATTCGCGCAAGGTCTTCATACCGCTCACGAAATTGTGCCGCGATGTTTGCCATTACTGCACCTTCGCCCATCGTCCTTCACAACTGACAGCGCCATTTTTGGAGCCGGAAGAAGTGCTGGAGATTGCCCGCGCGGGCGAGAAGCGCGGTTGCAGGGAGGCATTGTTCACCCTGGGCGATCAGCCGGAGGCGCGATATTCCGCAGCCCGGCAATGGCTGGAAGAACGCGGTTTCATCAGCACGCTGGATTACCTGGCGCATGTATCGGCGCTGGTGCTGGGAGAGACCAGCCTGCTGCCGCACCTGAATCCGGGCATCATGCAACCGTCCGATTATGAGCGACTACGCCCGGTTTCGGCATCCATGGGATTGATGCTGGAGAGCACGTCGGACCGGCTTTGTGCCAAGGGCATGCCGCACTACGGATCGCCAGATAAGAATCCCAAGGTCCGCCTGCGCGCCATTCGCGATGCGGGCGAAGCGAAAGTTCCATTCACCACGGGGCTGCTGATCGGTATCGGGGAAACCCGGCTGGAGCGGGTAGAAGCCCTGCTGGCCATTCGCGACTTGCACGCGCGCTATGGCCATATCCAGGAAGTGATCATCCAGAATTTCCGCGCCAAAGTGGATACGCTGATGGCCAATGCGCCCGATCTTGGCCTCGATGAACACCTGTGGACGATCACCGCCGCACGGTTGATCCTGCCAGCCGAGATGGTGGTGCAGGCTCCGCCAAATTTGCAGCCGGGAGAACTTGGCAAGCTTATCCGTGCAGGTGTCAACGACTGGGGCGGCGTTTCTCCGGTCACGCCGGATCATGTCAATCCCGAGGCACCCTGGCCACATCTTGAACAACTGGAAACGCAAACCGAGAACGCCGGTCGCCTCTTGCGCCAGCGACTGGCCATTGGCCCGCTGTTCGCGCGCGATCCGGGGGTCTGGGTGGACAAAGCCCTGCAGCGACGCATCCGCCAGGCAACCGATGCACGGGGCTTGCCACGTGACAGTGATTGGCACCCTGGCACGGGAGAGCCGCTGCCCGAGGCGCCATTGCTGGTGAGCATGGCCAGCGACATGGAAATCCGCATTGCCCTGGGCCGCGTGGAGCATGGCGAGGAACTGAACAGCAGGCAGATTGCGCGGCTGTTCACTGCCGAAGGCCGCGATTTCGAGCGGATCTGCCGGTTTGCCGACGAACTGCGCAGCGACCGGGTGGGCGATGCCATCACCCACGTGATCAACCGCAACATCAACTACACTAACATCTGCCTGTATCGCTGCGGCTTCTGCGCGTTTTCCAAGGGCAGCACCAAGAGCGAGCGCGGGCCGGCCTATGATATCGACCATGCTGAAATCGCCCGCCGTACGATCGAGGCGCACGAGCGCGGGGCCAGCGAAGTCTGCTTGCAGGGCGGCATCCATCCCAGCTATAATGGGAATACCTATCGCGGTATCGTGCAAGCGGTGAAGGATGCCGTGCCGGACATGCACGTCCATGCGTTTTCGCCGTTGGAAGTCCATCACGGGGCCACTACGCTTGGGCTTGGCTATGAAGAATACCTGACTTCGCTGAAGGAATGCGGTCTGGCCACCTTGCCCGGCACCGCGGCCGAAATCCTATCGGATGATGTGCGCGCGCTGATCTGCCCGGACAAAGTTTCCACACAGCAATGGCTTTCCATTATGCGCGCGGCGCATACGGTGGGATTGAAGACCACGGCCACGATCATGTTCGGACACGTGGAAGATTATTCGCACTGGGCCACACACCTGCAGCGCCTGCGCGCGCTGCAACTGGAAACCGGGGGCTTTACCGAGTTCGTGCCGCTGCCCTTCGTTCACATGGAAGCCCCCAATTGGCGGCGAGGCCAAACCCGTTCCGGCCCGACCTGGCGTGAGACCGTGCTGATGCATGCGATCGCCCGTATTGCGCTGGATGGTACCATCCCAAACATCCAGGTGAGCTGGGTGAAGCTGGGGCCTGATGGCGCTTCGCGGATCCTGCAGGCCGGTGCCAACGACCTTGGCGGCACGCTGATGGATGAATCGATCACCCGCGCAGCTGGCGGGGTCAACGGGCAGGAATTTGATGTGCCGCAGATGCGCGCGCTGGCGCAGGGTATCGGCCGCCGTCTGTGTGAACGCACTACCTCTTACACCATGCGTGCAGACCAGGTTCTCGCCACTTTTTAATAAGTTAGGAAACAGATATGAGCCAGACAATCGCCGTGATCGGCGGAACGGGCCAACTCGGCAGCGCGCTTGCATGGCGGCTCGCCAAAGCAGGCCATACAGTCATCATTGGATCGCGCGCTGCGGAATCGGCAAGTGCAAGGGCAGCAGAACTGGGTCATGGAATTGTCGGCATGGCCAATGCCGATGCGGCAAGGGAAGGAGCGATCGTGCTCGTCACAGTGCCATTTTCCGCGCAGGCGGCGACGCTGGCCGAAATCAAGCCGCACGTGGCGGGTAAGATCGTGGTCGACACCACAGTTCCCCTAGTTCCGCCCAAGGTGATGCGCGTGCAACTGCCCGAAGAAGGTTCGGCGGCGGCCTGTGCCAGCAAGCTGCTGGGCGAGGACGTGCGGCTGGTGGCGGCGTTCCACAATGTTGCCGCGCATCGACTGGCTGAAGAAGGCGAGGTGGATTGCGATATCCTGGTGTTCGGTGACGAGAAGTCGGCCCGTGCAGAAGTGGTCGCGCTGGCCGATGCCGTGGGCCTGCGCGGCATCCACGCAGGCCCGCTGGTCAATGCAGCAGCGGCTGAGGCGATGACTTCGCTCCTGATCTTCATCAACAAGAACTACAAGATAGACGGTGCCGGCATTCGGATTACGGGCAAAATGACACCGCTCGACTGACGATGTTCTGCGTCCAACCCATAGGCGGTTTGCCGGAAATCCTCGCAGGCGATGACCTGCCTGTGCTGCTGGCCGAACGGCTTGCGGCAGGCGAACCCGACATTGCGGCGGGCGATATTCTGGTGGTCACGCAAAAGATCGTCTCCAAGGCGGAGGGACGCAGCGTCGCGCTTGCCTCTATCGAGGTGAGCGACGAGGCGCGGAAACTGGCTGAGCTTACCCGCAAGGAACCCGCGTTTGTGGAACTGGTGCTGCGCGAATCCAGCAACGTGGTGCGCGCCGTGCCCAACGTTCTGATTACCCGGCACCGGCTGGGCCACGTGATGGCAAACGCCGGGATCGATGCGTCCAACCTGGGCTCCAAGTCGCAGGAAAATGTTTTGTTGCTGCCCGAAAACCCGGACAAAAGCGCCGCGCGCATTGCCGAGGCATGCCATGCGCGGACTGGCATCAGGCCTGGCGTAATCATCTCCGACAGTTTTGGTCGGCCATGGCGTGTCGGCACCACGAATGTGGCGATTGGCGTGGCAGGGCCGCCAGCGGTTATCGATCAGCGCGGCCAGCCAGACCGTGACGAGCGGATCATGCAGGTCACGCAGATCGCCTTTGCCGATGCGGTTGCGGGCGCTGCTGGCCTGGCGATGGGCGAGGGGGCGGAAGGCCTGCCTGCCTGCGTGGTACGCGGCCTTGCCTGGCAGCAAAGCGGTCAGACCAGCGGCGATCTGCTGCGCCCCGAAGGCGAGGATCTGTTCCGGTGAACGAGCGTGTTGTTGTGCTGACAGGCGGCGTTGGCGGGGCGAAGCTGGTCGAAGGCCTGCAGCAAGTCGTGCCTGGCCCGCAGTTGACCGCCGTCGTCAACACGGGCGACGATTTCGAACATCTCGGACTCCCGATTTCGCCCGATATCGACACCTTGCTGTATACCCTCGCAGGTCTTGCCAACACCACCCTTGGCTGGGGGCGCGAGGGCGAGACATGGTCTTTCATGACGGCGATCAAGAGCTTAGGCGGCGAGGAATGGTTCAACCTTGGCGATGGTGACCTGGCGCTGCATGTGCTGCGCCGCATGGCGAAAGAGGGCGGCCAGCCGCTCTCTGCAATCGCGAAGGGTTTCGCCCGCCATTGGGGCATTGGCCTTGCCATTCTGCCGATGAGCGATGATCCGGTGGCAACCTGGCTGGATACCGACGCAGGACTTCTTCCCTTTCAGCGCTATTTCGTGCAGCAGCGCTGCGAACCGCGTGTCAGCGCCATACGGTTTGAAGGCGCGGCACAGGCAAAACCCGCACCCGGCGTAGTGGAAGCTCTGGCCGCTGCGGACATGATCCTTCTCGCGCCATCGAACCCCTGGCTCAGCATCGATCCCTTGCTGGCCGTGGCCGGCCTTTATCGCGCACTGAAAGATAGGCGCGCGCCGTTGATCGCCGTGTCGCCGCTGGTTGGCGGCAAGGCGGTGAAAGGGCCGACAGCGAAGCTGATGGGCGAGCTGGGCCTTCAGGTCACCAACCAGTCTATCGCCGATCACTACGGCGATCTACTGGATGGCATGGTGATTCACGAAGGTGACTCTGCGCCCGGAAATCTCGCAATCGGCGTTACCGACACGCTGATGAAACAGGCGGAAGATCGACGCCGGGTTGCGCTTGCAGCGATGGATCTGGCGCGCCAGTGTCGCCGCTGATGGGTTGGACCGCGCTTATTCCGTTTCGCACCGGAACCGGAGGCAAGTCCCGGCTGGAGGCTGTGCTGGATGCTGCCACGCGCGAGCGGCTGGCGCGGGATATGGCGCATCATGTGATCGATGTGCTGTCGCGGTGCACCGAAATCGAACAGATTGTGGTGCTTTCAAACAAGGCTTTTGACCATCCTGCGGCCACGTTCGCGCTGGATGCGGGGCGTGGTCTGAACCCGGAGATATCCGCTTTTCGCGATGACTTCGGACCGGCTCCCCTGCTGGTGATCCATGCCGACCTTCCGCTGCTGGCAGAGGCTGATGTTGAGGCCCTGCTTGAAGCGGCAACCGACCACGGCATTGCCATGGCGACGGATCGGGCGGGCGAAGGCACCAATGCCATTGCGCTGGCCGATGGCAGGTCGTTTGCCTTCCGGTTCGGGCCAGGCAGTCGCGCGCTGCACGGCGCGGCAGATGAAAAGATGCCGGTGCTGCAACGGGTCGGCCTGTCCGCCGATCTCGATACGCCTGACGATCTGACCTTCCTGCGCCAGTACGGTGTGCGGATCTGAATGTCCTGCCTTCCGGCAGGTCGACCCGGCTTGCCGCCATGGTAGATGAACGGCTCTAGAAGCGCAGGAGAGTGGGCGATGAAGCTGAGTATTGGTATTCCCAAGACCATGAAGGTCGCCGCCATGGTTCAGCCGTGGGAGGATCCCCTGTCCGGCGCCGACGTGGGCAAGTTGATGGCCGTTGCCGACAAATTGGGCTTCTACAAGTGCATGCTGGGCGAGCACTTCATCATCCCCAAGGAGCATATCGAGCTTTCCGGCGACTGGTATTTCCACACGGCGGTGGCGCTGGGCTTCTTCGGCGGGCAGACGACCAGTCTGCGGCTTTCCTCTTCCATTTCCATCCTGCCGTTGCAAAATCCCATCGTGCAGGCAAAGGCGTGGTCCACGCTCGACTGGCTGACCGGGGGCCGGGCGGAACCGATTTTCGGGGTCGGCTGGCTGAAGGAAGAATTCGACATGTTGGGCGTGCCGTTTTCAAAACGCGGCGCGATGGCCGACGAATACATCGCCGCCATGATCGAGCTGTGGACCAAGGACGATCCCGAATTCGACGGCGAGTTCGTGAAGTTCAAGAATTGCGGTTTTGCCCCCAAGCCGATCCAGAAGCCGCATATGCCGATCTGGTTTGGCGGGGATGCCCCGGCGGTACAGCGCCGCGTGGCCAAGTTCGGGAATGGCTGGTCGCCCTTCCGCACTCCGCCGGAAACCTTTCCGGACTGCATCGACTACATCAAGTCGCAGACGGAATACGATGGCCGGCACATCGATGTGTTCTTCGCGTTGGAAATGCTCAACGTAGGTGCACACCACGAGATTCTCGATGATCCGCGTGCGCCGGGTACCGCCGACAAGCAGAAGATCATCGATCAGATCGGCTGGCTAAAGGAACTGGGCATCACCGAAACCATCGTGCCCCTGCCGCCGGGACTGACCGGCGAACAGGCCTGGATCGACCGCCAGCACTGGGTGGCCGAGGAAATCGTGCCTGCCATCTGATCGGGTGGCTCCAGATGATAGCCCGGAGCGCACCGGCGGGCTTTATTGCTGCGACTGCATGGCGGCGAACATATCCAGCATGTCCGCGTAATGCGGCTGGTGATGGACGATGCCGCCATCGGCAGAGATGATCTGACCGGTGACAAAGCTGGCCAGTTCCGATGCCAGCCACAGCACCGCGCCGGCAATGTCGTTTGCAACGCTTTCGCGCGGCAGCAGAACGTGCCGCTGGATCATGCCAAGCTGTTCCTCTGTCATCTGGGCGCGGGCAACCGGGCTGAGGACAAGGCCGGGCAGGATTGCGTTGCAGCGGATGTTGGCGCGGCCAAATTGCGTGGCGGTGTTACGCGTAAGCGCGTTTACCGCGGCCTTTGATGCGCTGTAGGCGGGGTTGAGAACGTCTCCCAGTAGGGACACGCCAGAACTGGTGTTGATGATCGAGCCGCCACCGGCAGCGATCATGTACGGCACCACATGCTTGGTCACGAACATGGTCCCGCGCACGTTGATGTCGAAGGCGGCGTCCCAAACCTCCGGTTCCATTTCCGCCAGCGAGCCGTCGCGGGTCATCTGCGCGGCGCCGGTATTGGCGGCGTTGTTGTGGAGGATGTCGATGCGGCCAAATTTTTCGGCCACGGCGGCGACCATCGCGGAAACGCTGGCTTCGTCACCAAGGTCCACCTTCAGGCCAATTGCCTTGCCACCCGCTTCGCCGATCTCTCCGGCAACGCGCTGCGCCCCTTCCTCGTTGATGTCCGCGATGGCGACTACGGCACCGTGATCTGCCAGCATTTTTGCGCAGGCTTCCCCGATGTTGGCGCCGCCACCGGTAACGATTGCAATTTTACCTTCGACCAGACCCATCGTCATTCTCCCAAAAGTTGCCACGTGCCGTAGTCTTCGGCGGCGGTGAAAAAGCGCTCGTTCATGGGCACGCCGTTCTGGCCCCATGCATCGAGATTGGCGACCCAGGCCTGCAAGCCGTACATCACGAACAGCCGGCTCTGCTCCCAAGCCTCGTCAAAATCGGGCACGCCCTGCGCCCCGGTGGCGATAAGGTATTCGCGGTATTGCTTCACCATGTCCTTATGGTGCTTGCGCCGTTCCTCGATGCTCAGCGCGCCGATCACGAAATAGGTCAGGTCACGCCAAGGCCGTCCGCGCCGCACCAGTTGCCAGTCCAGCCACAGCCGCTCGCCTTCGGGAAGGATGTATGTGTTACCCTGGTGGCAATCACCCAGCACGATGCAGTGCGGTGCGTCATAGGCGCGCTCGATCTCGCCCAGCCGGTCGAACGCGCGTTCCACCTTGCGCGGATCATCCAGGTAGTGCTGCGGCGCGACTTCGCAGAAGGCCGGATCCTTCAGGTTGGCTTCGATCCATTGCCACATGATCCGCACCTGGTCGCTGTCAACCGGGGTGTCCATCTGGGTCTGTAGCCAGGGCGCATTGGCGGGGCTGATCTTGTCTCTGCCCCACAGGCTGCCATGAAGCTTCGCCAGCCCTTCCAGATTGGCCATGATCATGTCGACGCCGTTGGCATCGGTGCTGTGGCCGAATTTCCCGCCGCGCTGGACCAGGTCTTCCAGCACTACGAAGCCGTGCGCGCTGCCATCGTCGTCCCAGTCGGCGTAGTAGCACGTCGCCGTCGGAACCTTCATTTCCTGCACCATGAAATGGTAGAAGCGGGCTTCCAGGGCATGAATATCGACATTGTCGAAAGAGCCGGACCAGTTCGCTTTCATGCACACATGGTCGGGCAGGCCCGCCGCCTTGCCGGCCTCGTTCCATTCAACCTTAACGCGCCATTTGGTGGTGTGGCTGTTGAGCAGTTCAACCGTCTCCATGGAGTTTGCGGCAACGCCCGGATACTTGTAGCTCATCATCCGGCCCAGCCATGCGGCATCCACCTGTTCCAGACTGGTCGGAAGTTTTTCCGTGCGGGCGGGGTAGGGCCGGGGCACGCAGTTCGGATCAACGACTGCGGCCTTGTATTGAGCGGGGGCTTGCGGATCCATGGTCAACTCCTGGCGACTTGTGATTTCTTGATTTGAAGGCTGGCCAGCAGCAGCAGGATGCCGCCGACAACACAGAACATCATTGCCGCTGCGATGCCCCAGGCAACGCCATCGCGGCCGCCCACTTCATCGGCGACCCTGCCGATCAACCATGCGCCAAGGCCCACGCCGATCAGGTTCGCGCTAAGCTGCACGAAGGATACTGCCAGGCCGCGCAGTTGCGGCCCTGCGATGGTCACGATCACAGCGTAGATCGGGCCATTATAGGATGAGCTGAAGATACCAGCGGCAAAGACCAGCACGATCGCCAGCGTGGTATCGCTTGCGCCCACGGCGGCGAGCCCGGTGATGGCGGTCAGGAACGGGATGATCGCACCCAGCAAAGCGGTCAGGCCCGGATCGAAGCCGCCACGAGCGGCATTGATCCGGTCCGTGCCCCATCCAGCCACCAGATTGCCGAGAGATCCCAGGATGCCATAGGCGATGGCCACGACCATGCCGGCACTGGAGATTGCCAGGTCATGGCTGTCGATCAGGAACGTGGCGAGCCATGTGCTCATCCCATAGATGCCGGTGGCGATGCAGGTGATGGCAGCAATGCAGAAGAAGATGCCGGGCCTGCCGAGCAATTCCCCCGCGCGCTGGCGGAAGGGACCGGATGCTTCTTCGGACGGCGCGTCCTGCTGCCCGCGTTTAGGTTCGCGGATCGTCAGGAACAGCAGGGGGGCCAGCATCAGGCCGGGAATTCCGGCCGCGACGAAGGCCCATCGCCAGCCGTAAATCTCCACGATCCAGCCGCCCAGAAAGAATGCCAGCGCCGTGCCGATGCCGGTGCTGAGATACCAGATGCCGATGGCGGTGGCGCGCTTGTCCGTGCCGAAATAGTCGGACAGCAGCGACATGCCTGTGGGAGATCCGCCGGCTTCCGCCACGCCAACTGCGGCGCGGCCCAACAGCATGGTCCAGAAACCCGTGGCAGCGCCGCACAGCGCGGTGGCTCCGCTCCAAGCGCTAAGCGCAAAGGTCATGAGGTTCTTGCGGTTGAATCGGTCCACGGCGTAACCGAAGGGCAGGGCTGCGATGGCAAAGGGAATACCGTATGCCAGGCCTGCAAGGATACCGAGCTGTTCGCCAGACAGGCTGAATTCGTTGCCCAAGGGCTTCAGCACCAGGCCGATGATGGCCCTGTCGATCCCGTGACAAGTCTGGGCAATTGTCAAAATGGCAAGCACATACCAACGGTAGTTGCCTTGCTCCTTGCTGATAGAGGCGCCAGCCATCCAAATTCCTCTCTCGTCACCCTGCATTGCAGAGCCGCCCATGCAGCAACCTGTCCAAGGAAAGGCGCGGGCGGCGAGGCACCGCGTGATGATGCGAAAACGGAGAGAAAAACCGGCATGACGCAGGAAGAACAAAACAAGGAAATTGCCCGCCGTTTCCTGGGCGCGGTAGAGGCTGGTGACATCGATACGATCGAGGCCTTGCAGGCACCCGAATGTAGCTGGTGGATCATCGGGACCGGCGAATTGTCGCGGGAATCCTATACAGATGCGGTCAAAGGCATGTTGCTGACCGCTTCCCCGCGCAAGGTCGAGATCATCGGCATAATAGCTGAAGGTGATGCCGTTGCCGCAGAGGTCCGCTCCGAGATGCATTTCGGCGAGCGGGTCTATGCCAATGAATACCATGACCTGTTCGTGATCAGGGACGGCCAGATCGTGCACGGGCGCGAGTATTTTGACACAAGTAAAGTCGCCGCTTTCTTCGGATCGCAAGGGGATGCAGCATGAACCCTGAAATCGCAGTGCGCCAATTCCTCTCGCTCTTCCATACCCGCAAGCTTGATGTCGCGGCGGTGCGGGCCTTGCTGGCAGACGGTGCCCGGTATCAGCCGGTCGTTCCGATCGCGCCAGTCAGGCAGGGTGCGGATGCCATCTGCGAAGAGCTGGAACGCCAGTACGAACTTTACGACGAATGTGCCTGCGCCATTCTGAGCCTCGCCGTTTCCGGCTCCACCGTGTTCACGGAACGGGTCGATACCTGTCGCCAGCTGAAAGACGGACGGGAAACGACCACCAGTGTTGTCGGCGTGTTCGACCTGGATGATGCGGGCAAGATCGTATGGTGGCGGGAATATTGGGATGGTCTGGATTGCGCCGGGCAACTGGGGATCGATGACCAGGTTATGCGTTCGCTCATGTGTGCTTGAGGGGAATGGCGATGCAGTACGAAGTAGTGGTTATGGGGTCTGGCGGTGCAGGCCTGACAGCAGCGCTGGTCGCCGCCAAGGCGGGCCGCAAGGTGGCCGTTCTGGAAAAGGCGCCGCACTTTGGCGGGACGACTGCGATCTCCGGTGGCGGCGTGTGGATTCCCGAAAGTCCGCAGGCGGTTGCGGCAGGCGTAGATGACAGTAAGCAGAAGGCGCTCGACTACTGCCTGTCGGTGGTGGGCAACCGGGCAGAGCGTGAGCTGATCGAAGCCTATATCGAAACAGGGCCGGAAATGGTCGAGTGGCTGGAGGCCAACAGTTCGGTCAATTTCCTGCTCTCTCCACCTTCCAGCGACTGGTATCCGGACGTTGAGGGAGCAATGCACGAAGGGCGATTGCTCGCGCCCGCCGAATATGACGGCAAGCAACTTGGCCCGCATTTTGACAGCCTGTCCAGGCCGCGCCAGGAATTCAACGCCCCGGGCGGAATGATGATCGACCTTTTCGACCTGCCCTACATCGCCAGACTGCCTCGCCCCGGCGCGTTATGGCACATGGCCAAGATCGCTATTCGGTTTGCGCGCGACAAGAAGAAGCTGGGGCGCGGCTCGCGTCTCACCATGGGCACCGCCCTTATGGGCAGGCTGTACCGGTCGGTACTGGATGCCGGGGTCGATCTGTATGCCGATGCTCCGGTAGAGCGGTTGCTGGTGGAAGGCGGCACGGTAACTGGCGTTGTGGCCATGATCGGCGGTGAGGAAACGCAAGTGCTTGCATCCAAAGGCGTCATCCTGGCCGCAGGTGGCTTTTCCGCCAACGAACAGATGCGCAAGGAATATATTCCCTTTGCCGAGCATCACGTTTCAATCCTGCCATATGAAAACACCGGCGATGGCATCAAGGCGGCCACCGCCTCTGGCGCAGTCATGGGGGCAGACAATCACGCCAACGCCGTCTGGGCCGTGGTATCGAAACGCAATCGCGATGATGGCTATGTCGAACGCTATGCCCACCTCATAGACATGTCGAAACCGGGCTGCATCGCCGTGGGCAAAGACGGCAAGCGCTTCGGCAACGAGGCCAACGTGCATTTCGTGGAAGACATGCACGCCACCGGGAATGTGCCCGCGTGGATCATCTCCAATGCGAAAAACGTCAAGAAATACGGCCTTGGCCTGTCGCTTCCCGGCGGCGGCAACACCAAGGAACTGGTGGCATCGGGTTATCTGAAAACCAGCAAGACTCTGGCAGAACTTGCCGCGAAGATCGGCGTGGACGCGGCCGGGCTGGAAGCCACCGCAGCCAAGGTCAATGCCGATGCCGTAACGGGCAAGGATAGCGAATTCGGCAAGGGCGATACCTTGATCGACCAGGAAATCGGCGATCCCAACCATTCGCCCAACCCCTGCTTCGGCCCGATGGGCGATGGGCCATATTACGCGGTCCAGATCTTCCCTGGCGATGGTTCGACCACAGTCGGTGTGAAGATAGATGCGCAGTGCCGCGTTAAGGGTGAAGACGGTCAGCCGATACCCGGACTGTGGGCGGCGGGTCTTGATGCCAATTCGATCTGGCAGGGCAAGTCTCCCGCGCATGGCTGCAACGTCGGACCGGCGCTGGTGACAGGGTTTATCGCGGGAAGGAGCGTGGCGGCATGAAGACCGCAGTGGTAACAGGGTCCAGCTCCGGCATTGGCCTGGTGGTGGCACGCGAGCTGGCGCGCGACGGGTGGCGAGTGATCGCCCAAGGGCGCAATCCGGCCCGTGCCGAGGCCGCGCTGGTGGAAATCCGTGCGGCCGCACCCCAATCCCAGGTGGACATGCTGCTGGCCGATCTGGCGGTGATGGATAACATCGATGAATTCGCCACGAAGATTGGCGCGCTGACCGACCGGATCGACTTGCTGGTGAACAATGCCGGTGCCACCCCATCGCAGCGGATTGAAACGGCAGACGGCCTGGAGCAGACATTTGCTGCCAACCACCTTGCGGTCTTTCTGCTGACCCATCGGCTGCTTCCTATGCTCAAGGCAGCTGCACCGGGGGCGCAGGTCATCACCACTGCATCGGTTGCGCACAAATTCATCAGGGACATGAAGTGGGATGACCTGCAGCAGGTCGAGAAATTCAGCGCCAACGATGCTTACACCCAGTCAAAGCTGGCGAATATCCTGTTCACACGCGAAATGGCCAAACGGGTTGAGCAAGACGGAATTCGGGTGAACTGCATGCATCCTGGTGTCGTCCAGACCAACTTCGACAGCAATGGCAATCTGGCTGTGAAGTTGATGTATTTCCTTGGAAAGCCGTTCTCGCTCACCCCTGAAAAGGGTGCCGATACCATCCTCTGGCTCGCGCGTGGCGGTGCCCCTGACGCAACCGGTCAATACTTCGCGAAACGCAAGCCTGGTGAACTGACGCCTGCTGCCCAGAGCGACGAAGGAGCGGCGCGGCTGTGGCGGATCAGCGAAGATCTGGTGGACAAGGCGGGTCAGCCGGTCAATTGAAACAAGCGCGAGGGCTCAGCCCTCCGCATCGCAGGCAACCCAGTGCATCATGCGGTGGAGCGGCCAGCCGCCGTCATGCGGAAGCCCTCCGAACGCACCGCCAAGGTGGCTGCCCAGCCGCACCACGCGCTGAACACCGGCACCAGACAACGCATCGCGCAACTCAACTGAACGTTCCAGCGGATATACCCCGCAGGTCTGTGTTGCCACGGTGACGTGCGGCAGGGCATCGGTCAGGTTTTCCACCTGCACCACGTTGATGATCTTGCCCGAAGGACTGAAGCCCACCGGTTCGGTAGAACGGACCACGATGCCGCTGCCATCGGCCTTGCCATAGACCTGGTAGATCGGCGCCAGCATATCGAGCATATCGAGTTCATCGACAGCTTCCTTGGGCGGAACGGGGCCATTGGGACCGTCTCCATACCGTGTGTCCTTGCCCATTTCCCGTTGAAGCGCGCGGCAGAAGGCGTCGATTTCCTTGTCGGTCCCTTCCACGAACTGGAAACGGGCGCAGGCGCACGCATCCTGGTTGAAGGCCAGCACATCGGCTGCTGCGTGGGTGGCCACATTGGCCAGGGTCGCCTCGTCCTTGTGCGCCTCACGCCCGATCAGGCCGATAGAAACCTTCGGATCGAAGGAGATGATCTCGAACCCCGGGGCTGCATACTTCATCACGTGGCGCACAGCGGCATCGCCGCCCCACACTGCCAGCTTGTCGTAGTACTGCGAGCGGTAGATATGCCCTTCGATGGCTTCATCCCCGCCGCGCCAGTAGGCCGCCGAGAATGATCGCGTTGTCGGGTGGTCGGGATCGACATCGGCCATGGTGCGTAGCAGTGCGCTGGCTGTGAACATGTCGTTCGAAGGCATCTTGAGCAGATGCACGCCTTTGGACAGAGCACCGCGCACGATGGTGATGGGCGGCACTACCGGTGCATTGCCGGCAAGGATATGCACCATTCGTGGCGGGTAGGCGCGAATATCGGTCGGCACTCCGCGAATATCGCGGCGATGCCATCCGTCCAGCGCCCCCAACGAGCCGAAGGATCCCACAGCTTCCGCCGTCACGGCTTCGCGGGTGAAGAACGTAGCGATATCGCGGTAGGAATATTCGAGGATGCGGGCGCTGAGTGTGCCCATGCGGGCATTCTGTTCCATCGCCTCCTGCAAGTAGATGTTCCTGTCGAAATCCAGCGCGTCGCCAACGGCTGCGAGGAAATCGACGATCTCTGCAATCGGCGTCTCGAAGGCTGGTCCGGCCTCCTGCCGCCGCCAGATCAGCGTATCGAGATCGAGCTGCGGGGTCATCACCAGTTCCTGCGTCGCGCGGCTTTGGTGCTCCACTTCCGCCGCGATCTGCGTCTCGCCCTTGATAACGTGCGGGATCAGCAGGCGCATGCTGTGATCGATGACATTTGGCGCGTTCATGCTGCCACACTCCCGCGGACATAAGCGTCGATTGTGCCGGCGCAGGTCAGTTTGCCTTCGCCTTCTTCCAGGTCGGTGTAGCGGGCGATGGACTTGATGATCGGAGTCTTCACCCCATCCAGGTCAGAGCCGAATTCCACCGTCACCTTGTCGCCCGAAATGATCCCGCCCCAGCGATATTCGGCGTTGAGATCGAAGAAGGCCATGCGTCCTTCCACCGTGCCCTTGCCGTCCTTCGGGTTAAGTAGCCGCTCTCCCGATTTGTCGAGCACCAGCGGCACCAGCCACGGGGGCGAGGCATAGACGCCGTGCGGCTGGATCAAGGCGTTGAAGCCGGAAATCTCGACCATGCCATAGCTGTTCGAAAGGCGGCTTTCGTCCACGCCGAAGAACGCCGTGATCTGTTCGCGATAGTCGGCGGGGATCTTCGCGCCCTTGGTGCCGCCGCCAAGCGACAGGATGGTGTCCGGATGGAAATCGCCATCCTTGATGCCGCGTTCGCGCAGCCTCTCCACGATCATCCAAGCCTGCGCCCACATGCAGGCGATGTAAATCGGCTCGTGCCGGTGGGCGACGATTTCCTCGATCCAGTTATCGAAGCGCAGCGCATTGGCCTTGCTCTTCTCGGCCAGCTCCTTCTCGTGCGCTTCAACCTCGGACGGGCCGATCTTGCCCGCGCCAAGCAGGCGACGCAGCTGGTGCGGGCGCATGGTGTCCATGGCCAGCATCGGGGCTTCGATCAGCCGGTGCAGCCCGCCATCGGGCTTGGCCCAGCTTTCGTAGAGGTAATTGCAGGCATGGGTCAGCTTGTGAACGCCCTTGGGCGCCATCACGCTGAACACGTGGCGATCGCGCGCGGGCTTGTGATTGGGCGTGGCGATGTTGAAGCCGTGCAGATAGGCGTTCTTGGCACGCTCGCGTTCCTCGGCCCCTTCGTTTAGGAAGGAATTCTTGCCCGAGGTTCCGCTCGACGAGAATACGAAATGCCCTGCTGCCTTGGCCCGGTCGATCCAGTCATCGACATCCGTGCAGCCTTCCACGTCGATGCTGGCGGTGCTGACTGAACTCATGGTTTGCAGCCACATGTTCATGTGCTTCCACTGCCCATTGTCGATAAAGGCTTCGGGATAGCTCTTGTAGTTGGTGTGCGCGAACAGCAGCAGCACCAGATCGTCCAGAGTGTCGATCTCGGTGATGCCCACTTCCTTGGCGCGTCGCGCCAGCACGGGCACACGTTTGACCATGTCGGCAAACCGCTCTCGCACCGCTTCAAGCTGAAGCTCGGCGAGATTGTCGGGTGCATTACGGAACGGATCGGGCGTGTCCATGTAGGACAGCAATTCATCCGTTGCGCTGCGTTGTTCGACTGCGGTTGCCATTCCTCGTTCTCCCAAACGTGTTCTTGGTCTCAGCCCTCTCGGCGTTTTGCCTCCGCGACCATGGCGAACAGGCCTTCGTTGTATTTCGTCAGCTGTTCCATCGAGAGGTTGCGATAGGGGGTCATCGGGCACAGTGAATCCACCACGCCCCAGAAGGGTTCGAGCTGCTCAAGCACCTCGTCCACCGGGCCGCATTTGACGAAGGCCTGCACCATTTCATCGCTCACCCTGTCGATCACGCCGGACACATCGCCATGCTCGCCCGCGGCAAGCTGGCAATCGCGCGCCAGATCGCCGAAGCCGATGGAATCGAAGAAATCCTCGTATTCCTTGTAACCGGCGTATCCGGCCACGGTGGCGCGGCTGTCTTCGATGGCCTGCTGCTTGTCGTCGTTGATGGCGACCCAGGGCCAGGCGTTGATCTCGATGTCCTCGCGCTTACGGCCAAAGCGGGCGAGTTCGGAGTGAATGAATTCGTTCTTCTGCACCGTGTAATCGACTGTCCACAGCGCGTGCACCATCAGCCCGTCAGCAATCTCCAGCGTCATGCTGGTCAGCTTGTCCTTAAGCGCGGCGATCCAGATTGGGATGTTCTCGCGCACGGGCGGCGCGGTCATCATCTTCTCTGTCCATTCCAGGTCGTAGTATTCGCCGTGCAGCGGCTCCATTTCCTTGTGACCGTTGGCGTTCACATAACGGACGATCTTCACCACTTCGCGCAGGTGAGTCAGCAGCTTGCGGTGCGGTTCGCCATAGATGCCTTCCAGCGCGCTGTGCAGCGAAGTGCCGAGGCCGAGAATGAACCGCCCTTCGCTGATCGTGTCACACTCGATAGCGCAATAGGCGGTTTCAACCGGGCTGCGGGTGCCCGCCACGGCAATGCCGGTCGAGACCTTGAGCGTATCCGTCATCGCGGCGACGGCGGCCATTGGCACGAATGGCGCACCATAGATCTGCAGCGAGAACACGCCCTCGAAGCCAACCTGCTCCATCTGCTTTGCAATGCCGCCCATTGCCGGTGCGGGCAGGATTGGCATCACGCCCCACCACTTGCGCTCACCGCCAGTTGCGTTCGTCAGTTTTTTCATGCTTTTTCGTATCCTATGATGTCGCTGCAATCTGTGCTGACATCATCACGATAGGCGAAGTCGCCGCGCGCCTGTCTTTCGGCAAGTTCCGTCATCAGTACGCGGTATTTCTGGCCTGCTTCATCCAGCGGGGAGTGCAAGTCCTTGCGCTTTTCCTGCCGCATGTAGCGCGGGCTTTGTGGCGAGGTCATCGAACTGTCCTGGCGCGAAACCTTGTAGCTGGCCTTGGGCATTATATAACGGAAAAGATTGCTCTTCTTAACGTTGGACGTGTTCATCGCGTAGTCCAGCCGGGTGCGGTCGCGGGTCTCCGGCACACAGGGGTGGAACAGCTGCACGTTGTCCCCCGGGCTGAACCGGCCATAGGCAATCGCGGCATGGCTGCGCAGGTAGATGCGTATTACCTGGCGCACTTGCTGCACATCGGCGCGAACGCCGCCGAACATCTTCATGATCGGTGCCACCGACTTGTTCACGCAGGTGCGAACCATGGTGATGGTTTCGCTGTCGTGGAACACTTCCACCGTTTCGGAATCCATCTTCTCGTCACCCACAACGTCGGCATGGATAAAATCGGCGTGGGTCAGGTCGATCAGGTTTTCCAGGCTCAGCGGGGCGCAGCAGTCAAAGCGTACAGTACCCAGCATGTGAAGCGGCAGGCCGCCGTCTTCCGGCAGATAGGGAATGCTTGGAACATGCTCGGGCGCGGCATTTTCCGGCTTGCCGAGCCAGCCCCAGACATAGCCGTATTTTTCCAGCACTGGATAGTGGCCGCTTTCGTCAGTGTACTCGCTCTTGGCGCCAGCCAGCATATCCTTGGGGTGGTTCTCCGCAGCGATCACCTGGCCATCGGGCCCGCGCCACAGGTAGAACGGCTGGGAATAGACAGCGCGGCGCACCGGTTTCTTGTTCACTGCAAAGCTGTGGGCCAGCGGAAACCATGCATCGGTCAGCATGATTTCGTGCGGCATCCAGGCATTGACCTTGGCCGAGAACTGGCGCGGGTCCGACGTGATCGGATCATCGTTCGCGGAAGATGCCGGATTATCGGAAATTTCGAGCATGGCAGGTTCCTTGTCCTGGTGCGATTTGCTTTCAGGCTACTTCGTCTTGCTGGTCGGTTCGGGCGGCGATCTTTTCCCGCAGGTCGTCTGCGTGGATCGATGCCGAGGGTTTGAGCACCCGCAGCGCAGCTCCATCGATATGGTCGTGCACCCGCAGCGGTGCGCCGAGGCCCATGGCCTTGGCTGCAAGGCCGGGGCGCTCGGGCGAAAGTTTTGCGCGCCAGCGCACCTGCGTGACCTGGCGTGCGCCCGGTACCGGCGCGAGCGTGGCCTGCAAGAGCAGGTTGAACTCGTCATCACGCAAGGTGAGGTCGCTTTCGCCGGTTACGGGATCGGTGGCGATCCGCAGGCTGATAGGAAAATCGGAGGTGAACGGGGCGGGCCAGTGCGGCGATGCCCATTGGCAAGACCGTTCCATCACCAGTTGCCCTTCCTGCACGCAAAGCTCTGCCAGCAGGTAGGGCGAGAAGCGCACGCCCTTGATTGAAATCAGCAGTGAAGGATCGTCGAACAGGGCCGCGATATACTGACCATGCTCCAGCGCCACGGTAGAGGTGCCCGATAGGGGCAGGGCATAGCCATCATCGGCAGGTGGCGGTGCCTTTGCATCAAGGCAGATGCGCACGAAGCCCGCGCTTTCATGCACGCCAAAGGGTTTGGCCTTGTAGACCGGGGGATATTTCCGCTCGCTCTTCAGATTCGGAATGTCGACCAGCTGGCCGCTCTCGCCGTCGAACGTCCAGCCGTGGTAGCCGCATTGGATTGCGCCGCTTCCCAGAATGCAGCCTAGCGAAAGCGGCGCGCGGCGATGCGGGCAACGATCTTCCAGCGCCCGTACAATGCCATCGGTGTCGCGCCAGAGTACGATCGGCTGATCGCCAATATCGACGTTGAAGGGTTTCTCTGCGCTGATTTCTTCAGAGCGGGCCACGGCCCACCAAATTTCATCGCTCATAACCGACTCGCATCTCCCAAGGCGCATCTTGTGACAATTAAATTGACGAATGACAATTTAATTGTCAATGTCTGTCCATGGCAACGATGGCTCGAAATTCTGCGGGTGCTGCGAAGAAAGGCGCAAATCCGCCTGCCCGGCGAGAACGCGGCAGGGGCCGCCCACGTGCGGATGCAGAGGAATCGGTGGATGAGGCCGCGCTGTTGCGCACCGCCTTCATTACCTTTGCTACTCACGGGTATGAAGCTGCGACAATGCGCGCGATGGCGCGTGACCTTGGCGTAAGCCACAATCTGCTGAATGTTCGCTTCGGCAGGAAGTCGCAGCTTTGGAAGGCTGCAGTCGACTGGCGCCTGGAAGAGGCCGCGCGGGACGTGGAGATTGCCTTTGATCCAACCCGCTCCCCCGAAGAGCAGCTGCGCGACCTTGTGTTTCGCTTTTGTCGCTGGGCCATCATCAATTCGGACATCGTGGCGATCAGCCAGCAAGAGGGAAGGGAGCCCAGCTGGCGTCTCGACTACCTGACCGACCGATTCACCCTGCCGTTCCAGCGCCGCCTGCAAAAGCTGCTGGAACAGGTTGCCTCCGGCACAAGTCTGCACCCGCTGGGCTCGTCTGCGCTGCTGGCGCTGCTGGTTCACGGCGTGGGCTCGTTCTTTGCGCTTGGCCCAATGCACGAACGCCTGCTGCCTGATGCGCCGCAGGAAGGCGCTAGCAGGCAGACTGACGAAGATCGCGCGGATACCATGGCTGAATTCCTACTGGCTGGGCTGTTCTCTGCCTGATCAGGCGCGGGGCGACGGTCGCCCGGTAGCCAATTAGAAGAACAAATCTGCGATCCGCTGGCGGTATATGGCCTCAGTGTCCTCCGCCATGCCGAATTGCGGCACGACGGGCGTGATGGAATCGGCAAAGGCGGCTCGTTCTATTACTTGCGTCTTCACGTCTTCAGCCGAGCCAAGCACGGTGATCGCGCTCACCATTTCATCGGGGCAGGCCTGCGCCATTGCGGCGAAATCCTGCTTTGCGAAAGCTTCCTGGATGGCCTTGGCTTCCTTGCCGAAGCCTATCCCCTCGAAATATCGCAGGTACTGGGGAGACTGGGTATAAAACGCCACATTGGCACGCGCATCAGCAATGGCCGCGTCGCGGTCGTCATTGATAACCGTAAAAATCATGAGGTTCAGATCGAACCCGGATCTTTCGCGGTTAGCCTTTTTCAACCCTGCGCCGAGGTGAGGGCCAACCTTTTCCTGGATCCATTGAGTGGTCCACAAGGGGTGACCCAGCAGCCCGTCTGCGATTTCGCCGGCCTGCTCGCACGCCTTTTCGAAGATCGCCGGAAGGTAGATGGGAACACTCGATCGACGCGCCGGACCGGTCAGCCGAAAGTGTGAGAGATCAAGCGTTGCATATTCGCCTTCCAGCGTCTGCAGTTCGCCGGTGTGCCCCTTGGCGATCACGGCGCGCACCTGTTCCACCACTTCGCGCATATGCGCCAGCGGCTTGCCATAGGGCATGCCAAAGCTGCCTTCGATCTGGCTCTGCGCGCTGGAGCCAAGGCCCAGCACCGCGCGGCCATCGCTAATGTGATCCAGATCGATCACGCTGCAGGCTGTTTCCAGCGGGCTACGGGTAAAGGCGAGAGTGATCCCGCTTCCCAACTTGATCCGACTGGTGACAGCCGCAGCGGCCGCAAGCGTGACTTGGGGAAGGCCGAATATCTGCGGCACCCAGACGCCTTCGATCCCGGCGGCTTCCCATTCCTGCACTAACGGCACAAGTTGCCGGGCTGGCAGGATTGGCAGCTGGGCCCAGACCTTCTTCCCGGCAAACATCAGCCAAAGCCTTTTGCGGTATCGAAATAGTCACGCCACGATACGATCTTGTCGCCGCCCATCTCGAACACGCCCATCAGCTTGAGAGAAATGATGAGCTTGCCATCTTTGTCGTGGAAATTGTCGGTCCGCTCGGTCAGCACGACGTTGCCGTTCGAAGCGACGTGGTGAACGATCACCTCGCCGCTTTCGATCGGGTACATATGCGCGAAACCGTCCATGAAAGCCTTGGCCTCAGCAAAGCCGGTGGTCTTGGAAATGCCGACATTTTCCCAAACCGTCTGGTCGGTAAAACGCTTCTCCATCGATGCCATCATGTTCGCCAGGGTGGGCTTCCACTCCTCGAAGAAGGCGAGGACTTCGGCTTGCGCGTCTGCCATGCTCAGTCCTCCTGGGCAATCGTGACGGTCACTCCGTCAAGCGCATCGGTCATTTTGATCTGGCAGGAAAGGCGGGAGGTCTCGTTGCGATGGTCCGAACTGTCCAGTAGGTCGCTTTCATCCTCGGTCATTTCGGGCAGCTTGTCAGCAAATGACGGGTCCACATGCACATGGCAGGTGGCGCATGAGCAGCACCCGCCGCACAGGGCCAGCAGTTCGTCGAAACCGTTGTCGCGAATGATCTCCATCAGCGTCAGACCGGCTTCGGCCTCCACTTCCTTGCTGTTGCCAGAACGGTCGATCACATTGATTTTAGCCATGTCTTGCTCCGAAGAAATTATCTGACTTCAACTTCGACCGGGAAACGATCGAAGTAAAACTGGAAATGCTGGCGGATGTCCTCGGCGGTAATGCCGAAGTCGCCCTCCAGGTTGAAACGCACCTTGCCTTTCACTGCCGGATCATGATCTTTGTGGTACTGGTGCAGGGTCTTGAGAGTGGCCTCGTCCAGCGGGATCTCCGCCATGTCGTAGATCCGTTGCAGGATCGGGTCAGGGTCCTTGATCCACTGGTGGAAATAAACGTCGATCGTCTGGTCTTCGGGCAGGCAGTCGCGATCCTTCACGCAGCGTGAAAGCAAGGTCTTGTAGCGATCGATCCAGTAGCCCTTCGGCTCTTCAGGATCGCTCTTCGTGCGCAGCACGCGCGAGGCATAGAGCCACATCGACAAGGTCGAACGGATCGAGCCAACCGGGTCGCGGTGCGTGATCACGAATGTCGCATCGGGAAAGGTCTTGTTGAGAACCGGCAGTTGTTCCATGTGCTGCGGGCACTTGATCACCCAGCGGTTCGGTCCTTTGAGGAAGGTCAGGACCTGCAGGCCCTTCTTCAGGTAGGCATAGGTGCCGCTCTGGTCGTGCGAGAGGTAGTAATCGCGCCACCTTGGCACCAAGGCCAGCCATTCGAGCAGGTAGGATGAAAAATCGAGCGCCTGCAGCTCGATATCCTCGCTGATATGGTCGGGCGAGAATTCGTGCATGTAATTCATCATCGGCAGCACCGCTTCCTGCTGCTGCCACCCTGCCTCCGCCTTGGTCCAGCGCGGGTTGGGATCGTCCGGCGAAGGCTCGTCCTCTGCCGTGGGGACCGGGGCGATGGCTTCCCACCAAGGCAGCGAGCGCAGCCGCTTGTCGGCCGAAAGCAGGCCCAGCAAATGGGTTGTCCCCGAACGCGGCGGACCAGCCACGATGATCGGACGATCGATTTCGATGTCGAGTATTTCCGGGTGGCGCTTGCAGATGTCTTCCACGCGCAGGCGGTCGGCGGCATAGCGCACGAACATGGTCCACAGCCCTGCGCGGCCAACGGGTGAGAGGAATTCATCCTCGTCAACACATTCGCACCACAGGTCCAGCCGCTCGACAAAATCCAGCGCGCCGAAATCATCGAGGCTGGTCTGGGCCTTGGCTGCACCCATGATGGCGGCAGAGGAGAAATCGAGACTGGCTTGCGAAGCGGCGGCAAGGGCGGCCTTTTGCGCTTCGTCCAGCACGGGCGCGCGCATGTCCTTGATCTCGAACACCTGGCCCTTGGCGGCTTGCGTCATTCGCTTCTACTCCCTCGCCACATCCTGTCTCCGATATCTCGTAGATGCGGAGGCGGGTAATCTTTGCCCTACCGAAAGATATGCTGCGCGACTGGCAAATGCCGTTAGGTCGAATGGGGAGAGGATATTGTCGCGATGACAGACAAGCTGTTCGATCTGACGGGTAAGGTGGCGCTGGTAACCGGCGCCAACTCCGGTCTGGGCTTCGGCTTTGCCGAAGGGCTGGCGCGGGCTGGAAGCGACCTGGTTATTTGGGGTCGGCGCAAGGAAGCGAATGACCAGGCAGCCGAAAAGCTGCGCGCGTTGGGCGTCAAGGTTCATTCCGCCGAAGTGGATGTGACCGACGAGGCGCAGATCGTTGCCGGCGTGGCCGATGCACTGGCCGCAATGGGGCGCATAGATACCGTGGTCGCCAATGCCGGGATCGCCAGCGCCAAGCCATTCATCCAAATGGATGCCGCCACCTACAACTCGCTGATGGCCGTGAACCAGCACGGGGTGGTGTTTACTTTGCGTGAAGTGGCGAAACACATGGTTGCCCGCGCCGAGGCAGGCGATCCGGGCGGTTCGATGATCCTGTGCGGCAGCGGTTCCATATTCCAGGGCGTGCCCACGCTGACGCATTATGGCGCGGCCAAGGGGGCGCTGGCGGCCTTGTCAAAAGGGCTCGCCGCCGAACTCGGGCCGCAAGGTATTCGCTGCAACGTCATCGCGCCTGGCTTTATCATTACCGAAATGACCATGGCCGATCCGGAGTACGGCCAGATGCTGGCCGATGCCGTTGCCGCCAAGGCGCCCATAGGGCGCGCCGGCACGCCCGACGATCTGTGGGGCGCGGTGGTTTATCTCGCCAGCGATCTTTCGCGCTATCATACCGGCGACACGCTGGTGATCGATGGCGGGAAAATGTTCAACAACTAGGAGCGTCCATCGTGTTTTCCCGCCCGAAGGCAAGGCATAGCCAGAACGCCTATGTGACTAACGATCTCGATCGCGCGCTGTCCATTTGGCGGGATGATTACGGAGTTCCCGAATTCTACGTGTTCGAGAATGATACGCCGGGTCTGGTCTCGTCACCAGAATACCGGATGAAGATCGCACTGGCCAATGTCGGCGGAATGGAAATCGAACTGATCGAGCCCCTGCCCGGACTTGCCCCCATGCACGCCGAAGTTCTGCCGCAGGACGGCAGCTTTGCAATGTGCTTCCATCACGCTGCCCTGCGGGTCGACGGCGAGCTTGGAGATTTCGAGGAATACATGGCCTCGCTCGATCCCGCTGTACATCCGGTTGTGTGGAGCGGTGGGCTGGGAGACCTGATGCGTTACACCTACACTGATGAGCGCGCGACCCTGGGCCATTACCTGGAGCACGTCTGGTTCGATGCCAGAATGTACGAACAGATGGCCTCCGCCATTCCAGTTTATCCCACGCGTTGAGCATGGCTCTTGCACTCCTCAATTTTCGCGACCTCGGCGGCATGCAGGCTCAGGGTGGCCTGGTGCGCAGCGGCGCGCTGTTCCGTGCGGAAGGCCCGGCCAATTTCTCACCGGAACATGAGGCAGAGCTGAAATCGCTGGGGATTGGTTACATCTTCGATCTGCGTTCCGCGAAAGAGCGCGAAGCCCATCCGCACGATTGGCAGGATGCGGATTGCCGCTGGCTGGGCCTCGATGTGAACGCAGACCTGCGGGTGTTCGGCCATGACGGCCGCGAACGCCTGAGCCTTGGCGAAGATGTGCAACTGGCGATCGATATCATGTGCGAAACCTATCGCGAGATTCCCGATGCGCTTGCGCCGCACTGGGAAACGGTTGGCACCTGCCTGCTCGAAGGCAGGCCTGCGATGGTCAACTGCACTGCCGGCAAGGATCGAACCGGTGTTGCCGTTGCCGTGCTGCTGGAGATGCTGGGAGCCCCACGCGAGGCGATCCTGAACGACTATGCCCAATCAGACATCTTTGGCGAGAACCTTCGCCGCAGCGGTTCGCTGGAGCAAGGCTTTCGTTCCAGTTTCGGATTCATGCCCAGCCCGGAACAGGTCGATGCGCTGATCGGGGTTCGCCGCGAATACTTGGCCTGCGCCTGGGAACAGATCGAAAGCAAACACAAGACCGTAGGGCGCTATCTCGTCGATGCCGGTCTTGGCGAGGACATGCAAATTGAGCTGCGACGCTTGCTGGTAACGCAAGGCGTCTCACCTTCATATCAAGGAGAATTATCATGAAAACTGGCGGTGTAATCGGCCTTGGCGGCATTGGCGGAGGCGTGGCCCAATGCCTGCAGCGGTCTGGCCAACTCTCGGCAATTTTCGATGTGCGCGAAGAAGCCGCAGAGCGGGTGCCCTGTGCGCCGCCAATGTCGGCAACACCAAAAGATCTCGCGGCGGCGTCCGATTGCGTTCTGATCGCGGTGCTCAATGGCGAGCAAACCATCGATGTGCTTTCCGGCCCCGATGGCGTTCTGGCAGCGGGCAAGCCCGGGCAGACTGTGATCCTGCTGTCGACAATCTCCATGTCTGATCTGGAAACATCGCAAAAGCTCTGCGCGGATGCCGGAGTGACGCTGATCGATTGCGGCGTAACCAACGGTCCCAAGTCGGGCGAGAACGGCCTGATCTGTCTTGCAGGCGGTAGCGAAGTGGACATGGCCAAGGCCAAGCCCATTTTCGATGGCTTTGCCGGACAGGTCATCCACATGGGTGGGCCGGGCACCGGCATGGCGGCCAAGATCGCGCGCAACACCACGTTTTTCGGCTGTATCCGGGCAGGGTACGAAGGTGCGGTAATCGCCCGCAACTACGGTGTAGACCTGAATCAGCTGCGCATGGCGCTGGCTGGTGATCCGAACGCTGGTGGCGGCCTTGAAGGCGCGCTGTCCATGGAAATCCGCCCCGATCCTGAAGGCGATGCGCAGGAAACCGGCGTCCGCAACTATTTCAAGGGGCTGATGATCAAGGATCTGGAAGTCGCCATCGAAGAGGCCGCCAAGTTCGGTGTTAGACTGCCGATGATCGAGCTGATCCGCGAAAACGCCGATTCCACCTCTGGCCTGGAATATCGCAAGGGCCAGCCGCTCGATTGAGCGTGGGTACATACAAGTCGAGGAAATACACATGAGTGAAAATGCTTGGGACAAGGGACTAGAGGTTTTCGATGCTGTTTATGGAGACGGCTTTTCCGCGATGATGAAGGGGCAGGAAAACAACCGCTTTTCACGCGAGATTATAGAGAACCAGTTCGGCAACCTGTGGGCGGACGAAGCGCTGACCATCCGTGAAAAGCGGCTGTTGGTACTGGGTGCCACGACCATGCTGGGGCGGCAGGATCTGATCGAGATCCAGATGATGGGCGCGCTTGGCAACAACGAGTTCACCGAAGAGGAACTGGCGCTGATTCCGCACTTCATGCTGTTCTATGCCGGGGCCGGTAACTGCACTTCGCTGGTGCGAGGGATCGAAGCGGCCAAGGCGCGCCTTGCGGAAATGAAGAAGGACTGAGCCGAAATGCGCGATCTGCCCCGCATGCCGCTGGATTCCGATGCCTTCCGCGAGCGTTATGGCCCCTGGGCCGTGATCGCTGGCGCTTCGGAAGGCACCGGCGAGTGTTATGCCCGCCAACTGGCGGAAATGGGCATCAACCTGATGCTGGTTTCGCGCCGTGAGGAGGCGCTGGAGGCTTTGGGCAAGGAACTGGCGAAAGAACACGGAATTGAATTCCGGGCCTATGCGCAGGACCTGACAGAGCCCGATGCAGGTTTGAAAATTGTCGCCGCCGCTGCTGGCCTCGATGTGGGGCTTTACATCTCCAACGCCGGTGCAGACGGATTTGCCGCTTTCTTTGAAGACAGTACCGAGAATGCGCACCGGCTGGTGAGGATGAATATCACCACCCTGATCGATGCCGCCAACGGCTTTGGCAAGCGCTTGCTCGCGCGTGGTAAGGATGGAAAGGGGCGCGGTGGCATCATCGTGATGGCGTCAGGCGCAGGGCTGGGCGGGCAGCCCAACCTGGCGATGTATTCGGCGACCAAGGCATTCGAGATAAACTTCGCGGAGTCTCTCTGGGCCGAATATCACGAGCGGGGCATCGACGTGCTGGGCGTGGCCGCCCCGATCATGCGCACCCCGACATTGCTGCGGATGGTTCCCGAAGGCTTCGACACGTCCGATACCTTCGATCCGGCTGACGTTACGCACAACGCGCTAGCCGGGTTGCTGGCGGGGGAGCCGATCCAGATCATTCCCGATGGACCGGGCGCGGAAAAGCAGCCGCAGGTAGAGGCAGATCGAAAGGCTCGCCTGATCGGCTTCGTAGAATTCAACAAGACATTTACCGGAGGATAAGCGCATGCGCAGGCTGGAAGGAAAGATTGCCATCGTCACCGGCGGGGGCGGAGGGATCGGATCAGCCGTAGCGCGCCGCATCGTCTCAGAAGGCGGCAAGGTCGCCATTGCCGATGTGTTCGACGACAGCGCGAAGGCCGCTGCCGATCCGCTGGGCGATGCTGCGCTGGCGGTTCAGTTCGATGCTGCCGACCCTGCTTCGATAGAGGCGATGGTGCAGGCCACGGTCGACCATTTTGGCGGTCTGGACATCCTGCACAACAATGCTGCGATGACCGATCCGGCCAAGCATCCGCTCGACACAACGCCGGTCGATATCCCGATCGAGATCTGGGACGAGGTCATCGATATCAACCTGCGCGGTTACCTGCTGGGCTGCAAGTATGCGATCCCGCAGATGATCGCGCGCGGTGGCGGCTCCATCATCAACACCGCATCGAACAGTGGTGTTGCAGGAGACCTTGCCAGGGTCGCCTATGGCGCATCCAAGGGTGGCATCATCACCTTGTCGAAATATGTCGCCACCCAATACGGCAAGCAGAATATTCGCTGCAATTCCGTATCTCCCGGCGTTGTATTGACCGCCGCACTCGAAGCGACGGTGCCGGGCCTCAAGGAAGTGATCCAGCGGCATATCCTGACGCCTGAATTCGGCACGCCAGACGATATCGCGGCGCTGGTCGCCTTCCTCGCTTCGGAGGAGAGCCGCTATATCACAGGTGAGAACATATCGATCTCAGGCGGGGGCCTGTCGCACCAGCCGCACTATGCCGATCTGCTGGCGATGATGGAGCAGCATCAATTATGAGCGAACCGCTGACCGTTGCAGGGATGGAGGCAGCAGCGCGCGCTACCACGGGCCTTTCGGATTTCGGCCCGGATACTGGTTGGCGAGAGGGATTTGAAAGACTGGTTGCGGCGGTCGAGGCGATGGGACCGAACGACCAGCTGCGGCACCTGGCGACACAGAATATCGTCGGTCAGCTCGCCACGCGCCTGCGCTTTGTCGAAGATGATCGCAATCATCCCGAGATAGCGCAGCAAGACGTGGGTGATCCGCTGATCGTGATCGGCCTGCCGCGCACCGGCACCACCATTACTTACGATCTGCTGTGCCTCGATCCCGAGGCGCGCGCTCCGCGCGAATGGGAATGGTACATTCCCTGGCCACCAACCGATGCTGCCACTTTCAACAGCGATCCGCGCATTGCGCAGGTCACCGCCATGTATGACAACTGGCTCAAGCATGCGCCGCAACTGCTTGATATCCAGCGGTTCGACTGCACCCAGCCGGGTGAGTGCAACCACGGCATGCAATATCACTTCGCCAGCACCAATTTCCCCGCCGAACTTGGCGTGCCGGATTATGCGGACTGGCTGCGCGTCAGTGATGCGCCGGGGCAGTATATCTCGCACAAGCGGCTGCTGCAGAACTTCCAATGGAAGGGGCCGCGCGGGCGATGGACGCTGAAATCGCCGCAGCACCTGTTTGATCTTCCGGCTCTGCTGAAGGCCTATCCCGGCGCCATGTTGGTGTGGACGCACCGCGATCCGACGCTGACTTTCTCTTCCCTATCCAGCTTCATAGCCGGGTTCCTAGCGGCTTTTGGCGGCGACAAGGACAAGGCGGCAATCGGGCGGGACGTGGTGGAGACATGGATTGTCGCGATGAACCGCGCGCTGGCCGCGCGCGCCGATCCGGCGATTGACGAACGGATCATCGACCTCGCGCACAAGGACGTGGTGGCCGACCCCAAGGGCGCCATAACGCGTATCTACGACAAGTTCGGCCTGACCTTTTCCGAAGAACACGCGCGCCTGATCGACCACTTTCTGACCGACAATCCGGCTGCCAAACGGATAGGCAAGCACAAGCATTCGCCGGAGCAATACGGGATCGACGTGGCCAAGGTGCGCGAGCGGATGGCCGATTATTACGACCGCTTCGGCAATCTTCTGGGGAGACCACGATGAGCGTTCTGGATCGATTCCGCCTCGACGGGCGCACTGCCATTCTCACTGGCGTTGGCCCTGGCGTGGGAGAGCACGTGGCCAAGGCCTTTGCCGAACTGGGCGCGAACGTCGTCATCTCGGCCCGTTCGCAGGACCGTCTGGACCGGATCGCGAAAGAGATCAACGCGCTGGATGGCGGACGCGCGCTGGCCGTCGCCGCCGATGCGGGAGAGCGCGCCGATCTCGAAAACCTTGTAACCAAGGCGCGCGAGACATTCGGGCCGGTACATATCGTCTTAAACAATGCCGCCGCCGGTGTGGTCTACGCGCATGATGGCGGGCTCTGGGCCAACACGGACGAGGTTTGGAAGACGGCGATGGATGTGAATGTCCTTGCCACGTGGCGTCTGGCCGAGATGACCGCACAGGAGATGGAAGCACACGGCAACGGCGTGATCATTTCCGTGCAAAGCTGCGGTGGCTTCACCCCGATCCCGCCTGCTGTCGCCTACGGAGTCAGCAAGGCAGCGCTGGCTTTCCTCGTCCGCTCGCTTGCCAAGGCGCTGGCGCCGCACACGCGGGTAAATGCGCTTTGCGTCGGCTCGATGAGTCCCGATGGGCAGGAGGCCGAAATTCACAAGGGACTGGGCCTGGCAGAGCGCAACGCAATCAAGCGGTTCGGCGCTGCGGATGAAGCCGTGGGCGCGGCCATCCTGCTGGCCAGCGATGCTTCCAGTTATACCACAGGCAGCACCGTGTTCGTGGAAGGCGGAAGGGTGGGAACAGTGGCATGACCAACCCGCTCTGTACGCCAGATCAGGAAGCGGCAGAGAAGCTGGCGCTGCGCCTGATCGAGCGGGCAGATGTGCGGGCTGCGCGCGAACAGGCGCGCCACGGAATGCTGCGCGATCCTGCTGCCGCGACGGTGGATGGTAACCTGGCGCTTGATCGCGCACTCGATCAATGGGTGCTGGCGCTGGCCATGCGCGAGGTGAATGGTGATACCGCCGATCCGCGCGTGGTCTGGAACGTATCAAACCCGCCACGCCGGTGGTTTGGCCACGTCTATCACGGTGCCGCCGTGGCGGTGGACAATCCCGACAATTTCAACCGCGAAATCCCGATTGATGGGAAAGGCCACTATCGCATCGATCTGCGCTTTTCCGCCGATCCGCCGCAGTTCAGCGTGGTGATCGAGATGGAGCCGGAACACCACGCCGGTCTGGGCCACAACATCGGTGCGCTGACATTGCAGGACTTGCGCCCGCATTGCGATAGCCAAGGCCGCGTTTCGGTTACGGTGGGTCCGGAAGAGGGCGGGCCGCTGCACCTGCAATCCCAGCCCGGCCGCATCCAGATCTACACCCGTGACAGCCAGTGCGACTGGAACCAGTTGCCCGCCGAAGTTAGCGTCGAGCGCCTTGATCCACCGGCGGACTGGAAAGCACGCAGCGAAGACGAGATCGCCGCAACAATTATCGCCGACATGCCCGCTTGGGTCCGTTTCTGGCGTGGCTTCAAGGACGATTTCCTTGGTTTTCCCGAACCCAATCGGCTTGTCGGGCCAAACGGGCGCGACGGGAACTGGGGTTATCTGGCCGGGGGCCGCTTCGCGCTTGGCGATAATGAGGCGCTGCTGGTCACGCTTGATCCGGCAGACAGCTATTACACCGGTTTCCAGATCACCGATCCTTGGACCATCGCGCCCGATCCCATGCTGCGCCTGGCCAGCCTCAACAAGGGGCAGGTGGTGCCCAACGCCGATGGCACGGTGACATATGTGCTGGCGCTGGCCGATCCGGGTGTTGCCAACTGGATCGATACCTGCGGCCTGCACGAAGGCTGGATGTTGACCCGGTGGCAAGGTGTGCCCGCCGATGCGGACCTTGCCAGCATGATCCGCGAAGTGCGCCTGACGACGATCAATGAATTGCCGGAAGGCATTCCGGCCACCGACCTGACCAGCCGTCGCCGCCAGATTGCCACACGCGCGCAGGCCTTTGCGCAGCGCACCAGCGAGGAAGGATGGGCCGATGCAACCTGAAGGTTCGATCGTCGAGCTCTGTCATGTGGTTGAAGACCTAGACAAGGCGTTGGCACACTGGACACGTGATCTGGGGGCAGGTCCATTCTTCGTGTTCGACGTTCCTGTGATGCCCGGTCAGTTATATTACGGAGAGCCGACCGCAGTTTCGATGCGGGTAGGTTTAGGCTTTTCTGGCGGCGTTCTGATCGAACTTTTGCAGCAGACCAACGAAGGTGCATCGCCATTTGCGGATTTCTTACAGGCAAGGGGCGAAGGACTGCACCACATCATGCCTCGCGCCGATTTCGATGCGGCACATGCACGCCTATCAGCCGCAGGATTCAAGATCGCCTATAGCGGCATGATGCCTTCGGGCGAGCGGTTCTGCCTGTTCGATACCTTCGCCGCGCACGGCTATTACACAGAACTGATGGAGCTTTCCGAAGCCATGCAGCGCAGCCTGTTACTCATGGAAAAGGCTCATGCTACATGGGACGGCAAGACCGATCCCGTGCGCGGCATGGATCGGCTGGCCGACCTCGCCTGACAGGCAATTGGCCTACAGCTTGCCGCTTCCCATCTCCGCGAACATTTTCTGGAAATCGGCATAGCTGGGCTGGTGCGCAGTCACACCGCCATCGATCGGGATTGCCGCACCGGTAATAAATTCGCTCTCGTCGCTGGCGAGGAAAGCGACGAGATTGGCAATATCTTCCGGCTCGCCAAGCCGCGGAGTCAAATGGTGCGACAGGAGAATGTCTTTCACCACAGGAGGGGTTGACTGGGTCGCCAGCGGGGTCAGCACGAAACCGATCACCATGCAGTTCGAACGCACGCCTAGCTTGCCATACTGGGTGGCGATCATGCGATTGAGCTGGATCAGCGCAGCCTTGGAAGAGCCATAGGCAGTCAGCGTGGATTCGCCCTGCACGCCGAAGCCGGATGCGCTGTGGATGATCGATCCACGCCCGCCTTCGATCATGTGGGGCAGGACATATTTGCTCATCAGCATGGCCCCGCGCACGTTGACAGCCATCGCCCTGTCCCACGCGGCCACATCAAGATTCATTACATCAAGGTCTGCCTGACGCTGCGCGTCGTTCTGGATCGCGGCGTTGTTGTGCAGGATGTCGATCCGGCCAAGATCAGTGACCACCTGCTGGGCGAGTTCGCGCACGGAATTCTCGTCCGTCAGGTCAAGCGGTAGCGCCAGCGCGCCTTCGATGTCCTGTGCAGCGGCAGCAGCTGCATCGGCATCGATATCGCCCAGCACCACACGGGAGCCTTCCGCAGCCAGCCGCCGCGCGGATGCCGCGCCGATACCGCCTGCAGCACCTGTGACAATTGCAACCCTGCCTTCCAGCCGTCCGGTCATTGGAATCTCCTCATTTTGAAGCAATAGATTGCAAGGGGCCCGGCTCACAACCTGTCGCGGGGCAGGTTGCGTGTATTTCACAGGCATCCATCTGACTTTGAGAAATGTTGGGGAGGGTGTGTTGGCATCAACGATCGTGCCGATGCCGGTAATGCCGGCACCTCAGCCTGCGGGGACGATCTTTCTGGTCGGCACCTGCATTATCATGGTCGGCATCCTGGCGTGGTTGGCGCTGGGGCATGAAAGGCGACTGGGCGGCTGGGTCTTGCTGCTGGCTTTAGCTGGCACTGCGCATTCCGCGATTATGATAGAGCCGGTCTACGACAACACGCTGCTCTATTGGTATCAGGCAGAAGACCCGCTGGCCTTCATCCGCGGATATGAGCGGACCATACCTTGGTATGTGCCGCTAGGCTATGCTTGGTTCTTCGGCGGCTCAGCCTATCTGGTCTGGCGTGTGATAGAACGCGGCGCATCGGCTGCGCGAATCTGGCAGCTGTTCTCTGCCACTGCAGCGGTTGACTGGTTGGCTGTATCGATTTGTGAATGGCTGGACCTCAGCGCCATCTCCGGCAACCAGCCTTTCCATCTGTTTGGCTCTCCCGGGTGGTTTTCCTTCTGCGATGCCACCGGCGGCTTTGTGTTGGGCGCGGCGCTTGCCAAGCTCATGCCCTACCTCTCGGGTAGTAAGCGGCTGTGGTTGCTGATCCTGCCGAGCTTCACCTACGCGGCAACGCAGGGATCGACCACCGCACCTGTCTCGCTGGCACTGAATTCGGCTTGGTCGCCGTTCATGACGTGGCTGGCTGGCACTGCCACGATGGCAATGTGCCTGATTGCCATCCATGTGATCGCCAAGATGGCGCAGCTGCGGCAGGAAAGCTCATTGTGAGCCAATTTCCAGGCCGCGACTGGTGGTTCATCAGCCTGTTCGGCACGATTTACGCGTTCAACTTTATCGACCGGATGATCATTGCCGTGGTCGGGGAGTCGATAAGGCAGGAATTCGGCCTGAGCGATTTCCAGCTTGGCATCATGGGCGGAGCGGCCTTTGCGCTGTTTTACGGCGGCGTCGGCATACCGCTTGCGCGGCTGGCAGAGCGGGTCAACCGAATCGGCATCGTGGCAACCGCCACCGCCCTATGGTCCTTGATGACCATTCTTTCCGGTGCGGCGACCGGCTATATCCAGTTGCTGCTGGCGCGCATGGGCGTGGGTGTGGGTGAGGCGGGATTTACGCCACCAGTCGTCTCCCTGATTGCAGATCGTTTCCCTCCCGAACGGCGTGCCACGGTTTTCTCGATGATCGCTGTTGGCGTTTCCGTGGGCGGTGCCATCGGTGTGCTGGCCGGGGGCTGGATCGCGCAAACCTATGGTTGGCGTTGGGCTTTCGTGGCGGCAGGGGCACCCGGCATCGGCCTGGCGCTGTTGCTGTGGCTGACCATCAGCGAACCTGTGCGCCTCAACGCTGGACAATCGGCACCGCCATTCGGTGCGGTGCTTCGACGGGTTAGAAAGTCTCGCGCATTCGTGGCGTTTACACTTGGCAGCGGCATCGTGGCGCTGGTCGGCTTTGGCCTGAACCTTTTCCTGATCCCGTTGTTGGTGCGGCGGTTCGGTTTCGACCTTGCCGAAGCGGCTTTGACGTTTGCCTTCACCTTCAGCGCGGCCACCGCGCTGGGCGGCGTTGTGGGCGGGCTGGCTGCCGATCGGTTCGCTGCCAGCCAATACCGGCGTTATGGCATCCTGCCGATGGTTTCGACCACGTTGGCGCTGCCGCTTTTCCTGGCGGCGATTTACCAAGACGAATGGCAGATCATGGCGGTGCTACTGTTTGCCTCTACCTTCTGCCTCTATGCCTTTCTCCCCACTATCATGACCGTGACGCAGCGGCTGGTGGAACCGCGGATGCGCGCCACGGCAGCGGCCATTCACGCCTTCGGCCAGACCGCATTTGGCCTTGGCCTGGGATCGGCCTTCCTCGGCTATATGAGCGATTTGCTGGCGACGGCGCGCTATGGCCAGCAATATGCAAGCCAATGTCTTGGCGGCGGCGCAAGTGCATCGGCCAGCTGTGCGGAGGCCGCAGGCACCGGCTTGCAGCAGGCGCTGCTGATGCTGGGCCTTTTCCTGCTTCTCGCGATCGTCTGCTACTGGCTGGCGGCTCGCTCGATTTCCGCAGAAATAACCTTGATCGAAGGCGAAGCGAAATGAGCGAAATTCATGATGCTGTCATTATCGGTGCCGGCCACAACGGGATGGCGGCTGCCGGGTATCTGAGCCGTGCCGGCAAGAAGGTCGTGGTCGTCGAGCGGATGGCAAAGGTCGGCGGGATGACGAGTGCGGGATACATGATCCCCGAAGCGCCAGACTACCTGGTGACACCCTGCGCGGTCGAGCTGCTGTTCGCGCGCGGATCGGGCATAATCGAAGATCTGGAACTTGCTCGCCATGGCCTACGGACTGTCGATCCCGATCCCAGCTATGCCTATCTCCATCCCGATGGCAGCTCGATTGCGCTGTTTCGCGATTACCGGCGCACGGCGGATGATATCGCCCGCATCCATCCCGGGGATGGCAACCAATACCTGAAGTTCATGGAAGTCATGGACGCAATGATGGATATCGGTTTCCCGATCATGATGGCGGAACCTGGTCGGCCTGATCTGCGCAACCTTGGCAAGATGATCAAGAGCGCGGTGCGCAATGTGCGGTTGAAGGATCAGCTGCTGGCGATCTCCAAGGCAACGGCAGACCAGGTGGCCTGCGAGTGGTTCGAACACCCTGCCACCATTGCGCTGCTGAACGGCATTGCCGCGGGTGCGGGGCCGGTCGACGATGATGGCAACGCCGCTGCCTACATGATCTTTGCCGTCACCCACCGCCTTGGGACAGGCAAACCCATCGGCAGCCTGCAGGCCTTTGCCGATGCCATGGCCAGCAGCATTACCGAATCCGGCGCTGAGATCATGCTCAATGCGCCTGTCGCGGAAATCCTGATTGATGATGGCGCGGCGCGGGGCGTGCGTCTGGCCGATGGCCGGGTGCTGCGATCGAAGGTGGTGATCGCGACCAGCGATCCCCGCACGACCTTTGCAATGACGACGCCGGGCAAGGTTGACCGGCAGCTGATGAAACGGATTGGGCATGTCCCCTCCAACCGTTCCAACGCGGCGCCTTTCCTTGCCAACGTTGCGATGAAGGTACCCTTGCGACTCAAGCGGCACCAGGATTTGCGGCACGACGATGCCGATCTGAACAAGGCGGTAGGCCTGATCGGGCTGGCCGATGACGTGCGCAACAGCTTTGCCTCCGCTCGGCGCGGCGATATTCCAGATCGTCATGCAGTCTCGCTAACCCCGCTGTCTAACAGCGATCCTTCGCAGGCACCGGAGGGGTGCTCGCTTGCATACATTTACCTCCCCGCAATAGCGGTGGATGCGCGCGAGGGGTGGTCGCAGGAGTTGAAAGACCGGACCATGGCATCGATCATCGCCCAAATTTCCGAATACTATGACGGCTTCCAGCACGAGGTTGGCCGCTTTGTGGAAACCCCGCGGGAACGCGAGACACGGCTGAACGTGACCAACGGCTGCGTAACCCATGTGGATTTCGGTGCCTTGCGGTCAGGGCAGCATCGCCCGGCTACAGGGTTTGGCGGACCCAAGCCAGCGGTGCCCGGGTTGTACCTGGGCGGGGCGGGCAGCCATCCGGGCGGCGGCGTATCCGGCATTGCGGGCCGGATCGCGGCAGACCGGGTCCTGCGGCACCTGAGATAGCGCCGATGGCCGGGCCGCAGATCTTCTCAGGTTCGATCTATCCAGCTGTCGAGCGCCTGCCAGTGGCTGATCCGCGTGCCGGCAAAGTTCTGACAGTGTGCCGCCTCGTTTACGATCTGCAACTCGGTGGAAGCCGCCGCCTTGAAATAGCCCGGCTCAAGATCGGGTTTGGGGCTCGTGTCCACCGTGCTTTGCACCACCAGCACCGGCACCGCGATGGATGCAGAATCCTCGTGAACAATGCCGGGAGTAAGCGCTGCTATGCCAAGGGTGGCAGGCGTTGTAGAGGCGTGGGCTTCGTCGGCCTCGATCAGCGAGAGCGGCACATCGGGCCAGTAGAACAGCTTGCGCATCGGTTCTCGCGGCGTGGCAAGATAGCCGCTGGGTATGAGGCCTGCCTGCAGCGTTTCAACATCGGTATCGCCAAGCACCATGGGTTGGTTCGCCCAGCCAAGAACTGCTACCCGATCGAACACTGGATGGGTGGCGGCCTGCGAGATTATCATCATGCCGCCCATCGAATGTCCAATGCCGGTCACGCTGATCTTGCGGCCAAGCCCTTCCAGAACTTGCGACAGCGCCGCTGCGTGCGCGCGGGCGATTATCGCGCGGCTCAGCTTGCTTTCCGGTTCGGGCCGGGTGCTTTCCCCCATGCCAAGCATGTCGATGGACAGAACGGCCTTGCCATGATCGCAGAACCATCGGGCAAAGCTATAGCTTTCATCGGCAAAGGTAGGATGCCAGTAGAGCCGCGAGTAGCCGCCTCCATGAATGGCGAAGACAAGATGTTCGCCAACCTCTTCCCAATTGTCCGGGGTGTGCAGGGTGGCGGCGATCTCCACCGTCTCGCCAATCCCCGCCGCAGCGGTAACGTCCACCATCACGTCGGCTGATTTCATCGCCCGTCGCTCCTTGTTGAAGCTCATGGCTTGGGCCAGCACATGGGGCATTCACCTGCCGGGAGAAAGGTTGATGCGTCAGGCGCCTGATGAAAACAGGCTTGGACTGGAAGAGGAGCTATTGGGAATGAGCGAGGATGGCTTGGCCTGGGAAAAGCTGATCGAAGGTTTGCGCCCGCTTGGCGCCGCCATGCGCGAACGCATGCCGGAAAGGCTGCGGGGCGATCCGCAGGTCATGGCGGAATCGATGCGCTTGCTGCTGGCAGGACTGGCTCGCGCAATTTCGGACGCGATGGTTGGCAATCGCCAGCATCCCATATTCGTGCCCGAACTGAATATCGCCCAGAACATTTTCCAGCCCAATGCCGACACGATCTACAAGTCCGCCATCATCGAGAAGGGTGGCAGCTACCTGTTGCGCGGCAATCGGGGCACGGTGCGCATGATCATCCTGGCCCAGATGGGGCCGGATACCTTGCGCACGGGGCAGCATAGCCCGCTGCTTGGTCAGATCGACTTCGATGATCTCACGCTTGGTGACGACGGAGCTTTCGAACTGGTTATCTCTCCGCTGCGGCCTGTGGGCTATGAAGGCGACTGGTTTGCGCTGGATCCGCAGTGCGAGAAGCTGATGGTCCGCATCGTTTCCTGTGACTGGGGGGTGGAGCGAGAGCCGCGCTTTGGCATCACCCGACTGGACGTTGATGAGGCGAAAGGGCGGCCTTCTGTCGCGGAACTGCACGCCGCCTTCGATGAAATGCCCTTTATTTCCGGCGTATGCGCCTTGGCCTTCCCCACCCATGTGGAGGAGCTGCGCAACGAAGGGTATCTCAATCAACTGAAGATATTCGACGTTTCGCAAATGTCCGGCCTGCAAGGGCAGTTCTACTATGAAGGGGCATACGAACTGGATGATGACGAAGCCCTGATCAGCGAAGTGCGCGTGCCCGCAAGCTATCGCTACTGGTCGATCATCCTCACCAACGACATCTATGAAACAACCGACTGGTACAACAACCAGGCAAGCCTGAACGACAAGCAAGGGGCCGTCGATCCCGACGGGGTATTCCGCACGGTCATCTCTGCGCGCGACCCGGGTGTGCACAACTGGCTCGACACATCGGGCTATCGCAGTGGCGCGATCCAGGGGCGCTGGTTTGAGGCCAGCGAAAAGCCGATGCCTACCTTAAGAAAGGTCAAGACCGCCGATATTCTGTCGCATTTGCCGGAATCGACACGGCGTGTAAGCCCCGAACAGCGCAGTGAGGCGTTGCGCGACCGTCGGCTTGCCGCGCAGATGCGTATCATCTGGTAAGCGCCAGAATTTATAACGGAGAGTGAAAATGGCTTCCGCCCCGGTAAAAGACATTCCGGCCCATGTTCCCGCCGACAAGGTCGTGACGCTTGACTTCTTCAAGCGCGAGAACACCGATGTGTGCCCGCAGGAAGTGATGCTGCCCGAAATACACCGCACGCTTCCGCCACTGACCTGGTGCACCAACATCTTCCCTGGCGACCAGGGTGGCTGGCTGCTGACCAAGGTTGAGGATATGCACACGGTGCTGCGCGATCCGGACAACTACACCAAGAACGGGATGGGCAAGTTCGCCCAGTCAATCGGTGAAGACTGGCTGGTGATCCCCACTGAAACCGATCCGCCCGAGCATGGCGAATATCGCAAGGCGCTGAACCCCTTTTTCGCGCCGCAGAAGATCGCCCGTATGCGCGATGAACTGCATGAACGTGCGGTCCGCCTGATCGATGGCTTCAAGGACGATGGCCACTGCGAATTCGTGGACGCATTCTCCGCGAAATTCCCGATCTTCATCGTGCTGGACTTGCTTGGCTTGCCGCAGGAACGGATGCCGGAATTCCTAGAATGGGAGAAGAACATCTTCCACACCAACGATTTCGAACTTCGCACGCGTTCGGTTCGCAAGGTGGTGGACTACCTGAACGAGGTGATCGCGGAGCGCCGCGCCAATCCCGGCGACGATTACATCAGCGGGATTTTCGAATACGAGATCGACGGTCGCAAGTGGAACGACAAGGAAGTCTTCGGCCACTGCTTCAATTTGTTCATCGGCGGGCTTGATACGGTGACATCGCTGCTAGGCAACATTTTTACCTATTTGGCGAAGAATCCGGACAAGCAACAGGAACTGCGCGACGATCCCAAGAAGATCGTGCTGGCGGTGGAAGAATTCCTGCGCGCCTTTGCGCCGGTCAGCGTGTTCCGCATCGCTGCCAAGGAAATCGAAATCCACGGTCAGAAGATCCTGCCCGGCGACTATGTGGGCATTTCCACGCCAGTCGCTGGCTATGATCCCGACTATTACGAGAACCCGCAGGAAGTGCGCTTCGATCGCAAGGCGCCGCATATCTCGCTGGGCTTCGGTATCCACAAGTGCCTGGGCATGCACCTGGCGCGCATGGAACTGCAGACTGCGCTGGAACATTGGTTGAAACTGGTGCCGCCCTTCCGCGTCGCCGATGGCTTCGAGATTCAGTATCACGTGGGCAACATTACCCATGTGCCCAAGCTTGAACTGGCCTGGGACGTCTAGTGAGCTGAGTCGGCCGGTTCTTCGTTACCTGCCTTGCCGCCTCTTCGGCAGCCGGTCAGGCTTGATGCATATCGACGTGGAAACGTGACAGGCGAAGCGAAGCGATCTTCCATTCGCCATCCACGCGACGATAAGTCTCGTGATACTGCCCATATCCGGTGATCGAGCCGACGCCTTCTAAAGGTGATCTGCCCGGCTGCCATACAACCCGATCCTGCATGGCCCATACCGCCCGGGCAGTGTCCGGGCCGGTGAGTTCGACTTCGGGCGTGTGGACCTGGTGACTGCTGGAAGCGTGATCCACGGCGAAGCGAACCTGTGCGACGATTGCCTCCACGCCCGTAACGGGATCCATGCCGGTATCTTCGCGCACGTCCATCGTGGCATCAGCGGTGAAAAGATTGCCAAATCCAGCCCAGTCCTTTGTATCCAGGAAACGACAATAGCGTGCCTTTACGTCCTTGATCGCTTCCTTTGTCTGCAGATCGGCAAGACCATGTGTAGTGGAATTCATGATTACCTCCAAGAATGGCGAAGCTGGCAGTGCAGAAGAAGAGGCTTGCCTGCCTTTGGGAAGGTTGCGAACCGCCTTCCTGGGTTGACTTAGGGCCACTAGAACAATGGAGAGTTCAAAATGACGGAACCCGGTGCACAAGCGCTGTTCGACAAGTTCGGCACCTATATTCTGCCCGGTCGGGTCGATGATCCGCGTCGCGGCATTGAAGAGGCGCAGGAGGCGGAGAGGATTGGTCTTGGCGCGGTGTGGATTTCCGAGCGCTTCGCCCTGAAAGAGCCTGCGGTGCTGGCAGGCGCGGTTGCCGAAGCGACCAGCAAGATTCGTATCAACGGCACGTTCTATCCCACAATGCGTCATCCGCTGGTTACAGCCAGCATCGCCAACATGATGCAGGCGATGAGCGGTAATCGCTTTGGTATCATGTTCGCGCGGGCTGTGCCGGCCTACATGAAGATGATGGGCGCGCCGGCTATCACGATGGAACGACTGGCCGATTACATTTCGATTTACCGTCGCCTGTGGGAAGGCGAGACGGTTTCCTACGAAGGCGTGCTGGGCAATTTTCCCACACTCAAGCTGACCGATTTCCACGATGGGCCACGCCCTCCGGTGATCTTCACCGCGATCGGTCCGAAGAGCCTGGCCTTTGCGGGCGAGCATTGTGATGGTGTGCTGTTGCATCCATTCGTATCGCCCAAAGGCGTGGCAAACAGCGCTAGGATCGTGCGAGAGGCTGCCAAGAAGGCAGGTCGCGATCCGATGTCGGTGCGGATCTACCATAATATCATCGTGGCGCCTGACTTGCCGAAGGACGAGGAAGATGCCGTGGTGCGCGGGCGCGCCATCACCTATTTCGAGCTCCCCGGCTTCGGCGACCTGATCGTGGAGATCAACGAGTGGGACAAGGCCGTGCTGGACAAGGTTCGTGCTCATCCCAAAATCGCTTCCCTTGACGGGAAGCCCGCAGACCAGGCCTATACGCGCCAGGAACTGGTCGACGTGGGGCAGCTGTTGCCGCAGCAATGGATCGATGAAGGGGCAGCCGTGGGCTCTTCTGCGCGCTGCGCAGATCAGCTTATGGATTATCTGGATGCAGGGGCGGATGAAATCCTCCTGCATGGTGCCGCGCCCAAGGACATGGGGCCGCTGACCCAGGAACTGAAGCGCGCGCTGGCGCAGAGGGCCGGCTGATGACTCCGTCGCAAGTTCAGCAGCGCCTGCGCGACTGGCTTGAAGCCAATGTTGAAGGGTGGCGCGATGTGCAGATCCAGCCGCTGAAAGTCACTACCGGATCGGGCTTTTCGGCGGAGATCTTTTTCGTCGACGTGCAGTACAACGATGCCAAAGGCGCGCAGAGCAAGACGTTGGTGGTGCGCCGCCAGCCGCAGGATCACGAGGTCGTGTTTGGCTCCAGCCTGGAGCTCCAGGGGCAGATGATCGCGGCGCTTGATGCGTTGGGGGCGATCCCGGTGCCCGACTGGATCGGGATGGAGCTCGATCCCGCGGTGCTGGAAATGCCTTTCATCGTGATGGGACGGGTGGATGGCCATGCGGCAACGCAGAACCCCAATTACAACAAGGCCGGCTGGCTGGCAGACATGACGCCTGCCCAGCGCGCATCCACCTGGCGCAATGCTGTAGAAGCCTATGCCGGGATGGCCAGCATAGACTGGCAGGGCGACGGTTTCGCCTTCATGGCGCGTCCTGACTGGGGGGAACCGGGGCTAGACCAGTACCTAGGCTATATCGAGGCGTGGTATCACGGGTGCCGCAAGGACCGCGAGATGCCCTATGTCGACACCGCCATCGACTATATCCGTAAGCATCAGCCGCAGGATACTTCGGTCAATGTGCTGTGGGGCGACAGCACGCCTTCCAACGTGATGTTTGCCCCCGATGGCAGGGTGAACGCGCTGATTGACTGGGAACTGGCGGCCCTTGGACCGGCAGAGCTTGATCTTGCATGGTGGCTCTATTTCGATGATCTCTTTAGCCGCCGGTTCGGTGTCGAGCGGCTCGAAGGCTTGCCCACGCGAGACGAGACAGTGGCAATCTGGGAAGCGGCCACGGGCCGCAAGGCCCAGCATCTCGATTACTACGATATCGTGGTAGCCTTGCGCATGGCGCTGGTGGCTGTTGGCGCCTTTGACCGGCAAGTGGCGATCGGCAATATCCCGCCCGAAAACCTCTCCATCAACGCCAATTTCATGACGCTTTACCTTGCGGAACGGCTGGGCATGGACTTGCCCGAACTGGGGCCGGATTTCTATGCGTTCATGAGCAAATTGACGCCCGTTGACGAGAAAAAGCAAAGTTAGAGGCGGCGATGCTGGCCCACGAGGCCAATCCGGGAGAGTTTGATGATCAAGCAAGCCGATGCCACCTTGCCTCGCGATCCTGCGACTGAAGAGGCCGCCATTGCCGCCTGGCTGGAGAGGGAGCTTGGCTGTAGCGAAGTCACCATCCGGCGGATGCATCGCTGGCGCCCCATCTATGAGGCCGAAGCTGTCCGCGACGGCAAGCGTGAACGCTATTTCCTGAAGGGCGAACGGACCTGGCCGACGCATCCCTATCCACTGAAATACGAATGTGATGTGCAGCGCGTGCTATCGCAAAGCGGTATTCGTGTGCCTGAAATCGTTGCCTGGATACCTGACCCTGCAACTATCGTAATGGAGTGGGTTGAGGGCGGGCGTGATGCTGGCCTGATCCAGCAGGCCATTGAAAGCGGTTCGCAGATGACCCCGGATCGCTGGCATGCCAGCCTGACTTACATGGATCGACTGGCCGAGGTGCACGCCATCCCGGTGGAACGCTTCGTGGCCGCCGGTGCAGAGGCTCCAAGCGACAATGCAGACCTGATGCTGGCCAATTTCGAACGGTTCGATGCAATGGGCCGCGATGCCGGTATTTCCGACCCCTTCCTAGTCTTCATGGGTGACTGGCTGCGGCGCAAATGTCCGCAAAATCTGGCTGGTTCAGCGTTCCTGACCGGCGATTGCGGGCAGTTCCTTTCCGATGGCCCGGAAGTGACCTGTCTGATGGATTTCGAGATCGGTCACATCGGAGATCCGATGCGTGACCTTTCCTGTTATCGCGGGCGCCACCCGATCGAGAACATGGGTGACCTGCCCGCCTTGTTCGAACGCTACGCCAAGTCATCAGGCACCCCGATCGACTGGCACGGCATGGCCTTCCACACTGTCGCCTTCCTGACTGAGGCCTATTACGGTCCGCTGATCGGCTTGCACGATGAAGGGCCGGGCGGGGACTGGGTCGAGAGCTTTGTGCAAGTGGCCATCATCGGTCGCCGCGCGCTGGAGGCTCTGGCAGAGATGGAGGGCATCGCGCTGGACGAGATCGCACTTCCCGAACCGGAGCAGACACCGCTGGAAGACCTGGCGTTGGCGCGGCTATCCGCTGAAATCTCCCGCTTACCGGACCATGATCAGATGCAGGGATGGCAGCGCAAGGTGCTTGGTTCCCTGCCGCAGATGCTTGCAAATATCGGCCATTACAGTCGCTGGCGCGACGACAGCTATCTGGCCGATATTGCCGAACTGACCGGGAAAGCATGCGGCGGCGTGGCCGATGCCGACCAGTCGTTGCAGGGCTTCATCGCCAATGCTGGCCCGCAAGACGATGCAGCGCTGGTACGTATCCTGCATCGCAAGCTCTTACGCGACTGCCTGATTATCGCCGGACCGAACGCTTCGGCCGATCATATCGCGTTGGCTAAGATCGAGCCTGTGCTTCACCTGGCAAAAGAGGCCCGGGCCGGCTGAGAATCCCTCGGCGGGAGCCGAGATTCTGATACCGCCATTCTGCCAGGAAAATAATACTTAAGCCTCGCGCATCAGCGAGGTGGCGGAGCCATCTTTGCGCCATGAAAAAATTTGCGAGTGACTACGCAAATTTGACCTGCGTCAAACCTCCCCCTCTCGAATCACATTATACAAAAGACACATAAAGTGTTCAACTAATTCGCTCGTCAAAGACGGGGTGGAGAGGGATCGGAGCGATGGCAACCCAATTGAAAACTGCGCCAGCACGAGATTTCGCAGGCTATAACATTGCGGCGGAAAAAGAGATGGTTGGCCGCGCGCGTGAATTGCAACCCTTGCTGTTGCAACGCGCCTCCCATGGCGATGAGCACGGTGTTCTGCACCCCGACGTGTTCGATGCACTGACCGATGCCGGTTTCTGGGCCATGGCCGCGCCACGGCGCTGGGGCGGGCTGGGCACGAGCGCACGTGCCATGTCTCTGGTGGGATACGAACTGGCCAAGGCAGATCCCTCGGTCGGCTGGGTCTACACCGTTCTTCACGGAACCACCTGGGTAGCCAGCCTCGGCCCCGATGCTTTGCAGGAAGCCATCTTCGGTTCCGGCACCGGGCACCCGGTGATCTGCGGCATCGCCAACCCTCCTGGAACCATGGAAGAGGTTGACGGCGGTTATGTGATCAATGGCCGCTGGCCCTATTCCTCTGGTTCGGCGCATGCCGGCTGGGCGCAGCTAGGCGTTGGCTATACCAAGCCCGATGGCAGCCCCGGCGGTGGCTTCGCCTATCTGCGGCGCGAGCAATATACTATCGAGAACACTTGGCACATGCTGGGCATGAAAGGCACCGGGTCCAACACTATCGTGGCCAAGGATGCCTTCATCCCGCGCGAACAGTTCTACAACGTGGCAGAGCTGGGCATCGGCGGACACGAGGAGGGTAAGTGCCATGTGGGTGAGCCATCCGACTACTGGCCGTTCATGCCATTCCTGCGTGCCACGGCCCATGCGGTGGTGGCAGGAGCTGCCGCCGGCATCATGGACCGGGTGATTGAGGCATCGCACAAGCGACCCATCGTCTACACGTCCTACAAACGCCAATCAGACAGCGTGATGATGCAGGGCGAGCTGGGCAAGGCTGCGGCCAAGATCTCCGCTGCCGAGGCGCTGACCTTCAAGAACTGCGATCTTGTCGATGCGGCCGGGCTGGCACATGAACACCTGACACCGCAGCAACGGGCGCTAAGCAAGGGTGAAGGCTCGCTCGCGGTCTCGCTTCTCAACGAAGCGATCGAGGAGCTGATGTTCCTAGCCGGTTCCAGCGCATTTGCGGACTCCAACCCGATCCAGCGCAACTATCGCGATGCATCCTTCGCCATGCGCCACGTCGCGAACCTGCCTTACGTTGGATACGAAATTCTCGGCAAGTCGCTACTCGGCATCGAGCCGAACATTTCGCTTCCCGATTTTATCTGACCCCCGATTATCTGACCCCCGATCAAGAACCACTGATCACCAGAGAGGACTTGAACCATGAAGATGGAAGCCCGCGATGCCTATCTGAAGCAGGCCATGTCGCAGTTCATCGATGTCGAGAACCGCGAGGTTTCGGTTGCCGCCCTGCATGACCAACAGCTTTACGAGCTGGAGCTGGAGAATATCTTCGCCAAGGCTTGGCTGATGATCGGCCACGACAGCGAAATTCCCAATACCGGCGATTATGTCGTGCGCCTGATGGGCGAAGATCAGGTGATTGTGGCGCGCGCAGCCGACGGCCAAGTGCACGTCTCGCTCAATGTCTGCCCGCACCGCGCCATGCACGTCTGCCTGGCCGATTCCGGCAACGCGCGGGTGCACAAGTGCATCTATCACGGCTGGGCCTTCCGCCCCGATGGCAGCTTCATCGGTGCGCCGGTGGAACGGGAACAGATGCACGGCAATATCAAAACCAAGGAGCAACTTGGGCTGAAGAAGGCGCGGGTGCAGGTCTACGGCGGACTGATCTTCGCAACCTGGAACCATGACGGCCCCGACCTTGAGGAATGGCTGGGCGACATGAAGTTCTATTTCGACATGCTGTTTGACCGGACCGACAAGGGTCTTGAAGTCCTTGGTCCGCCGCAACGGCTGACGATCGACGCCAACTGGAAGACGGCAGGCGAACAGTCGGCGTGCGACGGCTTCCACACGCTGACCCTGCATGGATCGGTGATCGATATCGGCGCAATGGGCGGCGAAAGCGATACGGAGCACGAAAGCGCCCCCGCCATGTACGGCATCAACCTGTCGGGCAATGGGCACTCCCTGCGTTGTATCCCTGCCGATACCAGCTGGTCGCTGGCACACGGCAAGGGTGATCTGACCCCGGAACAGCGGCTGGAGGCGTTCCCGCCGCCGGGCATCACGACGGAATTGTTGCCCGAGCTGAAAAAGAACATGTCGGCAGAGCAATTGCATGTGCTGGCTAAGGCGCCGCCCGTGGTTGGCGGGATGTTCCCCAACATGAACATCCTCTTCATCTACAGCCCGCTGCGGGACGGCACGCTGGGCGCGGCACTGGTGTTGCACACGATCATGCCCAAGGGACCGCACCATTTCGAATGGACGACCTATTACTTTGCCGAGCGTGGGACGCCCGACCACGTGAAAGAAATGATGCGCGCCGCCGCCACGCACGGAACGGGCACCTCTGGCATCATCGAACAGGATGACAGTGACACCTGGCCACATATGACTGAAGCCGCACGCGGCGTGATCGGTCGCACCGAAACGCTCAAATACCAGGCCATCCTGGGCGAGAATCGTCCGGCAGACTGGCCGGACAAGGCCAAGGTCTACGAAGGGTTCGGCAAGGACGATGCGCAATGGGAATGGTGGCTGGCCTACCACAAGCTGATGACCGCATCGGCCTGACGCGCAACGTACCACCAATCACCGAGAGGAAAGATCCAATGTCCCTGACTGTTGCCATACAGACCCTTACTCGCGAGGACGAGCGCCGCGAAGAGGTGCCTTACGGCTCGCCTGTCTACAACAGCGTCGTCGGCTTTCTCATCAAGGAAGCCCGGTTTCTCGATCATCGCCAATTCAAGCAATGGGGCGATATCCTGGCCGAGGATCTTGAATACAAGGCTCCCGTCCGCATCACGCGCCGGGTGCAGGGCTTTGATGACGAGTTCGGCACGATCGGGCACTTCGATGATGACTACAACTCGATGATGGTGCGCCTTACCCGCCTGACCACGACTAGCAATGCCTGGTCCGAAGACCCAGCCTCGCGCACACGCCGTTTCGTCACCAACGTTTCCGTTTGGGAAACAGAGAATCCCGACGAGTACGAAGTACTGAACTACCTCTTCTTGACCCGCAATCGGGCAGAGTCAAAGGATTACAAGCAGTTGAGCGCGGAGCGCTATGACCGCTTGCGGATGACGGCGAATGGCTTCCAGCTGGCACGCCGGTCCATCCTGGTCGATCAGGTCGTGCTGGGCATGCCCAACTTCGCGATCTTCCTTTAACTGAAACTACGGTTTCGCGGAGAAGCCCTAAGTCGCTTGTGATGGATATCGACCGGACCATACCGACCCACGTGCCCGAAGACCTTATCAGGGACTGGCCCTTCCAGTTTGGCACAATCTACAAGGGCAATCCCTATGTCGATCTGGTCGATCCGCTGCTGCGGGAAGCGCCGGAGGTCCTTTTATACCCGCGATGCCTATCCTGGCGGGCAGCCAGCATGGATCGTGCGACGCTTCGATGACCTTTCGGCGATCTACAAGGACAATGTGAACTTCCTGAACAAGGGATTTGCGCCTTTTGCCATGCTCAGCGGAGGCAACTGGAACCTAGTGCCCGCAGAACTCGATCCGCCACAGCATGGTCGCTATCGGGCTATGATCTTCCCGCTCTTTACTCCCAAGGCAGTGCGCGCGCCGGAAGAGAAAGTCGCCAAATATGCCAACCACTATATCGATCGTTTCAAGGATCGCGGCCATTGCGAACTTATGAGCGAGTTTGCGTTTGAATTCCCAATCAAGGTTATCCTAGACCTTATCGGCCTGCCGCAGGACATGACCGATCAGTTCATGGCTTGGGAGACAGACTTGCTGCACGGCCACGACCTGGAAACGATTGCGGCTGCCACACGGGAGGTGGTCAATTATCTGCGCGCCGCGATCGAAAACCGGAAGCGCAATCCGCGCGAGGATCTTTTGACCTTCGGCGTCAATGCCAAGATGGATGGCTGCAAGATGTCGGATGACGAGGTTCTGGGCTTTGCCTTCAACCTGTTCATTGGCGGGCTTGATACTGTTTCGACCAATCTTGGCTTGCAGTTCTGGCACCTTGCGACGCATCCGGATGACCAGGCCAGGTTGCGCGCCGACCCTTCGCTGATCACCGATGCCATCGAGGAAATGCTGCGCGCCTATGCAGCGGCAAGCACTTCCAGGACGGTGGCAAACCCGGTTGAGGTGAACGGCGTTACTATGATGAAGGGCGACAAGGTGATCATGTCCACCACCTTTGCCGGGCGTGATCCAGTCGCATGGGAACACCCGGAAGAAGTGCGGCTGGACCGCAAGCTGCAGCACGTCAGCTTTGCCACCGGCCCGCACCTGTGCCTTGGCCTGCATCTGGCGCGGCGAGAGATGAATTTCGCAATCCAGCGTTTCCTGGCGGAGCTGCCGCAGTTCCGACTGGCTCCGGGGGGCGGAAATGGAATTCCACCTCGGGATGATCCAGCCGCTCAGCCTGTCGCTGGTGTGGGATGCCTGAAAGCGCCTGAGGATGCTCCGGGCCTGACCAAAGACAGGCTTTTCCCGCCGTGATCCTGCCAGAACGGTCTGGCCCTGAATCCAGCATTGCGATAACCGCAATGCATGGGCTCCGGGTTGGGTGGCCGCAGCCGCCCTTGTCGCGTTCAAGGGCATGGCTGTCGGAATAGGCGGAGAGACAGAACAATGGCGAGCACGCCGCGCGAAATCATCGATGAAGGCAAGCTGGGCGGATGGCAGATCGCTACGCTCGGCATGACGATTCTGCTCAATGCGCTGGATGGTTTCGACGTCATGTCGATCAGTTTTGCGGCACCGGGCATTGCCGAGGAATGGCAGGTGCCGCAGGATGTGCTTGGCTGGGTGCTTTCGATGGAACTGATCGGCATGGCCGTCGGCTCGATCCTGTTGGGCGGCATGGCCGACAGGTATGGCCGGCGCCCCACCATCCTTGGTTGCCTGTCGGTGATGGGCATCGGCATGCTGATGGTGCCAAGTGCCACGGGCGTTGAACAGCTTTCCGCATGGCGACTGCTGACCGGGCTGGGCATCGGCGGCATGCTGGCCGCGCTCAATGCCACCGTCGCGGAATTCTCGAACGCGCGCTATCGCAGCCTTGTCCTGCCGCTGATGGTGACAGGCTATCCGCTGGGTGCATTCTTCGGCGGAATGATGGCTGCAAGCGTGCTGGATGCAGGCGAGTGGCGCGGGGTGTTCCATCTGGGAGCGGGTTTGACCATTGCGGCCATCCCGCTGTCTTACTGGCTGATCCCGGAAACGCCAGACTGGCTGGCCCACCGGCGCCTACCCGCCGCCTTGCAACGGATCAACAAGACTCTGCACAGGTTCGGTTTGCCGCAGGCCGAGGCCCTGCCTGAAGCGGTCAGCCAACAGCAGCGAGGATCGCTGTCCGATATCTTCAAGCCGCCGCTGCTTTCACGCACGGTGCTTCTGACGATCGCCTACCTCACACATGTGACGGCTTACTATTACTTCGTGAAATGGATACCCAAGCTTGTGGTCGACATGGGTTTTGACCCTGCCTCAGGCGGGGATGTGCTGACCAAAGCGATGCTGGGCGGTGCTATAGGCGGCGGATTGCTGGGCGTGGTTGCGCTGAAGATCGGGATCAAGAAGGCCACGGTCATCGCCCTTGCCGGTGCCTTCGTAATGCTCAACGTGTTTGGGCGCGCTCCGCAGGATGTGGCCATGCTCGGCTGGATCGCCGGGGTTACGGCCTTCTTCTCCAATGCGGCGGCAGTCGGGTTCTATGCCTTGTTGGCCATGGCATTCCCGCCGCATGTGCGCGCGACTGGCACGGGGTTCGGCATCGGCTTTGGTCGAGCAGGGGCAGCCATGGGGCCTGCGTTGGCCGGAATCTTGTTCGCGCGGGGCCTCGATGTGGCCACGGTCTCGCTGATCATTTCGATCGGCTCCGCGATCTCGATCGTTGCCATCCTGCTGGTGCGGATAACGGGCAGCGAGCGGGCCACCTGATGGGCATCTTCACTCACAATTGTGTGGGCACCAATGATGTTGAGAGATCGGGCCGGTTCTACGATGCCTGTCTAGCGCCGCTGGGCATCAGGCGGCTGGGAGAATTCCTCGACCAGGGGCTGGCCTATGGCGATCGCGCGGCAGAATTCCTGGTCCTCCGGCCGATAGACGGCGAAGGTGCCATACCCGGAAATGGCGTGACGATCGGCTTCAAGGCACCTGACAGGCAAGCTGTCTCGGCCTTCCATGCTGCCGGACTGGCCGCTGGCGGCACCGATGCGGGTGCTCCGGGACCGCGCGGCGCAGTGCCGCACGCCTTCGGCACATACTTGCTGGACCCCGATGGCAACAAGATCTGCGCCTATTGCTTCAAGCCCCCGGCAGGCTGATCTTAGCAAACCCGTTATCGATTACGCATTGCTCAAGACCGTTGCGATAAGCACGGAAATGCAGCGTGTCGCCGTCCTGCCAGATATGCGTATTGATCGTGTCGCCGGGATACACGGGCGCGGTGAAACGCACGTTCATTTCGTGCAAGGCTGATGCAACGCCGCCGCATGCGGCGTGCATGAGCGCCCGCCCAACAATACCCATAGTGCCCAGCCCATGCAGGATCGGGCGCTCGAACCCGACCGAAGCCGCAGTCTCAGGATCGATATGCAATGGGTTCCTGTCGCCTGACAGGCGATAAATCGCCGCCTGCGCCAGGCTCGTGGGCAGGGAAATAGCGAAATCGGGATCGCGACCGGGGATATGCGAGTGTGGTTCCACCGGCAGGCTACGTTCACCGCCAAAGCCGCCAGCCCCCTTGACGAACCAGATTTCAGATGTTTCCGCCACCAGTACGCCGCTCAGCGTGCGCACTTCCTTCCTGGCTCGGATCAGGGCAGGTTTTCCCGGCCCCTTGTCAGCCAGGCCAGTCACCCTAGTGGTGCCGATCAGGGTTCCAGCAGATTCGAGCGGGGTGTGGATCTTCAGCCGCTGTTCGCCGTGCAGGATCAATAGCCAGTCCAGCCCGCTGCCCGGGTCCATCGCCCAGAAACCCGGCGTACCCAACACAAGTGCCATGGTCGGCAAGACCTGCAGGTTACGTTCGAACACCAGGCTGGTTTCGTCGATCTCGCTGGCAAGCCCGGCGCCGACGCCTAACGCATAGATGATCACATCGCGCGGGTCGTAATCGTCCTGCGTCTGCGGAATCCGATAGGAAAGCAGCTTTTCGGTATCGAGCGGTGCAGTCAACGAACTAGGGCCTTCTTCAGTGCATTCAAGCTGTCGCGGCGCGAGCGCATCGTAACTTGTGCTTCGGCTGCCATTTGAAATCCGTGGAAGCAGCCGGGATAGACGATCAACTCCGTTGGTACGCCCGCGCGGAGCAGTCTTCGACAATAATCCACGCACTCGTCGACAAACAGATCGAGCGCGCCGACAGCGATAAAAGTTGGCGGTAGGCCTGCAGGGTCGGTTGCCCTCAGCGCAGAGGCGTAGGGGGTTGAATTATCGCTGCCCAGATAGGCCTTTCGGCAATAGGCGCTGGACTGCCGGGTCCAGACGAATTCTCCGGTGAACGGATTGGCTTCCGCGCCTTCATGAATTCGATCATCAAGGCGCGGCGCCTCCAGCAGTTGAAAAGCGAGCTGAATTCCCCCTTCATCGCGTGTCATCAGGGCAAGGCATGCCGCCATAGCTCCGCCTGCGCTTTGTCCGGCCACTGCAATGCGTCTCTTGTCGATCCCCAGTTGCTGCGCCTCGCCATGAAGCCAGCGCAGCGCATCCTCCGCATCCTCCATCGGGCCGGGGAAGGGGGTTTCGGGTGCCAGCCGATAGTCGACAGACAGCACGAGGCAATCCAGCTCAGCTGCCCATTGCATCAGCTCCGCCTGGTTCATCTCCGGGCTGCCCATCACATGGCCGCCACCGTGAAAATGCAGGATTGCCGGTGCGGAAGGTGCCATGCTGGACGGGCGTATCATCAGGCACCGGATCGTGCGGCCCGGTTCGCGCGACTGAACGGCCACTTCGCATGTTTCTACCGGCAAGTCCGGTAAGGCCCGATCGGCCAGCATGCTAGTGACCATTCCGCGCATTACTGGCAGGCTTTCGTCGGAAAGCGTCAGAGGCGGAAAGTTGTCGGCAAGTGCGAGCAATTCCTGGTCGACAAGATGGCGGGTGGACATGGGCAATTCCTCTAACTTGCAATGTAGCGCCGATCTCTTAGGCGGGAGCGCTCAGCGCTTGCCCTTTCGGGGGATAGGGACAAACGAGTTAGCCCGGTTTACCCTCTTACCTTGCAGCAATGCCTGCGTTTCTGGCACAAAAGCTGGTGAGAGAGGAAGGAAAGCCGTGCCGAACCAGTGCAGCGGATTAGCCCGAACCAATTTACCCGCCCGATTGATCGGAGTCGCGAGATGACGCGCCGACGCCCTATGCATTCCTCTGCGGTTACGATTGATCGGATACTCAATGCGGCGCGCGATGCATTTTCCCGTTTCGGTTTTGACGGTGCGCGGCTGGATGAAATCGGCAAGGCAGCGGGCGTTTCGAA
>VFQO010000217.1_pt1 | contig 72635 bp, 68 predicted proteins | sample 3512331 | NCBI WGS metagenome assembly VFQO01 (sample SAMN10412371, study PRJNA504923) | tailings metagenome | isolation source: Replicate 3 from Balatoc abandoned mine | place: Philippines: Itogon, Benguet | collected 2017-08-28 | reverse complement strand
ACTCGCCCGGCGGCGTGGTGACGGCGGGTCTCGCGATCTTCGACACCATGCAATACATCAAGCCGCGCGTGTCGACGGTGTGCATCGGGCAGGCCGCTTCGATGGGCAGCTTCCTTTTGGCCGCGGGCGAGCCGGGGATGCGCATCGCGCTCCCCAATGCGCGAATCATGATCCACCAGCCCTCGGGCGGGGCGCGAGGAATGGCCTCGGACATCGAGATCCAGGCGCGCGAGATTCTGCGCATCCGCAGCCGCATGAACGACCTCTATGTGAAGTTCACCGGCCGCAGCCTTGACGAGATCGAAAAGGCAATGGACCGCGACACCTTCCTCGAAGCCGAGGAAGCCAAGGCCTTCGGTCTGGTCGACAAGGTGTTCGAGACCCGGCCCGACAACGAAGAAACCGGCCAAGAGGACGGTTCGGGCGGCGCGCCTGAATAAGGCTCTGCCCCCGACCTGCCCCCCACCGGGACAGGCTGGCATCGGGCGTGGCTTTTCCACGCCGGATGGAGTGCGCAGCCCATGGTAACACCACGAATTCACGCGCCATGTGTTGATTCATGGGTGCTTGGCGATACACTTGACGAATCCGCCCGGGGAGTTCCGGCAGCCCTCCACGCGGATTCGAGGACACAGGAATGACCAAATTGAGCGGATCCGACAGCAAGAGCACTCTCTACTGCAGCTTCTGCGGGAAGTCGCAGCACGAGGTGCGCAAGCTCATCGCCGGCCCCACCGTGTTCATCTGCGATGAATGCGTCGAGCTGTGCAACGACATCATCCGCGAGGAAACCAAGGCCGGGATCGCCGGCAAGAAGGACGGCGAGATCCCCACGCCGCTCGATATCTTCACGCAGCTCAACGATTACGTGATCGGGCAGGACCGGGCCAAGCGCGTGCTCTCGGTCGCGGTGCACAACCACTACAAGCGGCTGAAGCACTCAGGGAAAGCGGGCGATGTTGAACTCGCCAAGTCGAACATCCTGCTCGTCGGCCCGACCGGTTCGGGCAAGACCCTGCTCGCCCAGACGCTGGCGCGCACCTTCGATGTGCCCTTCACCATGGCCGACGCGACCACGCTGACCGAAGCGGGCTACGTGGGCGAGGATGTCGAGAACATCATCCTCAAGCTGCTCCAGGCCTCGGACTACAATGTCGAGAAGGCCCAGCACGGGATCGTCTACATCGACGAGATCGACAAGATCACCCGCAAGGCCGAAAACCCCTCGATCACCCGCGACGTTTCGGGTGAGGGCGTGCAGCAGGCGCTGCTCAAGCTGATGGAAGGCACCACCGCCTCCGTTCCGCCGCAGGGCGGGCGCAAGCATCCGCAGCAGGAATTCCTGCAGGTCGACACGACCAACATCCTGTTCATCTGCGGCGGCGCCTTCGCGGGCCTCGACAAGATCATCGCCGACCGCTTGCAGAAGCGTTCGATCGGGTTCGGCGCGCATGTTGCCGATCCCGACAAGCGCCGCGTGGGCGAACTGCTCGAAAAGAGCGAGCCTGAGGATCTGTTGAAGTTCGGCTTGATCCCCGAATTCGTTGGCCGCCTGCCGGTGATCGCCACGCTGCACGATCTTGATGTGCCCGCGCTGGTGACGATCCTCAAGGAGCCGAAGAACGCGCTGGTGAAGCAGTACCGCAAGCTCTTCGAACTCGAAGACGTCGAACTGACCTTCACCGACGACGCGCTCCAGGCGATTGCCGAGCGTGCGATCAAGCGCAAGACCGGCGCACGCGGCCTGCGCTCGATCGTGGAAGGCCTGCTCCTCGACACGATGTTCGACCTGCCCGACATGGAAGGCGTCACCGAAATCGTGATCGATGCCGATGTGGTCGCCGGCAAGAAGGAACCGATCCGCGTGATCGGCGAAGCGAAGAAGGAAGAAGCGGCGTAATTCGTTACGCCCTCTAGCAGCGGGCGGCCTTTCGGCTTTGCGCCCGGCTTGTCTGATAAGTGGATGGCCCCGCCCGGCATAGCAGCCCGGCGGGGCCTGTCGCATCATGCGGGCAGGAACACGCCGTCGGTCACGTGCACTACGCCGTTCGACGTCACGACGTCAGCCTGCGTCACAGCGGTGGCGCGGCCCTGTTCGTCGGTGATCACGATCTTGTCGCCCGCGAGGCGCGCGGTCAGCTCGCCCCCGGCAAGGGTTTCGATCACGGCCTCGCCATGACCCTGCCGGATCAGCGCGACCAGATCCTTGCTCGTCACCTTGCCCGCCACCGCGTGGTAGGTGAGGATATCGGTCAGCGCGCCTTTGTTCTGGGGCTTCACCAGCGAAGCGACCGTGCCTTCGGGCAGCTTGGCAAAGGCCGTGTCGGTCGGCGCGAAGACGGTGAAGGGGCCGGGGCCGGAAAGGGTGTCGACCAGCCCGGCCGCCTTCACGGCAGCGACCAGCGTGTTGTGGATGCCGGTGCTCATGGCGATCTGGACGATGTTCGGCGCAGTCGTGGCGGCGGCCTTGTGGTGGCCATGCTGGTGCGCGGCGGCGGGAAGCGCGGCGAAGCCGGCGCCTGCGACCAGAGCGGCAGCGGTGATAGCGGTGAGGGTGGTCTTGATGGTCATGATCAGTGTCTCCTTTGTGTTGTTGTCAGGACTGCAAGCCCTCCCGCTTGCTTCTGATCTACGTTGCGCAGCTCCCGCTGGATGCAATCAACCATCTGAAAATAAATAAAAATAACCTTTTCAAACGAAAGACCCCGCCCGGCCTTGGAGGAAGGCCGGGCGGGGCCGGGAGAAGCGCCGCTCTGAGGGGTGGGGTCGGTGGGGTGTCAGGGGCGGCGCCAGCCGGGAAACCGGTCAGGCGGGCAGGAACACGCCATCGGTCACGTGGACGACGCCGTTCGAGGTCATCACATCGGCCTTGACCACGGTGGTCTTGCCGCCCTTGGCATCGGTGATCACGACCTTGCCGCCATCGAGCATCGCGGTCAGCGTGCCGCCCTGAACGGTGGTGATCGTCGCCTTGCCGCCGTTTGCGTTGATCAGCTTGATGAGATCATCGGCGGTCACCTTGCCGGGGACGGCGTGGTAGGTGAGGATTGCAGTCAGCGTGCCCTTGTTTTCGGGCTTCACGAGCGTTTCCACGGTGCCGGCGGGCAGCTTGCCGAAGGCGACGTCAGTCGGGGCGAAGACAGTGAAGGGGCCGGGGCTGCTGAGCGTTTCGACCAGCCCGGCAGCCTTGACGGCGGCGACCAGCGTGTTGTGCATGCCCGTGCTGACCGCGGTTTCGACGATGTTGGCTTCGGCCTTCTTTGCCATGTGGTGATCGGCCAGCGCGGGAACGGCGACAAAGCCGCCGGTTGCGGCCAGCGCGGCGGCGATCGCGGTGAGCGTGGTCTTGAAGGTCATCGGGGGATCTCCGTTGGGGGTGTCATCTCGTGTGCAAGCCTTGCGAGCTTGCGGGAGATGTTACGGAGCCCCTGCGCGTGCGGATGCGCGGATAATTGCTATTGCGGATGAGTTGCCGTTTTCCGTCGGCGAAGCGATGCGCGCTTCAGACGCGGGTGAAGGCGCCCTTGGCGACGACCGGGCCGGCATCCTTGTCCGCAGGCTTGCCGCCCAGCGGTTCGCGGGTGAGGGCAAGGCCCGCCCCTTCGCCAAGCTTGGCGGTGATGCTGGCGGGCAGCACCATGCTGCGCACCTCGCCCGGCTTCACAACGCCCAGCGATTGCAGCGGTGAGCCATCCTTGGGCACCAGCCACAATTCGTGATCGTGCACCCCGTCAGCGGTCAGGCCGATGGCGGCGACCAGCATCTTCTCGCTTTCCGGAATGTAGGTGACATCAAGGCGCAGACCGGTTTCCCCGATCGGCACGGTGGCGATGAGCGGCGCCTGAGCGGCGGCGATTGTCGGTGCGGGCTGGGAGGGGCTGGTCGCAGGCGTCATCGCCAGCCATGCCAGCGCGACAGCAGCCGCCATCGAGGAAAGCCCCGCGACCCACTGCCAGCGGCGCAACTTCGCTTCCAGCGCGACGACATTGGCGGCGGGCGCTTGCGGCAGCGCGGTTGCGGCGGTCTGGTGCTGAGCCGCCACGCGCGCGGCAATGCCATCCCACACATGTTCGCCCGGCTCAGCCCCCGGAATGGCGTCGGTCAGCGGGGCGAACCAATCATCCCACCATTCCTTGCGCCACGCGAAGTTGGGATCGGTCGCATATTTGCCGCGTGCGGCGAGCAGTTCCTCGCCTTCCAGCAGGCCCAGCGCCCATTCGGCGGCGATCATCGGATCGTCGCGCTGCACTTCGGGGGTGTTTTCTTCCGGGCCGCTCATGCCGACTCGCTCGCTTCGAGACAGGCGCGCAGGCGTTGGAGGCCGCGGCGGATCCAGCTTTTCATGGTGCCCAGCGGCACATCCGCCGCCTCGGCAAGCTGGGCATAGGTCTTGCCCTCGAAAAAGGCGGCGCGGATGTGGCCCTGCGTGCGCGCATCGAGCGCGCCCAGGCATTTGTGGATCTGCGCAGCCTGCTCGGCATCGACCAGCAGGGCATCGGCCAGCGGAGCCTCGTCAGGCAGCGGTGCGGCTTCTTCGATGCCCACGGCCCCGCCGCGCACCTTGCCGGTGCGCAGGCGGTCAATCGCCCGGTTGCGCGCAAACGCCGCCAGCCACGCGATCGGGCTCGCGCGGGTCGGGTCATAGCGGTCGGCCCGCTGCCAGAGATTGACATAGACGTCCTGCAAGGCGTCCTCGGCTTCCTTTCTGTCGCCCAAGATACGCAAGGTGATGCCGAACAGCTTCACCCGCGTGGCACGATAGATTTCTTCCAGCGCGGATTGATCGCCAGCCGCCAGCCGCGCCATGGCATCGCGCAGCGCCTCACGCGCTTCATTGGCCTGGGGGCGAGGGCGGGCGGCCATCAGCATGCCGCTCCGCAAGGGTCGCCGCAAGGGTCATCCCCGCTTTCGATCTGAAGCGTGGCGTGATGCACGCCGAACCCGCACTCGAGGCTGGCCGCGACCTCGCGCAGGAAGCGGTCGGAGGCGGGGCGGCCGGGCATCACAAGATGCGCGGTCAGCGCGACTTCGGTGGTGGACATCGGCCAGACGTGGAGATCATGGACAGCAGCCACGCCCTCAAGCGAAGCGAGATGCTGCCGGACCGCCGCCAGATCGATCCCGGCGGGCGCCGCCAGCAGACCCATCGCCACAGAATCGCGCGCAAGACCCCACGTGCTCCAGCCGATCACCGCAAGGATCACGAACGTCACGGCCGCATCGATCCAGACAAACCCCGTCAGCAGGATCGCCAGCCCCGCGACGACGACCCCCACCGACACCAGCGCATCGGCCATCATGTGGAGATAGGCACCGCGAATGTTGATATCCTTCTGGCCGCGCACAAACAGCATGGCCGTGAACGCATTGATCGCAATCCCGATCCCGGCGACGACCATCATCGCCATGCCCTGCGGTTCGACAGGGTTCATGATGCGGTGCACGGTCTCGAACAGGATCGCCCCGATCGCCACCGCCAGCAGCAGCGCATTGGCCAGCGCGGCGAGGATCGTGGAGCTTTTGTAGCCATAGGTGAAGCGCCCCTGCGGCGGGCGCTTGGCGGCAATGGCGGCAATCCATGCGAGCGCCAGCGCCAGCACATCGGACAGATTGTGCCCCGCATCGGCAATCAGCGCCATCGACCCGTAGAACAGTCCTGCACCCGCTTCGATCAGCACGAATGCGGTGTTGAGGACGATCCCGATCAGAAAGGCGCGCCCGAAATCGGCAGGGGCGTGGTGGTGGCCCCCGTGCGCATGGCTATGCCCGTGCCCCCCATGCCCATGGCTATGCCCATGGCCGTGATGATCGTGGTTATGGGCGTGCGCGTGGGCCATCGTCAGGCGCTTGTAGCCGCAAGCTTGCCTCGCGTCACGCGCGACGATCAATCGCAGGCGTAACCGCTGCCGCTGTTGAAATTGATGAAGTATCCCGCCCGGAAATTCATCAGAGCCTGCGCATATTCTGCCGGGCACTGGTTCGCGTTGAGCTGGCTCCCCGCGCTGTCGATGGCGTTGCAGCCGTTTTGGATGTCGTAGCTGCCTGGCGCCGAGCCGAACGCCCCGGCGCGGATCCACACCTGGATTTCGCTCTGGGCCTGCCGGAAGTTCTTCGTCGCCTTCTCGACGCCTGCATTGAGGATCGCGCCGCATTCCCTGTCGACCCGCTCGGCATCCGCACGCTGGCGCTCGCGCTCTTCCTGCTCGTAGGCGAGCCGCCCGCGCTCGGCGGCGGCGCGCTCTGCGGCACGGGAGGCGGTGAATGCGGCGAAGGGTCCTTCGCCGATGATGTCAGCGCGGCTGAGCACGAAGCGTGCCGGCGCCGCGTCTTCGCGCAGGGCGCTGGCGCAGCTATCGGCCAGCGCCTTGATCTCGCCCGTGTTGAGGTTTTGCGTCAGCCCGGCGGCACCTTGGCACATCCGCAATTCGTGGTCGGTGAAGCGCTCAGTATGCCGCGACCCGCCGCCGCTGTCCTGTGCCGCTGCCGTGCCGACTGTTCCCGCGAGCAATGCCGCGAGCGCGCTGGTGCCCAGTATTCTTCCGATTTGCCCCGCCATGCCTGCCCCCACACAAGCGACCCCGGCAGGCAGAATAGGGCTTTGCGGCGGCGCGAGGCAAGCCTCTCTTAGTCGTAGACGCAGGCATCCAGCCCATCGCGCCGGACAATGCCGATGCGGCCTTCAATGCGGTTGCCGTGGCGGGCGAGCCAGCCGCCCGGGCTTTTCACCGATCGTTTCTTGGGGCTGGGCAGGGCTGCGGCCATGCGGCTGGCCTCATCTCGGCTGAGGCGCGCGGCGGAGTGGCCGAAGTAACGCTGCGATCCGGCTTCGGCGCCATAGGTCCCGATCCCGGTTTCCGCGACGTTGAGATAGACTTCCATGATCCGCCGCTTGCCCCAGATCAGTTCGATCCAGAAGGTGAACCACGCCTCCAGCCCTTTGCGGAAATAGCCGCCGCCCTGCCACAGGAAGACGTTCTTGGCAGTCTGCTGGCTGATGCTGGAGCCGCCCCGGATCTTCCCGCCTTCGAGGTTCTCGCGCATCGCCTGCTCGATCGCCTCGGTGTCGAAGCCCGAATGCTGGCAGAACCGCTGGTCTTCCGAAGCGATCACCGCGCTCACCAGATTGCGGTCGATATTGTCGAGCGATTCCCAGTCCTTGGTGATGCCGTTGCCGTCCATCAGCATGGTCGCGGTGACGGGGACAGGCAGCCATTTGAACGCCACCACCAGCACCAGCGTAAGGCCGACAAAGGCGCCGAATGCCTTGGCGATATAGCGGAGGACGGTGCGCACCATGGGGCCGCTCTAGCGCAGGGCAGCAGGCGTGGGAAGCATCCGCGCTTGCCGGGCAGGCCGTGACCGGTTTAGCTAGCCCCCGCAACCCGAGGGGAGACCACCACATGCGCCTTTTCACCATCGCCGCCAGCGCGCTCGCGCTTGCCGCCACCCAGACCGCATTCGCGCAGGACGAGGCGACGAGAAAGGCGATCGAGGCGGAGTATGACAGCTACCTTGCGCCGATCTTCCTCGACTTCCACCAGAACCCCGAACTCGGCTTTCTCGAAAACCGCACCGCGGCCAAGATGGCGGCCGAACTGAAGGCGGCAGGGCTTGAGGTGACCACCGGCGTCGGCGGCACCGGGGTGGTCGGCATGCTGAAGAACGGCAAGGGCCCGACGATCCTGATCCGCGCCGACATGGACGGTCTGCCGGTCGAGGAGAAATCCGGCCTGCCCTATGCCTCGAAGGCCAAGCAGGTGGGTGAGGATGGCAAGGAATATCCCACCATGCACGCCTGCGGGCATGATACCCACATCACCGCGATGATCGCCACCGCGCGGCGGCTGGTTGCCACCCGCGGGCAGTGGAGCGGCACGCTGATGTTTGTGGTCCAGCCCGCTGAAGAAGGCGTGCGCGGGGCCAAGGCGATGATGGCGGACGGGCTTTACCAGCGGTTCGGCAAGCCCGATTACGCGCTCGCCTTCCATGTCGCGGCCGATCTGGAAACGGGCAAGGTCTCCGCGTCGGAAGGCATCCAGTATTCATCCTCGGATTCGCTCGATATCGTGGTGCCGGGCATCGGCACCCACGGCGCTGCGCCGCATCTCGGGCGCGATCCGGTCTATATCGCCTCGCAGATCGTCACCGCGCTGCAATCGATCGACAGCCGCGAGATTTCGCCGGTGAAGCCGGTGGTGGTGACGGTCGGCAGCTTCCACGCCGGGTCCAAGCACAACATCATTTCCGATGAAGCCCGCCTGCAAGTCACCGTGCGCGCCAATGACGAGGAGACCCGCGAACTGGTGATCGCCACGGTCGAACGCATCGCGACCGGCATCGGCAAGGCGCATGGCCTGCCCGATAATCTGCCGGTCAAGGTGCTGCGCGGATCGGGCACGCCGACGACGATCAACGATGCCGCGCTCGCCCGCCGCCTCAACGCGGTGCTGGGCAAGGCGCTGGGCGCGGGCGCAGTGGTGCCTTTCGTGCAGCAGAGCATGGGGGCGGAAGACTTCACCTATTTCGTCGGCCCCGATACGGGCGTGCCGGGCTATTACTTCGCGGTCGGCGGGACGACGCCGGAACGCATCGCTGCCGCCAAGGCGGGCGGCCCGCCGATTGCCGGGCACCACTCGCCCCTGTTCCAGATCGCCCCGCGGGAGAGCATCACAGTCGGCGCCCGCGCGATGGTGGCGGCGGTGATGGATCTGGCGGGGAAGAAGTAGAGGGGCTGGACCCCATAGGAAAAGGGCGCCGCGATGTTTCGCGGCGCCCTTTTCTTTATCCGGTCAAGCGGTTTGTCAGAGGATTGCTCACGCCATCCCAGGCAACAACCGTTCACCCGCAATGCGCTGCATCGCCTTCTGGAGCTTTTCAAACGCTCGCACCTCGATCTGGCGGATGCGTTCGCGGCTGACGTCGTATTCCTGCGAGAGCTCTTCGAGCGTCTGCGGCTTTTCGGTCAACCGGCGTTCGGTCAGGATGTGGCGTTCGCGCTCGTTGAGGCTTTCCATCGCTTCGGACAGCATCGCCATGCGCATCTGCGATTCTTCGGCATCGGCCACGGTTTCGTCCTGAAGCGGGCGGTCATCCGCCAGCCAGTCCTGCCATTCGCCCGAGCCTTCCTCGGCCCCGCGCAAGCTGACGTTGAGCGAGGCATCGCCGCCCATCATCATGCGCCGGTTCATGTTGATCACTTCCTGCTCGGGCACGCCGAGGTCGGTGGCGATCTTGGTCACGTCTTCGGGGCTGAGGTCGGAATCCTCATAGGCTTCGAGCTGCTTCTTCATCCGGCGAAGGTTGAAGAACAGCTTCTTCTGCGCCGCGGTGGTGCCCATCTTCACGAGGCTCCACGAACGCAGGATGTATTCCTGGATCGAGGCCTTGATCCACCACATCGCGTAGGTCGCGAGGCGGAAGCCGCGATCGGGTTCGAACTTCTTGACGCCCTGCATCAGGCCCACGTTGCCTTCCGAAATCAGGTCGGAGACGGGCAGGCCATAGCCGCGATACCCCATCGCGATTTTCGCGACGAGCCGCAGGTGGCTGGAGACGAGCTGGGCGGCGGCTTCGGGATCCTCGTGTTCCTGATACCGCTTGGCGAGCATGTATTCCTGCTCGGCGGTCAAAACCGGGAACTTGCGGATCTCGGCAAGATAGCGGTTGAGCGATTGCTCACCGGAAAGCGCCGGAACCGAAGGGCTTCTGGACTTGGTCACTGGTTTACCTAACCTTTCTAGCGTCGACCACCTGCACGAGACCCCTGATGGGCATCCCGCGAACTGGGCCACGGGTTACGGATATACGCGAAAATCTGTCACTTGTATGCGCGTTTCATCGATAAGAACCGCCAAGTTGGTCGATCAGTTCCGCCATGTCGGGCGGCAGATCGCTCCGGAACTGCACGATTTCCCCGGTGACGGGGTGCGCAAAGCCGAGCTCTGCTGCGTGCAGCGCCTGACGGGCGAAACCCAGTCGGTCAAGGACCGGGCGAAGCTGTTTGGGTGTGCGGCCATAGGCAGGGTCTCCCAATAGCGGATGGCCGATTGACGCACAGTGAACGCGCACCTGGTGGGTGCGCCCGGTTTCCAGCCTGCATTCGATCACCGCAGCTTCATCCAGCCGTTCGAGCACCTTGTAATGGGTGATCGCCGATTTCCCGCGTGAGGAATTGTTGGGCAGCACCGTCATTTTCTTTCGGTCCGCGTCCGACCGGCCGATGCGGGCGTTGACGGTGCCTTGCTGTGGGGAGGGGACCCCGGCGCACACCGCGATGTAGCGGCGGTGGACAGTGTGCGCGGCAAACTGCACCGCCAGCCCTTCATGCGCGGCATCGGATTTGGCGACCACCAGCAGCCCGGACGTGTCCTTGTCGATGCGGTGCACGATCCCCGGCCGCGCCACGCCGTTGATCCCCGACAGGTTGCCCCCCGGACTTTTGGCGCAGTGGTGCAGCAGGGCATTGACGAGCGTGCCCGTGATATTGCCCACCGCCGGGTGGACGACCATGCCGGCGGGCTTGTCCACGACGATCAGGTGCTGGTCTTCATAGGCAATCGTGAGCGGAATATCCTCGGGCAGCGCCTCGGCGGGCATGGCGGCGGCAAGGATGATGCGGAACGGCGCGCCAGCGGCGACCTTGGCTGATGCAGAGGACGCGGTCTTGCCCGCCACATCGACCCGGCCTTCATCGATGAGGCCCTGCACCCGTGCGCGCGACAGGCCGGTCGCCTCGGCCAGCGCCTTGTCGAGGCGGGCCGGGCTTTCGATGCTGCCAGTGATGATTTCGCTTGCGGACATGCTATGGCCATGCGCGATGCAGGTTGATGTGACAAGCCAGGCCCTCGCTGCCATGCGGGCCCATGCCGCCGCTGCTCTCCCGCAGGAGGCTTGCGGGATATTGCTGGGTGAGGGCTGGAGGATCACCGAGGCGCGGCCCACTGCCAATGTCCACCCGGCGCCCGCCACCCATTTCGAGATCGACCCGCAGGCGCTGATCGATGCGCACCGGGCTGCGCGTGCCGGGGGCGCGGCGGTGATCGGCTATTACCATTCGCATCCCTCCGGCCCCGCCGCCCCGTCCGCCACCGACCGCGCCGGCGCGTCGGGCGATGGCCGGGTCTGGGCGATCATCGCCGGGGGGGACGTTGCGTTCTGGAGAGACGGGGAACAGGGCTTTGCCGCACTTCCCTTTGGCGTCAGCGATGGTTAGGTAAGGCCCATGATTTCGCGCACCGATCTTGCCGCCATGCTGTGTTCGCGCCTGTGCCACGACCTGCTTTCGCCGGTCGGCGCGCTCGCCAACGGGCTCGAACTGCTCGCTGACGAGAAGGACCCGCAGATGCGCGCGCAGGTAATCGACCTGCTCGAACAGTCGGCGCGGATCAGCACTGACAAGCTCAAGTTCTTCCGCCTCGCCTTTGGTGCAGCGGGCGGTTTTGGCGAGGCGATCCCGGTGGACGAGGCCAAGGCGGTGGTGAATGCCCTCGCATCGGATGCCAAGCGGGTCGAAATCCACTGGGCGATCGCCGAGCCGAGCCTGCCCAAGCCGGCGGTCAAGGTGCTCTTGAACCTTGCACAGATCGCGCTGGATTCGCTGGTGCGCGGCGGCACGCTCGATATCGGTGCGGAACGGCGCGACGGGGCGGTGGAAATCGTCGCCCGCGCCCGCGGCGACCGGATCGCCTTCGATGAAACCATCGGCCGCGCGCTTCAGGGCGATCTTGATGAAAGCGAAATCACCAGCCGCACCGCCGCGGCCCATATGATCAGCGTTCTTGCCGAGGAAATGGAAGGCGGGCTGCAATACAAGCTGGGCGATGGCGCGCTTGTGCTGGGCGCGGTCCTGCCCGAGCCTGAAGGCATGATCGGCTAGGCCGCATCGGTGCTGGGGGACAACGGGGAAGAACTGGTCCACCGCGAGGTTCCCTCGCCCAATCATGGTGAGCGCACGCTGCCGATCTCGATGGTGGTGATCCATTATACCGAGATGAAGCCGGTCGAGACCGCGCTGGCGCGGATGTGCGATCCCGCCGCCAGCGTCAGCGCGCATTATTGCATCACTGAAGCAGGCGAGGTGATCCGGCTGGTGCCCGAAGACCGCCGCGCCTGGCATGCCGGGGCGAGTTACTGGCGCGGCATCCCCGATGTGAATTCGGCGAGCATCGGGATTGAACTCGACCACCCCGGCCACGCCCCCGAGAACGGCGGCTATCGCGGTTTTGCCGAGGCGCAGATCGATGCGCTGATCCCGCTGCTGGCGCGCATCGTGAAGCAATATGATATCCCGCGCGCCAATGTGGTCGGCCATTCCGATGTCGCCCCGATGCGCAAAGTCGATCCGGGCGAGCTGTTCCCGTGGGATCGCCTCGCGGGGGCCAGGCTGTGCCTGCCCAAGCCCGAATGCCTTGCGGCGGGCAATCCGTTCCACAATTGGGGCAGCTTCTTCCTCGCGCTCGAACGCTTTGGCTATGACATCACCGATCAGGCCAAGGCGGTTGAGGCTTTCGAGCGCCGCTGGCGGCCCGAGCGGATCACCGGCGTGCCCGATGGCGAGATCGCCGCGATCCTGTGGCAGCTCCTGCTCGACCGTGATCAGGGGCGGACGCGCTAGCTTTTTCCCCGGTTTGACCCTAAGGCACCCGCGTCAGGGGGCCTGAGGCAGCCGCGTGCGCCTTCTTGCGAAAGCAAGTGGCGCGCGAGGAAAGTCCGGGCTCCACGAAACAAGGGTGGCGGGTAACGCCCGCCGGTTCCGCTTTCGGGCGGGGCAAGGGAAAGTGCCACAGAGAGCAAACCGCCGATGGCCCCGTAAAACGGGGGACAGGCAAGGGTGAAAGGGTGCGGTAAAAGCGCACCGGGGGGCCGGCAACGGCAACCGCATGGCAAACCCCACCCGGAGCAAGGCCGAATAGGGGTCTCGCGCCTTTCGCAAGAAGGGTAGGGGTGTTTCGCCCCGAGAGACCCGGGTTGGCTGCTAGAGCGTGGGAGCAATCCCCCGCCCAGATGAATGGCTGCCACCGCAGGCCCGTCCGCAAGGATACAGCCTGAGGAGACAGAACCCGGCTTATGATGGCCCCCTGATATGAGGTTTGTTGCTGCGCTCGCGGCCCCCGCGCCAGCGGGCCGGATCAGCGCCGTTGCGTGATGCTGCCTCCTTGCCGAAACTTGATTCCGGTCAATGTTGCGGCCCGCCGCGCCGTCCAAGTGGGGCACCTATCCTCACAAGGAGCACACCCATGACCCACACCACCTTCAAGGACTGGCCCGCCCTTGGTGCCAATCTCACCCCCGCGATCCGCGAATTGCACAAGGCCGCGCCCGGCGTGATGAAAGCGTTCCGCGAAATGGGCGGGGCAGCGCATTCCGAAGGCGCGCTCGATCCCAAGACCAAGGAACTGCTCGCCGTGGCGATTTCGGTCGCGGTGCGCTGTGATCCGTGCATCACCTACCACGTCGAAGGCGCGCGCAAGCACGGGGCGAGCCGGGAGGAACTGGCCGAAACCATCGGCCTTGCGATCTACATGGGCGCAGGTCCCAGCGCGATGTATGCCGCGCAGGCGCTCGAGGCCTACGACCAGTACACCGACAAGGCCGCAGGCTGAGCGCCGGGCGGGCAAGGGTGACGGCAAGGGGTTGGTGTGCGCCGCCCCTTGGCGTAAACCCTTGATCGGGAGGACCTGCCGTCAATGTTCACGCTCGCCGCCGCACTCGCTCTGGCCGCGCAGGAGGCCGAGGCCCTGCCTGAAGACCCGCCGGTCACCGATCTGTGCGCGCTTCCCGGCGAGGACGCGGCCGCCGCCCGCACCGGCTGGGCGATCATCGATGCGCGGGAGATGTACAACCCCGCCGACCTCGCCGAAGCCCTCAAGACCGCGCCCGCTGGCAAGCGCCGGGTGGTGCACGGCGGCAGCTTCAAAAGCGCCGACATGCGCCCGCTCGCGCCGCTGCTGGCCGGGGCATGCCTTGCCGAGACCGAGCTGGAGGGCACCAACTGGGAGGGTTCGGAGATCCCCAACCTGCGCCTCGTCCACATCGCCTTCACCGGCGTGAAGGCCTCGGGCGTGCGCTGGCCGGGGCTGTCGACCCACGGGGTCGACCCGGAGGGCAGCGACTTCACCGGCGCTGATCTTGCCGGGCTGCGGTTCGTCTCGGCCTGGCAGGGCGCGGATTTCGCCAATGTCAGCTTCCGCGCCGCGAACCTGACCGACGCGAGCTTCGCCTGCGGCATCACCATCGACGTGTGGTGCATCAACGGCGGGCCCGATTTCGCCGGGGCAGACCTCACCCGCGCCGATCTCAGCAGCATCGTGCCGTGGGGAGACGAGGTCGCGGGTGCGCGGATCGACGGGACGATCATCCCTCCGCAATCGCTGGGCGCACTGGCGGCTGCGCGGATCGAAGGGCCGGTGCGGCTGGGGAACGACGTCACCTCGCCCTATGATTACCTTGCCGAGGAACCCTCTCCCGATGCGCTGACCACCTATCCGACGATCGTCACCCTCACGCCCGAAGAGGCGCGCACGCTGATCGCCGCCACCCGCGCGCTGGCCGAAGTGGACGACCGCGCCAGTTTCGATTGCGCCAAGGCCGCGACCCTCACCGAAAGGATCATCTGCGTTTCGGACGAGACCGATCTGCGCAGCCTTGACCGCGAGCTGGCCGCGATGTGGGCGCAGGTTGTCGCCGCCGGCAAGGGCGATCTTGCGCAGCAGCGCCGATGGCTCGCCTCACGCGCGAAATGCGGTCAGGATCGCGACTGCCTCTCGCTGTTCTATCAGGCGCGCATCGAGCGGCTGCGGGCCTTGCTCGGCCCAGGCCTCACGCTGAAGCCGGGGGAGAGCGTGACCTATCACGACGACACCCTGCCGCTGCCCGATGCGATGCGGGCGGGCGAGCTTTACGCGCGCATCCTGCCGGTGCTGCGCGAGGCGAGCTTTCAGCGCGTCACGCTCACCGGCAATCCTGACGGCAGCATCGCGGCAGACGGCGACGCGATCGGGGCCAATGCCCATACGTGCACGCTCCGCGTGGCGGCGGCGCGGTTCGATCCGAAGACTGGCTGGTGGAGCGCCCGCGCCGAGGGCGGCAAGCGGGTGCCGCTGTTCCGGATCGAGGGGCGGCGGCTGTTCTTCCACTACAGCGGCAATATCGGCAACACGCCGGACGAGGCGATGGCGTTCATCAGCTGCGGGATGCGCGCGGGCTTCGGTGAGGGGATCGACCTGACGCCGCGATAGGCACCTGTCCCTCCCTGTCCCGAAGGGATGGGGAGGTGGCAGACGCCGAAGGCGGCTGACGGAGGGGTATGGCATGTCAGCGGTAGGTTACCCCTCCGACCGCCCTTTGGGCGGCCACCTCCCCATTTCTGCGCAACGGGGAGGGACTTGTAGCCTAAGCCCGCCCGACGCTGGTGTAGTGGAACCCGGCGGCGCGCATGTCCTCGGGCTTGTAGACGTTCCTGAGGTCGACCATGACGGGGGCGTTGGCGAGTTCCTTGACGCGGCGAAGATCGAGCGCGCGGAAGGCGTCCCATTCGGTCACGATCACCACCACGTCCGCGCCTTCGATGGCGGCATAGGCGCTCTCGCACATGGTGACGCCGGGCAGCAGCGGGCGGGCCTGCTCCATGCCTTCGGGGTCATAGGCGGCGACCGAAACGCCTGCATCCATCAGCGTCTGCGCGACCGCGATCGCAGGGCTGTCGCGCATGTCATCGGTGTTGGGCTTGAAGGTCAGGCCGAGCAGCGCCGCCTTCTTGCCGCGCGCTGCCTCCATGCCGCCCAGCGCATCGACCACTTTGCGGCCCATTGCCCGCTTGCGGGTGTCGTTGACCTTGACCACCGCCTCGACGATCCGCGTCGGGCTGTCGTAATCCTCGGCGGTCTTGAGCAGGGCGAGCGTGTCCTTGGGGAAGCACGAGCCGCCATAGCCGGGGCCGGCGTGGAGGAACTTGGAGCCGATGCGGTTGTCCATCCCGATCCCGCGGGAGACGTCCTGCACGTTCGCGCCGACCTTCTCGCACAGGTCCGCCATCTCGTTGATGAAGGTGATCTTGGTCGCGAGGAAGGCGTTGGCGGCGTATTTGATCAGCTCGCTGGTGCGGCGGCTGGTGAACAGGATCGGCGATTCATTGAGGAACAGCGGGCGATAGACCTCGCGCATCACCTCGCGGCCGAAATCGTCCTCGGCGCCGATGACGATGCGGTCGGGGCGCTTGAAATCGCCGATTGCCGCGCCCTCGCGCAGGAATTCGGGGTTGGAGACGACCGAGACCTTATGCGCCGTTCCGGTCTCGGCGATGATCCGTTCGACCTCGTCGCCGGTGCCGACAGGCACGGTCGACTTGGTGACGACCACGGCATCGTTCGCCAGCTTCTCGCCCACTTCGCGGGCCACTTCGTAGACGAAGGTCAGATCGGCATGGCCATCGCCGCGCCGAGAGGGCGTGCCGACCGCGATGAAGATCGCGTCCGCGCCCCTGATGCCTTCGCCCAGATCGGTCGTGAAGCTGAGGCGGCCGGCCTTCACATTGCTGTCGACCAGCGCATCGAGGCCGGGTTCATAGATCGGCATGATCCCGGCGTGCAACCGGTCGATCTTGCCCTGATCCTTGTCGATGCAGACCACATCATGCCCGAAATCGGCAAAACAGGCCCCCGATACGAGCCCGACATAGCCCGAACCCACCATGGCAATCTTCATGAAATCTGGCCCTCAAGACTGGTCGGCGCCTGACGGCGCGCTGGAAGCTGGACGACGACGTTACTGCGCCCGGTCGCCCTGGAACATCTCCACGGTCCCGTCATCGAGCGTGCGGGCCTGGAGGATGCGCCGCTGGTCGCCCTCAAGCACGAGCGCCGTAAGCACACCCGAACGGAAAGCGCCAGTGTCTATTCCGATGCGGTTGCCGCAATCCATGACCCGGTTGAAGATCGTGTGCCCATGCACCACCACCTTTTCCAGCGGTCCTTCGTGATTGAGAAAGCGTTCGCGGATCCATAGCAGATCGCTGCGCTTCTGTTCGGCGAGCGGGCGTGACGGATCGATGCCGGCATGGACGAACACGTAATCGCCGGCCCGGATCATCGTTTCGAAACCGGCGATGTAATCGCGGGTTGTCTGGCTGACGACCTGGGGCAGATGGTTGAAGATCTGTTCGATATCCCATTCGGCCAGCTGCCTTGCGGACAGGCCGAAGCTGCGGATCGTCTCGTAACCGCCGTGCTTCAGGAAGTGGCGCAGTGCTTCGGGCTTTTCGAAGGAGGCAAGGAACATTTCCTCGTGATTGCCCGCCAGCACCCGGACATTCCGGGTCTCCTGCCAGCGTTGCGCCTGTGCAATCACGCCCGCGCTGTCAGGTCCGCGGTCGACAAGATCGCCGAGCAGGATGACGCGGTGATCAAGGCAGGGCGCGGCGGTGATTTCCTCCTCGATCGCGGCGATCATCGCCGTGAACAGATCGAGCCGTCCGTGAATGTCGCCGATCGCATAATAGCGCCGCCCTTCGGGCACCGCAGGCAAGGGGCGCGGGGGCGAGGGAGAGAAGATGGCGCGCAGTCGTTGCAGCATGGCCGTAATAAAGGTTCCGGTTTCTTTGTCGACCCGGCGCAGGCTCCGGGGTGGGCACGAGAGGCCACGCCCCGCCTGTTGTTGAGGGGCGCGATAAGCAATCCAACGCAGGGGCGCAACAAACCCTCTGCGCCGGTCGGCCAATGGTGCCAAAATGTCGGCAAGCGGTGCCAGGGAGGCGGTTAATCCAGCGTGAAACTGACCGTGGTGACAACCCGCACCTTCTTGTACGGGCTATCGGCCGAGCCCCACCCGCCGGCATCGCCGTCACGTGCCTCGATCTCGAAATAGCCCTGTGTCGCGTCCCTGATCTTGCCGACGCTGGAGTCCGAATCCTTGGCGAACTGCTGCGCGGCAGCGCGGGCATCGCGCGTGGCGGCGGCGACCATTTCGGGCTTGATATCGTTCAGTTTGGTGAAGGTGTAGGCCATCCCCGAGCCTTCCTCCAGAAACACGCCGCGCCCGACCAGATCGAACTGGCGTGCGACCGCTTTCTGCGCGCGCTTGATATCGGTGGTGCGCAGCGCGAGCCGCTGGCGCACGGTGAAAGTGGTGATCCCGTCATTGGTGAAGCTGGTGACATTCGCGCCGGTCGGCTGGAGCGCATCGGCAGGAAAGCCCAGCTCCTTGAAGAAGGCTTCGATGCTGGCGGTGTCGCGGCGAACCTTGTCCTGCGCTTCGGCAAGGCTGACCGAAGAGGCCGAGTAGCTGATCGTCCAGGTCGCCAGATCGGCGGTGACATCGCGTTCGGCGAGGCCCCGCACGGTGACGGCGCGCTCGGCATCCTTGGCGCGCAGCAAGCCGTTGCCGAGCAGGTATCCGCCAGCCATCAGCCCGGCGGCAAGGATCGCGGCGGTGCCATACCAGCGCAGGGAATCCGGCGTGGTCAGGGCTCGGGTGGCCGTATTCGCCGGTTGCATGTCATCGCCGCTCATCGCATTGTCCCCCGTGAAAGTTGGTGCGACGAGTTGTGCATCATCATCGATGAACTGAGTTTGAATGGAAGTGGCCTATGGTGAAGTATCTGCATTCCATGATCCGCGTGACCGACCCCGAGGCGACGGTCGCGTTCTTCAGGCTGATCGGCCTTGAGGAAGTCCGCCGCTTCGACAGCGAGGCCGGGCGTTTCACGCTGATCTTTCTCGCCGCGCCGGGGCAGGCCGGGCTGGCTGAGGTTGAGCTGACCTACAACTGGCCGCCCGAAGATGGCAGCGCGCCCGAAGAATATACCGGCGGGCGCAATTTCGGGCACCTCGCCTACCGGGTGGAGAATATCTACGAGACCTGCGCGGCGCTCGCCGATGCCGGGCACATCATCCACCGTCCCCCGCGCGATGGGCACATGGCCTTCGTCAAATCGCCCGACGGGATTTCGGTGGAACTGCTTCAGGAAGGCCATCTGCCCCCTGCCGAACCATGGGCGAGCATGCCCAATACCGGCACCTGGTAAGTTGACGCTATTTTACAAATAGCTTGGTTAAAACGATTTAAACCAATAAAATCAGGCAAGACTGTTGCAAGATTGGCTGTGTCAAGGTAAGTTGACGTCTTGACTGGGGGAGGGGGTCGCCTTGTCCATAGCCGATCCTGTATTGTGGCAGGGCCTTGCCCTGATCCAGCGCGAACTGCTGCTGTTCGCGGGTGTGTTTTTCCTTGTCGGCGCTCTTGACGATCTGGCGGTCGATGCCGTCTGGCTGTGGCTGAGGGCGACCGGCCGGGCGGCTACCCCGCGGCGCAGCCGGACCAGCTTGCGCAGCCGGCCTCTGACGGGCCCGGTGGCGGTGCTTATCCCCGCATGGCGTGAGTCAGCCGTGATCGGGGAGACGATCCGCCACCTTCTGTCCACCTGGCCGCAGGATAACCTGCGCCTTTATGTCGGCTGCTACCGCAATGATCCGGCAACGCTGGGCGCGGCCATCGCGGCGGCGGGCGGGGACAGTCGGTTGCGACTGGTGATTCTGGGGCACGACGGGCCGACCACCAAGGCCGATTGTCTCAACCGCCTGTTCGCCGCGCTGGTGCTGGACGAGGAACGCAGCGGCGAACGTTTCGCCATGCTGGTGTTCCACGATGCCGAGGACATGGTCGATCCCGGCGCGCTCGGCCTGCTCGATGAAACGATCGCGGGCGGTGCGGATTTCGTGCAGCTCCCGGTCGAACCGCTGGTCCCGCGCCAGCGCCGCTGGCTGGCCCGGCATATCGGCAGCCATTACTGTGAGGAATTCGCCGAGGCCCACGGCAAGGCGCTGGTGGTGCGCGATGCGCTGGGGGCGGCGCTGCCGGGCGCGGGGGTGGGCTGCGCGGCATCGCGCCGGGCGCTCGACTGGCTGGTGGCGCGGCAGGGCGGCGAGGTGGGCGGCGGCCTGCCTTTCGCCAGTGATTCCCTGACCGAGGACTACGAGCTTGGCCTTGCCATCGCCGCCGAAGGCGGGCGCTGCCGTTTCGTGCGGGCGCGCGGCGAAGATGGCACGCTGATCGCCACCCGCGCGTTCTTCCCACACCGCTTCGATACCGTGATCCGGCAAAAGAGCCGCTGGGTGCTGGGCATTGCGCTGCTGGGCTGGGACCGGGTCGGCTGGTCGGGCGGGGCTCGGGAATTCTGGATGCGCGCGCGCGACCGGCGCGGGCCGTTGACGGCGCTGGTGCTGCTGGTCGGCTATGCGCTGGTGCTGCTGACTGGGGTGATGGGTGTGCTGGTGGTCGCCGGGGTTGCCCCGCCGCTCGCGCTCAGCCCGGCGCTGGTTGCGGTGCTGGCGGCCAATGCGCTGTCGTTTTTCTGGCGGATCGCGATGCGCTTTGCCTTCACCGCGCGGGAATATGGCGTGGCTGAGGGGGCGTGGGCGGTGTTGCGCGTGCCGCTGGCCAATGTCATCGCGATCATCGCCGGACGGCGCGCGGTGTTCGCCTACGGCCGCACGCTGTTGGGCGGCGCGGCGGCGTGGGACAAGACCGATCACGATGCACACCCGGCCGCCACTGGCGCATTGGGCGCGGCCAGACAATGACGCCAGAGCGCCGCCGCGCCCGGACAGTGGTCCGGCACCGGGGCGGCCCGCTGGTGATGCTGGCGCTGCTGCTGACAGGCTGGTGCGGCGCGCGCGTGGTGTGGTGGGATTACCCCTTCGCCGCAGCCGAGGGCGCGCAGGCGCAGGGCCTTGCCGCAGCCCCGTCTCCGCCGCCGCCGCTCCGGCCCGCGGTGCCGGGGCGCTTGCCACCGGAGGGTCTGCCGGCGGTTGCGCTCCTGCCGGCGGCAAAGCTGCTCGCGGTCGTCCCGGCGAGCCCGGCGCGGCTTGGGTTGACCCCCGTGATGCGCCTGCCGCCCGGCGCGCGTTCTGCTGAGGCCGGACCGGACCTTGCGCCTCACTCGACTGTCCCTGCGCCAAGCCCGGCGCCGGCGCGCGATCCTGCGCCGGTGCCGCCGCCCTTCCTGCCCGCTCCGCTCGCCGCCCCTTTGGCGGCGCCGCGCAACACATCCGCGGGTCGCTGGTCGCTTGATACCTGGGCTTTCTGGCGGCAAGGAACAGCCTCGACCCCGGTCTCGCAAGGGCGCGTACCGATCTACGGGGCGAGCCAGACGGGCGCGGTGCTGCAATATCGCCTCGCCCCGGCCAGCCGCCACGATCCGCGGCTTTATGCCCGCGCCTATCGCGCGCTGGTGCGGCGGGGGGAGAGCGAGGCTGCGCTGGGCGCATCGCTGCGCCCGCTGGGCACAGTGCCGCTGCGTGTGGCGGGCGAGGTGCGCTACACAGATGCAGCCTTCTTCACCGATGTCCGCCCCGCGGCCTATGCCGTCACCGAAATCCCGCCGCTGCGCCTGCCGCTGGGCACCGCGCTGGAGGTTTACGGACAGGCCGGCTGGGTCGGAGGGCGCGGGGCAACGCCCTTTGCCGACGGGCAGGCGAGCGTGATGCGCGAACTGCCGGGGATTGCCCGCTGGACCGGTGATCGCCTGCGTCTCAACCTCGGCGCGGGGGCATGGGGCGGGGCGCAGCGCGATGCGGAACGGGTCGATGTCGGCCCGACGCTGCGGCTCGACGCCCGCATCGGTGCGGTGCCCGCGCGGGTCTCGGTCGACTGGCGGCTGCGCGTGGCGGGCGATGCCTCACCGGGCTCGGGCGTGGCGGCGACAGTCTCGACGGGGTTTTGATTCTGCGAGTGTCGGTCGCTAGGGTAGCGCCATGGCAAGACCTGTCCAACCCACCGATCCCGCAGCCGAGCAGGCGCAAGGCCGCATCGCATTGTGGCTCGAACCGGCGGACCTTGCGTGGCTGTCCCGCCGCTGCGATTGCCCCGAACATGCCAGCGAGGAACAGCGCGATCGCTGCGCCCGCGTCCGTTTCCGCGCCGCGGCGGCGCTTCACAAGGCAGGCCTGAACGACGCCGCCGCCGCACAGTGACGCGGCAGCGCGGGCTGCAATCGCGCAAAAACACCGAGGATAGGCGCTCCCCACGCCTTCCAAGCCCCCGCCGCCTCGGCTAGCCTGCCACCATGGACGTTTACCTGCCCATCGCGAATCTCTCGGTCAACGGGCTCTATATTGTCCTGCTGGGCGGGTTGACGGGGATCCTGTCGGGCCTGTTCGGGGTCGGCGGCGGGTTTCTGACCACGCCGCTTTTAATCTTCTACGGCATCCCGCCCACGGTCGCTGCGGCATCGGCCGCCACGCAGGTGACGGGCGCGAGCGTTTCGGGTGTGCTGGCACATTCGCGGCGCAAAGGCGTCGATTACCGGATGGGCGCGGTGTTGGTTGCGGGCGGGATGGTTGGCGCGCTGATCGGGGCGGGGCTGTTCAGCGCGTTGCAATCGCTGGGGCAGATCGATGTGGTCATTTCGATCCTCTACGTGCTGCTGCTGGGCTCGATCGGCTCGCTGATGATGCGCGAGGCGGTGAATGCCCTGCGGCCCGGCCTGCTGGGCAAAAGCGGCCCGCAGGTCCGGAAACGCCGCCACCACCCGCTGGTTGCCAGCCTGCCCTATCGCTGGCGGTTCTATGCCTCGGGCCTGTATATTTCCCCGCTGGCGCCGCTGATTCTGGGCATGCTGGTCGGCATTCTCACCATGCTGATGGGCGTGGGCGGCGGGTTCCTGCTGGTGCCGGCGATGCTCTATATCCTCGGCATGAGCGGCAATGTGGTGGTCGGCACCTCGCTGTTCCAGATCCTGTTCGTGACGATGGTCACCACCATGACCCACGCGCTGACGACCAAGGCGGTGGACCTCGTGCTGGCCGCGCTGTTGCTGCTGGGATCGGTGCTGGGCGCGCAGTTCGGCACGCAGATCGCGCTGAAGGCCCGGCCCGAACTGCTGCGCCTGGCGCTGGCCACGCTGGTGATCCTGATCGCCCTTCGGATGCTTTATGGCCTCGGGGTGCAGCCCGACGAAATCTACACCGTGGTGCCGCTTTGAAGGCCTTCGCGTGACGCTGGCGGGGCGGGCCTTGCTGCTGCTGCTGTCAGCGGCGTGGGGCGCGCTGGCTGCGCCGCCTGCGCTCGCTCAGCGCGAGCCGGTGCTGGTCCCCGCGGTCAGCCAGTCGCGGATCGAGGTGCGGCAGGGCTTCACCGGCGCGCGCCTGCTGCTTTACGGCGCGGTGGTCGATCCCGACAGCGGCGGCCGGGCGGGCGATTATGACATCGTCGTCGTCCTCAAAGGCCCGACCGAGCCGGTGCGCATCCGCGAGAAGGAACGCATCCTTGGCATCTGGGCCAATGCCGGGTCCTCCGATTTCCGCTCCGCCCCCGCCTTCTTCGCGGTCGCCTCCTCGCGGCCGGTGAGCAAGATCGTCGATGAACGCACCGCCGCGATCTATGAACTGGGGACGCAGTTTATCCAGCTTTCGCCCTCGGGCCAGATCGATCCCGAGGAACAGGCCCGCTTTGCCAGCGGCCTGGTCGAATTGCGGCGGCGGCAGGGGCTTTATCAGGAGAACCCGGGCGGGGTGAGCATTGCCGAAAAGGTGCTCTATCAGGCGCGCATCGACCTGCCGTCCAACGTGACCACCGGCAAATACACCGCCGAAACCTTCGCCATCACCCGCGGCCGGGTGGTAGCGAGCGCGACGGCCAAGATCGAGGTGGTGAAGGCGGGCCTCGAAGGGCAGGTGGTCACCGCCGCACAGCGCTGGTCGTTTTTCTACGGCCTCGGCGCGATCGCGCTGTCGCTGGGAATGGGCTGGCTGGCCGGACGCCTGTTCGCCCGCAGCTGATTGCAGGCAGCCCGCTTGCGGCGGTCAGCGTTGACGCGATCTTAACCCAAGCATCGCTACCAAATCCGTGTTTTTTCAGATGCGCGAGGGAAAGGCGCCCATGACCGATCACGCGAGGCGGGATTTCGAACGCTTCACCGGACCCAACCCCACCGGGGCCGAGGAAGTCGCGGCGGCCTATGCCCGCGGCGGCCACGACAATGCGCGCCTGCCGATCGGCGTAGTGCTGGAAATTTCGGGCTCGGGCTCGCAGATCGCGCTCGACCTTCAGCGCATCAACGAATGCATGGATGATGATGACCCGGCGGTGCAGATGGCCGGGCAGGTCGGCAGCCAGATCAAGATCCGCGTCGGCGATGCCTGGCTGCTCGCCAACGTCCGCGATCAGCGCAAGGACCGCCGCACCGAAGGCGGGATCATCGCCCATATCGACTTCCTTGGCGAAGGCGGTGAGGAAAAGCTGACCGGCCGCATTCACGGCTTCAAGCGCGGGGTAACCCGCTATCCCATCCCCGGCGCGATGATCTATCCGGCCACCACCCGCGATCTTGAACAGATTTACGAAAGCGACGGGCGCGCCAGCATCACTATCGGCAAGGTCTTCCCGACCCGCGACATCAAGGCGGGGCTGTATATCGATGCCATGCTGGGCAAGCACTTCGCGCTGCTCGGATCGACCGGCACCGGCAAGTCGACCAGCGCCGCGCTGATCCTGCACCGCATCTGCGAGGCCGCGCCCAAGGGTCACATCGTGATGATCGACCCGCATGGCGAATATTCCGCCGCGTTCCGCACCACCGGCCAGATCCTCGACGTCTCGAACCTTCAGATGCCCTACTGGCTGATGAACTTCGAGGAGCATTGCGAAGTGCTGCTGTCGAGCAGCGGCAACGAACGGCAGACCGATCAGGATATTCTTGCCAAGGTCCTGCTGGCCGCGCGCACCAAGAACCGGCTGGCGCAGACCATGGGCAAGATCACGGTGGATTCGCCGATCCCCTATCTGCTGAGCGATTTCAGCAACATCCTCCAGGATGAGATGGGCCGGCTGGACAAGGCGACCTCGTCTGCGCCCTATATGCGCATCAAGTCCAAGCTTGACGAGATCAAGGCCGATCCGCGCTATCAGTTCATGTTCTCAGGCATGCTGGTGGGCGACACGATGGTCGAATTCATCAGCAAGATTTTCCGCATGCCCGGCGGCGGCAAGCCGATCTCGATCATCGATGTGTCGGGCGTGCCTTCGGACATTACCTCGACTGTGGTGGCGGTGCTGTCGCGCCTCGTGTTCGATTTCGCGATCTGGGGGCGTGACGAAAAGACCCGGCCCGTGCTGCTGGTGTGCGAGGAAGCGCACCGCTACGTGCCGAACGAGAAAAACGCCGATGGCTCGTCGGTCGGCAAGATCCTGAGCCGCATTGCCAAGGAAGGCCGCAAATACGGCATTTCGCTGGGCCTGATCACTCAGCGTCCCTCCGACCTTGCCGAAGGCGTGCTGTCGCAGTGCGGCACGATCATTTCGATGCGTCTGAACAACGACCGCGACCAGGCCTTCGTCAAGGCCGCCATGCCCGAAGGCGCGCGCGGGTTCCTCGATTCGATCCCTGCGCTGCGCAACCGCGAATGCATCATCTGCGGCGAAGGCGTGGCGATCCCGATCCGCGTGACCTTCGATCAGTTGGAAGGACACAAGCGCCCGGCGTCCGAAGACCCGAGCTTCGTGGAATTGTGGAACCGCGATGGCGGCGAAGAGGAACTGGTCGAGCGCGTGGTGATGCGCTGGAGAAGTCAGGGGTAGGGCAAGTTCCCACCCCCGACCCCTCCCGCAAGCGGGAGGGGGGGCAGCGCGGCCCCGTCACGTTCCGCGCGTATCCCCATACAAATGGATATGCATCCGGTCACTCATGCGGAAACCATGCTTCAGGCACAGGTCTGACAACCACGCCTGCCGCGCGCGCAAAGTCGCGCTGTCGGTGCCCTCGGCCATCAGGAATACCCGTTCGGGCCGGAAGCGGTAGCGGGCGTGGAGCGCCAGCACCTCGTCCACATCCTCCGGGCTTGCCACCACGAACTTGAGGACGGCGCGCGGTTCTGCGGCCCATGCGTCGAGGCGCTCGGGCAGCAGGGCCAGTTCGGCAGGGTTGCCGCTATGCGAAAGTTTGGGGCTGACGTTGTATTGATCCACCCGCACATCGAGCCTTGCCGGAGGGGCGACGGTGCCGTTGGTCTCGATCTCCACGGCGATATCCGGCAGATGCGCCAGCATCTCGGTCAGCGCGCCCGCCTGCAACAGCGGCTCGCCCCCGGTGATGACGAGGCGCTTCTGCCCCAGCGCGGCGATCCTTTCGGCAGTTTCGGCAGGCGAAAGCGTCACCTGATTGGCCTTGCGATCAAACGCGATCCCGTCGCGGTGCGGCCGGTTGTCTCCCTCGAAGCGCCACGTGTAGGCCGTGTCGCACCATGTGCAGGCAAGGTTGCAGCGACTGAGGCGCACGAAGGCGACCGCCATCCCGATGCTCGGCCCCTCGCCCTGGAGCGAGGCGAAAATCTCCGGCCCGCCGGTGTCGTCGGTGGCGAGGGTGAGGTTCATCCGATCATCACCGCATCGCTCGCACCATCGGCGAGCGAGCCGGATACTTCGATCGCGTGGCCCCAGAACAAGTCGCCGTCGGCAAAGGTCGCGGTGAAGCTGCCTTTGGCGGTGAGGCTGAGGGTTTCGAGCATCAGCCGGGCCTGCCACTGCGCTTGGGAAAGCGGCGGATCATCCTCGCGCCACACCTTGTCCCAGTTGGCATAGAGTTTCGCACAGGCGCGCGCGGTCATCTCGGCCTGCCAGACTGCTGCATTGGCGAGCATCGCCTCGGCATGCGCGGCACAGGCATCGAGATCGGCCTCCTCCCCATCGAGCCACAGTTCGACCGGCGCGCCATTCCACACCGCGGTGCCGATGTGCGGCAAATCGTCATTGTCTTTGACGAACCGGCCCAGCGCGGGGTGATCATAGGGGGCAAAGACCGGCGCGGGGATAGTCCAGCCAGCCAGATCGGGGGCGTCGATCAACCCTTGGAGCGTTGCGATGGCGATGCTGGGGCGATCCTCGCCGGCTGCGGGCAGGGCGTTTGCCGCGATGCGGACGACCCCGCCGGGCGGATGGGCCCGCGCCAGCGCCTGCGCGCTTTCCCGGTCGAGATTGTGGGCGATGGCGATCAGCTTGGCGGTCTGGATGGTCCCGCCATCGACCCGCCACGGCTGGAGCATGAGGGTCAGTTCCCAGCCGGGCCGCTTGAAGAACAGGCTTGCATCGCCGCAGCTGGTGCTCTCGATCCGCCCTTCGATCCAGTGCTGGCCCATCGCTGCTCCTTTACCCCAGCCGCGCCAGCGCCGCTGTCAGCCGCTCGACCTCGCCCGTGTGATGGGCGAGATCGGCGCGGGCTTTTTCGACGGCTTCGGGCTTGGCTTTCTCGGCGAAGGCGGGGTTGGACAGGCGGCCTTCGAGGCTCTTGGCTTCCTTCTGCGAGGCCGCCAGCGCCTTTTCGAGCCGGGCTTTTTCGGCCGCGATGTCGACGATGCCTTCGAGGGGCACGATGAACACATCCTCGCCCGCGGTCACCTGCATCGCGGGGCCAGCAGGGGCCTCACCGATGGTGACGGGGGTGAGGCGCGCGAGGCGCTCGATCGCGGCGCTGGAGCGCTCGATGGTGCGCGCCGCGACGTCCGAGGGCGCCGCCACCCACGCCGCCAGCTTGGCGCCCGGCGCGATGCCGAGCTCGTTCTTCGCGCTGCGGGTGTTGGTGGTGAGGTCGATCACCCAGTCGATCGCGTCGGTCGCTTCCTTGCTGACTTCCGCTTCCGGCTTGGGCCACTGGGCGACGATCAGCTCGTAATCGCGCGCGCCCAGCTTGTGCCACAGCTCTTCGGTGATGAAGGGCATGAAGGGGTGGAGCATGACGAGGATCTGGTCGAGCGCCCAGCCGGCGACGGCGCGGGTCTCTACGGCCGGCGAGCTGTCGGCGTCCCCGGCGAAGACCGGCTTGATCAGCTCCAGATACCAGTCGCAGAACTTGCTCCACGTGAACTGGTAGATCGCATTGGCCGCCGCGTCGAAGCGCAGGTCGGCCATCGCCTTTTCGATCTCGGTGACGCAAGATCCGACCTCGCCGATGATCCACTGGTTGGCGGCGAGGCGGGCGGGCGGGGCCTTGATGGTGTTCGACGCGCCGATGCCGTTCGACTGGCAGAAGCGCGCCGCGTTCCACAGCTTGGTGGCGAAGTTGCGGTATCCCTCGACCCGCTTCTCGTCCATCTTGATGTCGCGGCCCTGGCTCTCCATCGCCGCCATGAAGAAGCGCAGCGCATCCGCGCCGTACTGGTCGATCAGGCCGAGCGGATCGACCACATTGCCCTTGGACTTCGACATCTTCGCGCCATCGGCGGCGCGCACGAGGCCGTGGAGATAGAGCGTATCCCAGGGCTTCTGGCCCATGTTGTAGAAGCCCATCATCATCATCCGCGCATCCCAGAAGAACAGGATGTCGAAGCCCGAGATGAGGAGGCTGTTGGGGAAGTGCTTGTCGAGAAGGGGAGTGCCCACCCCGCTGCGACTAGGCTCACCTTCGGTTCGCCAAGTCTCGCTCCCCTCCCGCTCGCGGGAGGGGTTGGGGGTGGGCCCTTCCTCTCCCGGCCAGCCGAGCGTGGCGAAGGGCCACAGGGCGGAGGAAAACCACGTGTCGAGGACGTCTTCGTCCTGCCGCAGCGCCACGCCTTCGCCCGCCATGGCCTGCGCGGCCTCGGCGGTTTCGGCCACGAAGCAGCGGCCATCATCGGCGAACCACGCCGGAATCCGGTGCCCCCACCACAGCTGACGCGAGACGCACCACGGCTGGATGTTCTCCATCCAGTTGAAAAAGGTCTTCTCCCAGGTCTTGGGGACGATCTGGATATCGCCCGAGCGCACCGCTTCGATCGGCTTTTTCGCCAGTTCCGCGGCGTTCACATACCACTGGTCGGTCAGCCACGGCTCGATCACCACGCCGCCGCGGTCGCCGAAGGGGGTGGCGATCTGGCGCGGTTCGGCGTCGTGCTCGACGTCGTTGCCTTCCTTGTCTTTTGTGATGTGCGGGATGAGGTAGCCCTGCTCCTTCATCCGCGCCACGACCAGCTCGCGCGCGCCGTCCACACCGTCACGCTTGAAGCGGTGCAGGCCGAGGAATTCCTCCGGCACCAGCCCGTCGGCGGTCTGGCAGACGTTGGCTTCGGCATCGAGCATATTGAGCATCTCGCTCGCCGCGATACCGGCGCGCTTGCCGACCTCGAAGTCGTTGAAATCGTGGCCGGGCGTGATCTTGACGCAGCCGCTCCCCAGTTCGGGATCGGCGTGTTCATCGGCGATCACTGGAATGCGGCGGCCGGTCAGCGGCAGGATCACGTGCTTGCCGATCACGCTCTGGTAGCGTTCGTCCGCCGGGTTCACCGCCACCGCCATGTCGGCGAGCATCGTCTCGGGCCGGGTGGTGGCGACTTCGAGATAGTCGCGGCCATCGGGCAGAGTGGCCCCGTCCGCCAGCGGATATTTGAAATGCCAGAAGCTGCCCGCAATGGTCTGGGTTTCGACCTCAAGATCGGAAATCGCGGTCTTCAGCTTCGGGTCCCAGTTCACCAGCCGCTTGTCGCGGTAGATGAGGCCGTCATTATACAGGTCAACGAAGGTCTTGATCACCGCACGGGTGAAGTGCGGGTCCATCGTGAACTGCTCGCGGCTCCAGTCCATCGAGCAGCCGAGGCGGCGCAGCTGGTTAGTGATGGTGCCGCCGCTTTCGGCCTTCCACTCCCACACCTTGCCGACGAAATCCTCGCGGCTGTAATTGGTGCGCTTGTCCTGCCGCGCCTCCATCTGGCGCTCGACCACCATCTGCGTCGCGATCCCGGCGTGATCGGTGCCGACCACCCACAGCGCGTCCTTGCCGCGCAGCCGCTCGTAGCGGATCACCACGTCCTGAAGCGTGTTGTCGAGCGCGTGGCCGATATGCAAGGACCCCGTTACGTTGGGGGGCGGGTTGACGATGGTATAGGCCTCAGCCTCGGGACGATCGGGCCGGAACAGGCCGTTCATCTCCCAATGGGAATACCAGCGCGCCTCGATATCGGCGGGGTCGAAAGTGGTGGGCAGTTGCTCGCTCATGATGCGCTGCGCCATGCCAGCACCCATGTTGCGATGCAATGATGCAAAGGCGACAAGAACCGCCATGCGGCCGGACGCGAGAGCCTTGCGGGGCTGGGAAAATCCCCCCATACCCCGCTTCCGATGCAGAGCGGTGCGGAATATGTGCTTGAGGACGGAGCGACGGGCGGCCCGCGGCTGGCCTTGTCCGGGCACCTGACACTCGCTTCGATCGGCCCGCTTGAACGCGATCTGCGCAGTCTGGCAGGGCCGGTTGGTGCGATCGACCTCGCCGGGGTCGAGGAAATCGATACGGTCGGCGCGTGGGTGGTGTGCCGGGTTGCGCGCGAACATGACAGCGCCATCACCGGTGCCAGCCCCGAGGCCGAGCGGCTGCTCGCCGCGCTGCGCGATATTGATGCAGAGGGCGACACCCACCCGCACCGCCTGCCGATGTGGGAACGCGTGCCGCTGGCAGTGGGTGAGCGCGTGTTCGGCGCGCGCGGCGGGATTTACGGCGTTGTCGCCTTCTTCGGGCAGATCCTGATCGGCGCGGCGAGCCTGATGCGGCACCCCACGCGCTTTCCGTTCAAGGCGCTGGTCCACCAGATGGAGCTGGTCGGCGTGACCGCGCTGCCGATCATCGGGCTGATGAGCTTTCTGATCGGCATCGTGATCGCTCAGCAGGGGGCGGTCCAGCTTGAACAGTTCGGGGCCGAGGCGCTGACCGTCAACCTTGTCGGGCGCATCACCTTGCGTGAACTTGGCGTGCTGATGACCGCGATCATGGTGGCGGGCCGTTCGGGCAGCGCCTTCGCCGCGCAGATCGGCACGATGAAGCTGACCGAGGAAATCGACGCGATGCGCACCATCGGCATATCCCCGGTCGAGGTGCTGGTGATCCCGCGCATTCTGGCGGCGACCTTCATGATGATCCTGCTGGGCTTTTTTGCCGCGTTGCTGGCGATCATCGGCGGGGCCGTGGTGGGCCAGTTCGCGCTTGGCATCCCGTTCTTCACCTTCCTGCTGCGCATTCAGGAAGTGGTGCCGACCCATGATCTGTGGGTGGGGCTGATCAAGGCGCCGGTGTTCGGCCTGATTGTGGCGCTTGCCGGATGCTATCACGGCATGCAGGTGCACGGCAATTCCGAGGAAGTCGGCCGGCGGACCACCATGGCGGTGGTCTCGGCGATCTTCGCGGTGATCGTGCTCGACGCCTTTTTCGCGGTGTTCTTCACCGAAATCGGGTGGGGGTGAGCCCATGAAGATGTACGCCCATCCCGATGATGAAAAGCCGGTCATCGTGGTCGAAGGCCTCGTCAACAAATTCGGTGAACACGCCGTGCACGACGGGCTCGATCTGACGGTGCGGCGGGGAGAGATTCTGGGTGTGGTCGGCGGGTCGGGCACCGGCAAGAGCGTGCTGATGCGCTCGATCATCGGGCTCCAGCGGCCCAGCGCCGGGCGGATCGAGGTGCTGGGGCGCTGCATCACCGAAAGCGATCTTGAACAGGGCATCGGCGTGCGGCGGCGCTGGGGCATCCTGTTTCAGGGCGGCGCGCTGTTTTCGACCCTGACAGTGGGCGAGAATGTCGAGGTGCCGATCAAGAAATACTACCCCGATCTCGATCCTGCCTTCCGGGCCGAGATTGCCCGCTACAAGGTGATGCTGACGGGCCTTCCCGAGGACGCGGTGCAGAAGTTCCCGTCTGAACTTTCGGGAGGCATGAAGAAGCGCGCGGGGCTGGCTCGGGCGCTGGCGCTCGATCCGGAATTGCTGTTCCTCGATGAACCGACCGCGGGCCTCGACCCGATCGGCGCGTCCAAGTTCGATCGTCTGACGCGGGAATTGAAGGAAACGCTGGGCCTGACGGTGTTTCTCATAACCCATGATCTCGATACGCTTTACGAGATCTGCGACCGGGTGGCGGTGATCGCGGAAAAGAAGATCATCGCGATCGGCACCATCCCCGAACTGATCGCGACGGGACATCCGTGGATCGAGGAATATTTCAACGGCCCGCGCGGCCGCAGCGCCCATGCCACGCACATGCACGGCGCCGGCGCATGAGCGAGACAACAATGGACAAGCCCGCCCGCCGGGCCGCATAGGAGCGCCATGGAGACCAGAGCCAATCATCTGTGGGTGGGTGCGGTAACGCTGGTGCTGCTGGCGGCGCTGGCGGCATTCATCGTCTGGATCGCGCGCCTCAATGAAGGTGCCAAGGACGAATATGACATCTTCTACGGCCAGTCCGTCTCCGGCCTTGCCAATGGCAGTCAGGTGACCTTTGCGGGCGTTCCGGTGGGACAGGTGACCGAGATCGCGCTGGCCCGCGACAACCCTGAATTCGTGCGTGTGCGGATCAAGGTGAAGGATGATGTGCCGATTCTGGTGGGCACGCAGGCAACCATTCAGGCGAGCTTTACCGGGGTCTCGACGATCCTGCTGGATGGTGCGCGCAAGGGTGCGCCGCCGATCACTTGCGAGACCACCGCCTGCCCCGAAGAACGCCCGGTGATCCCCCCGGGGCGCGGCGGCTTTGGCGAAATCGTCGCCAATGCCCCGCTGCTGCTGGAGCGGCTGGCGACGCTGACCGAACAGCTCAACCAGATCCTCGGCCCGGAAAACCAGCAGGAGCTGGCGGGAATCCTCAAGAATTCCAATCGCCTTGCCGGCGGCCTTGCCGATGCGACGCCGGAGTTGACGCAGAACCTCAAGGAATTCCGTGTCACCATGCAGGAATTCAACCAGACGCTCGATGCGGTCGAACGGCTGGCTGACAGCACCAACGGCCTCGTTGGCAAGGAAGGCGAGCCGCTGGCGCAGGAACTGCGCGCCACCCTCAAAAGCGCCAATGCGACGCTTGCCTCGCTGTCGGCGACGCTGGAGGACACCCGGCCCGCGGTGCGCCAGCTGCGCAGCTCGACCTTGCCCAATGCCGAGGCGACCTTGCAGGACCTGCGCGCCACCAGCCGCGCGCTGCGGTCGATCACCGAAAAGCTCGAAAGCGAAGGTGCCGGTGCACTGGTCGGCGGCAAGTCGCTGCCCGACTACAAGCCGCAATAAGGAGGAATGACAGCCATGACCCTCAGCCTCCGTTCCGTTCTTGTTGCTGTGCCGCTGGCGCTCGCCTTGCCGGGCTGCATCAGTCTGGGTGGCAAGCCGCCCGAAAGCCTCCTGACCCTCAGCCCCGCCGCCAGCGCGCCCGCCGGGCCGGGTGTTGCTGCCGGTGCGACACGCACGGTGATCGCGGTGCTGCCCTTCGATACGCCGGCCAAGCTTGATGTGCTGCGCGTCCCAGTGGCCGTGTCGGACACCGAAATCGCCTATCTGCAAGAGGCGTTCTGGGTCGAAAAGCCCGCCCGCCTGTTCCGCCGTCTGGTGGGCGAGACGATCCGCGCCAAAGGACAGGCGCTGGTGATCGACGGGGATGACACGGCGACCCTTGCCACGCTTACGGTGCAGGGCACGCTGATCGACATGGGCTATGACGCGGCGACATCATCAGCCGTGGTGCGCTTTGATGCGGTGCGGATCGCAGGGGATGGCACTGTCACCACCCGCCGTTTCGAAGCGCGTGAGAGCGGGGTGGCGGCCGATGCCCGCGCCGTCGGTGCGGGTCTCAATGCCGCGGCGAACACAGTGGCTGCCGATGTCGCCGCGTGGGTGGCTGAGAACTAGGCGCCCCTTGCCAGCCTTGCAAAGGCGCAGGCGCGCAGGAAATCCGCCTCGCGCTTTTGGCGGCGTTCTTCCGCCTCCCAGTCGCGGCCCCATAGTTCGGCCTGCCATTCTTCTTCCAGACACGCCGCCTGCCACAGGGCGAGGGGTTCATCCTCGCCGCGTGCGTCGAGCGCCGCAAGCCCGATGACCAGCGAGGCCGCCAGCTTGGTCATCGCCTCGACCCCCGTCAGCGCGAAGGGATCGAGCGATGCGAGCCGGGCGCGCAGCACTGCCAGCGCCTCGGGCGGTTGGGGGCGGTGGAGAACGCCGCTCACGCGCACCAGCGTGATGCCGTGCGCAGCCTCGAAGCTGGCCAGCAGCGGTTCCCACACGGCCAGCTGGCGCGCATGGAGCGGCTCATCGGGATCGGCGCGGTAACACAGCGTATCGGTCTCGGCATAGGCGATCAGACCCTCGGCCACGCCTGCGGGATCGGCGGCGACGACATCGATGGCGTAATCGGCCATGTCGCGCAGGGGCAGGCTGGCGGGATCGATTTTCTCGCCCTGCCGCCGCCATTCCGCCGCCAGCGCCTCGCCCAGTGCCTCGGTCGGCACGACCTGCGCTGCGCCGCCGACGGTCTTCATGCCCCGGTTGTCGAGCATCACCTGAAATCCGCCCGCCACCTCGGCGAGCGTTGCGTCCTTGTAGAACCGGCGGATCATGGCTGCCTCTTGTCTCCGGCGCCCCACGCCCGGGCGATGAAGCGCGGCAGGAAGAAAATCTCGAAAAAGCCCGCAACCGCGATGATCGCGCCCACCGCATAGGGCAGGTCGATGACCTTGCGGATGATGGCAAAGCCCAGCATCACCATCGCCACCCCGCCAAAGCGTGCGGCGGTGATGATGATGAAGCCGGTGCGCGCCCGGGCTTCGGCGGCTTCGCGCTCGGAACGGCTCATGGCAGGGTTTCCCGAAGGGCAGCGGCCAGTGCTTCGGCTGTATCCACCACCTGCGCAGCCCCGCTGGCGATGAGTTCGCTGGCAGCGTGATAGCCCCAGCCGACCCCGATTGCGGTGACCCCGATGCTCCGCGCCATCAGCATGTCGAAGCTGGTATCGCCGATCATCACCGCCTGTCCCGGCAGCGCGCCCGCTTCGAACAGCGCGGCTTCCAGCATGGCGGGGTGGGGCTTGGACGGGTGACGGTCGGCGGTCTGGAGCGAGACGAACAGATCGGCGATGCCGTGGGCGGCAAGGCAGGCGGCAAGACCGCGGTCGGACTTGCCGGTGGCAACAGCAAGCTGCCAGCCCGCACTGTGCAGGGCGCGCAGCAGATCGGCGATGCCATCGTATAACGGCTCGTCAAGCAGGCCCTCTTCGCGCCGGGCGCGGAAGCTGGAGCGGTAGAATTCGGTGACCGTGCGGTTCTGGTCCTCGCTGAGATCAGGTGCGAGGCTGCGCACTGCGGCCGGCAGGCTGAGGCCGACGATCCGGCGCACCGATGCAGCCTCAGGCGGGGTGAGGCCGGCGCGGGTGAAGGCGCGCTCCATTGCCCAGCAGACATCGGCCTGCCCGTCGACCAGCGTGCCATCACAATCGAAGACCGCAAGGCGCGTCATTCGGGCAGCTCCCGCACAAGATGGGCAAGGGCCGCGTGACCGGCGGTATCGAGGCCATCGGCGATGCGGGCCCGTTCCTCAGGCGATTTGTTCTGCGAAAGCTTGAGCGTGGGGCGCCACGCCTGGACTTCCATCTCGAAGCCGCTGATGCCCCGGAACAGGCCGGACCAGACCTTGTCCGAGGATTCCTCCGCCCGCCACGGCTCCCCGGCAAGGCGACCTTCGTGCTTGCGGATCGCAGCGTGGAGAAACGCCTCCAGCCCCTCGTCCGCCATCCGGCGCACGCGCCCTTCGAGTTCCAGCGCGATGTAATCCCACGTCGGCACGGTGTCGCGGTTGGCATACCAGCGCGGGGAGACATAGGCATCCGGGCCGTTCACCACGATCAGCGCGGTGGCCCCATCGAGGTGGCGGGTGAGGCCATTGCCGCGGGCGAGGTGGAACTGGATCGCCCCGTCCCCGGTCGAGATCAGCGGCGTATGCGCCACGCGCGGCCCGTCAGGCGTCTGCGCGAACACCATGCCGAAGCCGATCTCGTCGATCAGGCTTTCGCACAAGCTGCGGTCATCGGTACGGTAGAGCGGGTTGGGGTGCATCAGCGGGTCGGCTTGCGGCCTGCTCCCTTGGGCTTGGCGGGCGGCTTGCCTTTGACGGCAGGCTTGGCCTTCGGCTTGCCCTTGGGCTTGGATGCCTTGTTGGCTGCCCCGCGGGCCCGGCGGGGGCTGCGTTCTTCCTTGCGCGCCTGCTTGAAGTGGCGGCGGGCCGCCTGCTTTTTTTCTTCCGCCGTCTTTTCAGGAACATCTTCGCGCAAGGGTGCAGCATCGGACATTGCCGGATCGAAGCCCAGCACCTCCATACTCGCCGCGAAATGCGGGGGGAGTTCGGCGGTCACATCAAGCTTGCCGCCCGTCCCCTCTCCGGCCTTGGGTTCGCTGATGATCAGGCGGCGGGCGTGCAAGTGCATCTTGCGGCTGACCGCGCCGGTCAGGAAGGCATCGGGCCCGCCATATTTGCCGTCGCCCACAATCGGATGGCCGATCGCCGCCATATGGACGCGCAGCTGGTGGGTGCGGCCTGTCAGCGGCTCCAGCTCCACCCACGAGGCGCGCTGGCCGGCACTGTCGACCACGCGGTAACGGGTCTTGGCCGCCGCCCCGTTTTCCTCGTCGATATGCATCTTCTCGCCGCCGGTCCCCGGCTGCTTGGCGAGAGCTGCGTCAATCACGCCCTCGGACAACTGCGGTTTGCCGACCACCAGCGCCCAATAGACCTTGCGGGCCGAACGGCTGGCGAACCGCTTGGAAAAGCTCGCCGCGCTGCCCGGCGTGCGGGCGATCAGCAGCACGCCTGAGGTGTCCTTGTCGAGCCGGTGGACAAGCCGCGGGCGCGGCTGGCGGTCATTCTCGATGAAGGCATCGAGCAGACCGTCCACGTGTTTGGTGGTCTTGCTGCCGCCCTGCGTGGCAAGGCCGGGGGGCTTGTTCAATACGATCGCGGTCGGCGTTTCGCGGATTACCATGTCGCGGGCTTCGGCGATCTGTTCAGGGCTGAGCGGGCGTGCCTTGGGCCTCGGCTTTTCGCGGGCGGGTTCATCACCGCCCGGCGGCACGCGCAGCACCTGCCCGGCGGCGAGGCGGTCTTCGGGCTTGGCGCGCTTGCCATCGAGGCGGATCTGCCCGGTGCGCGCCCAGCGCGAAACCGTGGCGAACCCCACCTGCGGGAGATTGCGCTTGAACCAGCGGTCGAGGCGGATGCCGTCATCATCTTCGCCCACGGTGAACTGGCGCACGTTCTCGCTGGCGGTGGCGGAAGGGGGCTGCTCGGTCATCGCGGGGCTCCCTGCAAGGCGACAAGGCCAATGATCACCGCTGCCATTCCGCCCACCAGCGAAGCGGCGGCATAGCCTGCGGCCATGCCTGCCTGCCCGCGGTGGAGCATTGTCACCAGTTCGCCCGACAAGGCGCTGAAGGTGGTGAATCCGCCCAGCAGCCCGACACCGAGCAGCAGGCGAGCAGCCTCGGCCGTCTGTTCGTTCGGGGCTGAACGGGCGAACCAGCCGATCATCGCCCCCATCAGCAGGCTGCCGACCAGATTGACCGCCAGCGTCCCCCACGGGAAGGGGTTGCCCGCCCCGAACAGGCCGGTCACGACCCGCCCGACCTGATAGCGCAGCACCGAGCCTGCCGCGCCGCCGGCGGCGACGAGAAGACTAGCCTTGAAGGGTGAGATCGCGAGGTCCATGGGCCGCCTTTAGCGGGGCCATCACGCTCTGCATAGGTTGCCGTGGCGCGCACCGCCTGCCCGCGGATTTGGCCGAATGCGCTCTGGCGGCTTGCCATTTTGCCGGTGTTGGACTATCGGGGCGCCGATTGAAGGGCGGCTCCCCATGGGAATCGCCCGCATTTCATTGGAAATTCACCGCGCAACCCCGCGCAGAATCGAAGCGGGGCTCTGGCGTTTTGGAACATGAGGTAGTCGTCGTTTATGCAAATCATGGTTCGCGATAACAATGTCGATCAGGCCCTGCGCGCGCTCAAGAAGAAGCTGCAGCGCGAAGGCGTTTATCGCGAAATGAAGCTGCGTCGCCACTACGAGAAGCCGTCGGAAAAGCGCGCCCGCGAAAAGGCTGCTGCCGTGCGCCGCGCCCGCAAGATGGAGCGCAAGCGGATGGAGCGTGACGGGAGCAAGTAATCCCGTCGGCAAGCGCGCTTCGGCAACCGGAACCGCTTGAAACACCCTTTCCGATCAGCCATCAGGGCGCGGCATCAACTCCGCGCCCTTTTGTCGTCACAATTCCGCGCGTGCGCCGCGCGGTCACTCAGGACCAGACCATGACCGAGATTACCCGTGTTCCCATCGCGCCTGTTGCAAAGGGCTCGCTTGCCAAGCTGTGGATCGGGGTGATCCTTGCGGTGCTGGTGGGTGCGGGTCTGGCCTGGGCGGCGATCCCGCGCGGGCTGGATGTCGATGTGCTGCAAGCCGGCACCGGCCCGACCCCGCAGGAAGGCCAGGTCATCTTCGTCAAGTACCGGGGTACGCTCGCCGCCGATGGCACCGAGTTCGAAAACGTCCAGTCCAGCCCCTTCCCGGTGCAGGGCCTGTTCCCCGATGGCGCGCCGTTCCTGTATCAGCAGGGCCAGATGGTTGAAGGCTTCTATCAGGGCCTCAAGGACGTGCAGAAGGGCGGCAAATACAAAATCTACATCCCGGCTGACCTTGCCTATGGCGCCAGCCCGCCGCCGCAGTCGCAGATCCCGCCCAACGCCGATCTCGAATTCGAGCTTGAAGTGGTCGACATCGTCAGCCGCGAAACGGTGGAGCGCAATCTCCAGATCCTTCAGCAGCAGATGCAGGCGCAGATGGGCGGTGCTCCCGGTGGTGCGCCGGGCGGTGCCCCCGGCGGCGCCGCGCCTCAGGCGGCTCCGGGTCAGTAAGGGGCAGACGGCTCATGTCGGTCGACAAGGCAACCGTCGCCAAGATCGCTTCGCTGGCGCGCATCCGCATGGATGATGCCGCGCTGGAGCGGATGGTCCCCGAACTCAACGGCATCCTCCAGTGGGTCGAGCAACTGGGTGAGGTCGATGTGACCGGGATCGAACCGATGGCGGCAGTCATTCCCAACACCCTGCGGCTGCGCGATGATGTGGTCGATGCCGATCCGCTGACCGGCGGCGGCAAGCGGGACGATGTGCTCGCCAACGCCCCGGCGGCCGAACACGGCTTCTTCGGCGTGCCCAAGGTGATTGAATGATTTTGCGCTTTGTCCGCCTGTCCCCCTCCCGCCTGCGGGAGGGGTTAGAGGTGGGCACGAACAAACAAACCCCCGCGCGCGGTCAGGCCCACCCCCGGCCCCTCCCGCAAGCGGGAGGGGAGAAGATATGACTGACCTTACCTCTCTCGGTGTCAAGGAAATCCGCGACGGTGTGCGCGGCGGCAGCTTCACCGCGCGCGAAGTCGCCGAAGCCTTCAACGCCGCCGTGGCCGAGGCTGCGGCGCTCAACGCCTTCATCGTCACCACCCCCGAACACGCGCTGGCCGCCGCCGACAAGGTGGACACCGCACGCGGTTCGGGCGCGGAACTCGGCAAGATGGCGGGCGTGCCGATCGGCATGAAGGACCTGTTCGCCACCCACGGCGTCCAGACCACCGCCGCAAGCCACATCCTCGAAGGCTTCACGCCGCGCTATGAAAGCACCGTCTCGCAAAAGCTGTGGGATGCGGGCGCCGGGATGCTGGGCAAGCTGAACCTCGATCAGTTCGCGATGGGATCGTCCAACGAGACGAGCTATTTCGGCAATGTCACCTCGCCGTGGAAGAAGGCGGGGAGCAATGCCGCCATGTCGCCGGGCGGTTCCTCGGGCGGGTCCTCGGCCGCTGTCGCGGCGCGCATCGCGCCTGCCGCGACCGGCACCGATACGGGCGGCTCGATCCGTCAGCCCGCTGCCTTCACCGGTATCTGCGGGATCAAGCCGACCTATGGCCGCTGTTCGCGCTGGGGCGTGGTGGCCTTCGCTTCCAGCCTCGATCAGGCCGGGCCGATGGCGCGCTCGGTGGAAGATTGCGCGATCATGCTGGGCGCGATGGCGGGCTTCGATCCCAAGGACGCGACCAGCCTCCAGATGGATGTGCCCGACTGGGAAGCCGCTCTGAACAGCGACCTGCGCGGCAAGAAGGTCGGCATCCCGCGCGAATACCGCATGGAAGGCACCGATCAGGCGATCCTGGATTCGTGGGAGCAGGGCAAGGCGTGGCTGAAGGACGCGGGCGCCCAGATCGTCGACGTTTCCCTGCCGCACACCAAATATGCGCTGCCCGCCTATTACATCGTCGCGCCCGCCGAAGCCTCATCCAACCTCGCCCGCTATGACGGGGTGCGTTACGGCCTTCGCGATCTGCCCGATGGCGTGGGCCTTCAGGACATGTACGCCGCCACTCGTGCCGCCGGTTTCGGCGACGAGGTCAAGCGCCGCATTCTGATCGGCACCTATGTGCTCTCGGCCGGCTTCTACGATGCCTATTACACGCAGGCCCAGAAGGTCCGCGCGCTGGTCGCCCGCGATTTCGCGCTGGCCTTCGAGCAGTGCGATGTGATCCTGGCTCCGACCACGCCGACGGCCTCGTTCCCGCTGGGTTCGATGAACGAAGACCCGCTGACGATGTATCTCAACGACGTTTTCGCGGTTCCCGCCTCGCTCGCAGGCCTGCCCGCCATGAGCGTCCCCGCGACGGTCAATGCCGACGGCCTGCCGCTCGGTCTCCAGCTGGTCGGACGGCCCTTCGACGAGCAGGGCGTGCTCAACGCCGGTCTCGCCATCCAGCAGCGCGCGAACTTCACCGCCAAGCCGGAGAAGTGGTGGTGATCGCCGACACGCCGCTGTGGATCGCCGGTATCGGCATCATGCTGGCGGTGCCGCTGACCTTCATGGTCGCCAATTGGGTTAGGAAGAACGTCGATCACGGCGAGATGCGCTTCGGGCCGGATGGCAAGGTGATCGAGGACGAGGAAAGCAAATGAGCAACTACCGCATCCAGGGTGCCACGGGCGAATGGGAGGTCGTGATCGGCCTTGAAGTCCACGCGCAGGTCACCTCCAACGCCAAGCTGTTCTCGGGCGCCGCGACCGCTTTCGGCGCGGAGCCGAACGCGCAGGTCTCCCTCGTCGATGCAGCGATGCCGGGGATGCTGCCCGTGCCCAATCGCGAGTGCATCCGTCAGGCGGTGCGCACCGGCATGGCGATCGAGGCGCAGATCAACGCGTGGAGCCGGTTCGACCGCAAGAACTACTTCTACGCCGACCTGCCGCAGGGCTACCAGATCAGCCAGCTTTATCATCCGCTTGTGGGCGAAGGCTCGCTGCTGATCGAGGCGGACGAGAAGGCGGGCATCCCCGAAGACAAGGTCATCGGGATCGAGCGCATTCACGTGGAGCAGGACGCGGGCAAGCTGATGCACGATCAGCACCCGACCATGTCCTATGTCGACCTCAACCGCAGCGGCGTGGCGCTGATGGAGATCGTCTCCAAGCCCGATATGCGTTCGCCCGCCGAAGCAGGGGCTTACCTGAGGAAGCTTCGGGCGATCCTGCGCTATGTCGGCTCGTGCGATGGCAATATGGAAGAAGGCTCGATGCGTGCGGACGTGAACGTCTCGGTGCGCAAGGTCGGTGATCCCTTCGGCACCCGAACCGAGACCAAGAACGTCAATTCCGTGCGCTTCGTCATGCAGGCGATCGAGCATGAGGCGATGCGTCAGGTCGATGTGCTCGAAAGCGGCGGCACGGTGGTGCAGGAAACCCGCCTGTTCGACCCCGGCACCGGCACCACGCGCACCATGCGCAGCAAGGAAGACGCGCACGATTATCGCTACTTCCCCGATCCCGATCTGCTGCCGCTGGTGCTGGAAGAGGACTTCCTCGCCGAATGCCGCGCCAGCTTGCCCGAACTGCCCGATGCCAAGCGCAAGCGTTATGTCGAGGTGTTGGGCCTCACCCCCTACAACGCCCGCGAATTGACCGCCGAGGTCGAAACCTTCGCCCGGTTTGAAACCCTGCTCGCTGAAACCGCCAAGGTGACAGGCAAGGGTGAACCCGAGGTCGCCACGCAGGTCGCCAACTGGTCGCTCTCGGTCGCGCCCGGCGTGATCAAGGCGCTGGGCGATGAAGGCGATCCGGCCAACGCCACGGCGTCCGCTCAGGCAAGCATCCTCGCGATGGCCGACAAGGCCGAGATCAGCGGCGGACAGGCCAAGGAAATTTTTGAAATTGTCCTCAGGACGGGTCGTGATCCTAACGAGATCGCCGACACGGAAGGGCTGAAGCAGGTCTCCGACACCGGCGCCATCGAAGCCGCCGTGGACGCGATCATCGCCGCCAATGCCGACAAGGTCGAACAGTATCGCGCCGGCAAGGAGGCGCTGTTCGGGTTTTTCGTCGGCCAGACGATGAAAGCAATGCAGGGCAAGGCGAACCCGCAGCTGGTGAACCAGCTGCTCAAGGGCAAGCTGGGCTGACGAACCGCAAGATCAGTCGGGCGCGGGGGCGCTGGCTCTCCTAATCATCTCCTGCCACGAAAGGATGGAGATGCCCGAGACCACCGCCACCAACTACCGCAAGCGCATGGCGCGGGTGCTGGATCATATCGACCGGCACCCCGACGGCGACCTGCGGCTTGAGGCGCTTGCCGGGGTGGCTGCGTTCAGCAAGTTTCATTTCCATCGCCAGTTCGCGAGCACTTTCGGCCTTCCGGTCCGAGGCTACGTCAGCCTTTCGCGGATGAAGCGCGCGGCGTTCCAGCTGGCGTGTCGCCCGGAAATGAGCGTGATCGAAGTCGCGTTGGGGGCGGGTTACGACAGCCCGGATTCCTTCGCCAAGGTGTTCCGCAAAGCCTTCGGGGTCAGCCCCAGCGCTTTTCGGGAAGCCCCGGACTGGAACGCGTGGCACGCGGCAACCCTGCCGCAAATCCAAGCAAGAAAGCACGCCATGACGCCATTCACTGCTGCCGATGTCACCATCGTGACCTTCGCCGCAACCCCCATCATCACGCTGCGCCACGAAGGCCCGCCGCACACGCTGGGGGCGAGCATCGGGCGGTTCATCGCCTGGCGCAAGACAAACGGCGCAGGGCCGCAGCCGACCCGCACGTTCAATATCTTCGCCAGCGGTGGTGAGGGCGAGCCAGAGGTCACGCTCGCCTGTTCGCGCTTGCCCGGCCTGAAACCGGGTGAGGGAATGGGCGAGAGCGCCATCCCCGAAACCCGTGCCGCGCACCTGCGCCTCACAGACCCGGCCGACGATCTGGAAGCGCCTGCCAACTGGCTCTACCGCGAATGGCTCCCCACGAGCGGCGCGGCCTTGTGCGATTTCCCGCTGTTTTGCGAACGCCGCAACTTCGGACCCGGAATACCTGAAAGCGAGATGGTGACCGATCTTTATCTCCCGCTGGCTTAAGCATGCGAGCGCGACTAGGCGGGCTGCATGACCGCCATTGTCCTCGTCCAGCCCGAAATTCCCGGCAACACCGGCGCGGTGGGGCGCACCTGTGTGGCGTTGGATATGGAGCTGATCCTGATCCACCCGCTGGGCTTCGAGATCAGCGACAAGCGGGTGAAGCGGTCGGGCCTCGATTACTGGCCGTACGTGCGCCTCACCGAATATGCCAGCTGGGACGCCTTCCTCGAAGCGCGCACCCCGCGCGACGATCAGCTCTTCCTGTTCGAGGAATTCGGCGCGCGCTCGTTCTATGAGCCCGACTATCCCGACGATGCCTTTCTGGTGTTCGGGCAGGAGACAAAGGGCATTCCCAAAGCGATCCTCGACCGGCACGCCGACCGCCTGTTCAAGCTGCCGATGCGCTCGGACGTGATCCGCTCCCTGAACCTTGCCAACACCGTCTCGGCGGCGGCCTATCAGGCGCTTCGGGGCAAAATCTAGGGCGCGGCAAAATCCGGCTTGCAGGAAAAATCGCGCTCTGCCAGCTAAGCACAGGAGTGCAACAGGGGCGCATCACCATGAAAATGCTGCTTGCCGCAGTCCCCGTCCTGCTGGCGGTCACGCCAGCGGTCGCAGGGGCGCAGGCGATCAAGTCCGAGCCTGAGATGAAGGTCTTCACCGCCGCCGAAATCGAAGCGGTGGAAATGCCCGATCTGGCCTACAAGCCCGATCCGCTCATCGCGGAAGATTTCGACAAGTATTTCTTCTTCCACCGCGAAGGCACGGATTTCAGCCGCGCCTATGCCGATATCACTGAATGCGATTCCCTCGCCAGCGGGATCAATTTCTACATGGGCGCGGATAACTGGGCGATGCAGAATGCGATCACCCAGTATGGCGCGGCCGGCGCGGTCGGCGGGGTGCTGGGCAGCCTGATGGCCGATGCGATCTTCGGCAGCGCCGAACGCCGCCGCATCAAGCGCATCAATCTGCGCAATTGCATGTTCTACAAGGGCTATGACCGCTACGGTCTGGAAAAGGACCTGTGGCAGAAGTTCCATTTCGAGGAAGGTCTGAGCCGCGAAAATGCCAAGGATCGTGAGGCCGCCCTGCTCAAGCAGGCGCGTGTCGCCTCCGGCCCCAAACCGCAATACGAGGTGCTTGAACCATGAAGCGCATTGCTACCCTGATCGCGGGCGCGCTGGCGCTTGGGCTTGTCGCCGCGCCTGCGGCTGCGCAGAAGCTCAAGCCCGACGTCGCCGAATACAAGGCGATCGAACTGAAGAACATCGTCTCGGGCAAGGCGAAGATCGATCCGGCCAAGGCCTACATCTTCATCCGCAGCCCGGAAAACCGCACCAATGGCGTGTTCCTCAAGACCCCCGGTCCGGAGGAAATCGCCAATTACGAGGCCAAGTGGCGCGAGGAGTTCGAGGAGGCGAAGGCCGATTATCCCAAGAAGCTCGCCCGTTACAACGCCGCCAAGGAGACCGGGCGTCCGCCGAGGGACAAGCCGGTTGAGCCGACCGAGGCAAGCTTCGCGATCGACCCGATCGACCTGCGCATGATCGTGGCGTTCGGCCCGCAATTCGTGTTCGACAAGACCGAAACCCCGAACAAGAGCTTCAGCTATCTGATCGAGGTCGAGCCGGGCGAATATACCTATTTCGGCCCGATGCTCTACCTGCCCGGCGTGCCGCCTGCGGGCACCTGCTACTGCATGGGTTCGGTCAAGTTCGAGGCCAAGTCCGGGCAGATCACCTCGCTCGGCGATTTCCTCAGCCAGGGCTGGGCCGATCGCAAGGCGTTGGAAGCAGCGACGGTGGTGCGCGAATATCTGGCCGACCGTCCGGCCAAGGACACCGACTGGAGCGCGCCGGAATCGCTCTCGAAATACAACGTGGTCAAGGCCGAGCTGCGCGCCGCGGGCAAGCGCAACAATTTCCTCAACGCGCTGGTCGGGCGGATGCCCCCTGTGCCGGGCGTGCTGGCTTATGACCGCGATGTGCCGATTGACCTTGTCGGGCAGGCGCAGATGAAGGTGACGGTCGATGCCCCCGCTGCCGAGCCTGCGGCTCCGGCCGAAACCCCGGCTATTGAAGCCCCAGCGCCGTAAGGTTCATGGTCGCCGCGTTGTAGCTCGCCTCGGCCAGCCGGCCGGCGAGTTCGGCGCGGATGGCGCTGATCTGGGCGTTGGCGGCGGTTTCCTCGCGCGCGTTGACAAGGAAGAACTCGCCCGCGCCCAGCCGGAAGCGGGTGCGTTCGGCTTGCACCATCGCCTTGGCCTGCTTGACTTCGGCCTCGGCAAGATCGGCAATCTTCAGCGCCGCATCGAGATTGGTCAGGATGTTGCTGACCTCGGTGGTGATCTGGTCGGTGATGCGGCGCTGGCGCAGTTCGGTTTCGCGCAGTTCGGCCTCGGCGCGCTGCACTGCTCCGCGCGCGGCGCGCCGCTGGAGCGGGACGGAAAAGGTCAGGCCCACCACGGTATCGGTCGAATCGAAGCCCGGCCCGCCGGGACCGATCTGACCGAAATCGCGCGACAGCTCGACCGAAGCGTTGAGCGAAGGTTGCAGATCGTTCTGGCGCAGCGCGACGCGGTTGGTGGCGCGTTCGAGCGCGAGCTTGAAGGTCTGGAGTTCAGGCCGGTTCTGGATCACTTCGCTGACCGGCGTTGCCGCCAGCGCAGCCGGCAGCGCGACCGACCTCATCCGCGCCAGATCGGGCAGCATCTCGCGGGTCGGGACGATCATCTGCCCGTCACTCCCGCGCAGGTAGAAGCCCAGCGAGTTCGCCGCAGTCTCGAAATCGCGGCGCGCCTGTTCCAGCAAAGTGCGGCGGCGCAGCAGATTCTGTTCGTTTTCCGTCAGGGCGATGCGCGCACGGGCGCCTTCATTGACTTCGCGGGTCAGGCCGATCTGGCGCGCCTCGGCGATTTCGAGCAGTTCCTCGAAAACCCGGATTTCCTCGCCCGCCGCGACCCAGCGCCAATAGGCGCGCAGGGCTTCGTGCTGGACGTTTAGCTGCACCAGCATCACATCGAGGCGCGCCTGACTGGCGGCCAGGCGCGTATCCTCAATCGCGAAGCGGCGGCTGTCAATGTCGCGGTTGCGCAGCAACGAAAACAGCGCGCCGACCTTCACTTCGCCAAGGTTGTTGGTGTAATTGTAGTTCTCGTAAGTCGGGAAGGTCCCGTCCGAGACGCGGTAGGAACCGAACACTTCGGCGCCGTAAGGCCGCAGCGGCTGGCGCGCTTCGACCTTGCCGAAACCGCCTGAATAAAAGCCGGTCAGGCGGTCGTAATATTCGCCCTTGAGCATCAGGTCGAAGGCGCCATCGGCGGCCAGCTGATCGGCGCGGGTGGCCGCTTCACGTTCGAAGGCTTCGAGGATCTGCGGGAAGGTCAGCGCCGAGGAACGCAGCACTTCCTCGGGCAGCAGGGGGCCGCTTTTCAGGGCGACGTCGATCGGCTCGGCATTGGGGGCGATGTCCTGCGCCAGCGCCGGCGCGGGCCCTGCGCACAGCAGAGCCAGCGCCAGACCCGGCAGCAGGGCAGCAGGCTTGCGTGTGAACGTCACTTGGTCGTCCCGCTGCTCGTCGGCGCCGGAAGTTGCGGCGGGAAGTTGTTGAGCTGACGCCAGATTTCATAGCCGACCGGCACGGTTTCGAGCAGCACCCAGGCCTGCACCGCCGCGCCGAAGCGGACGTAGCGTTCCTCGGGCCAGCCGTAGCCGTCGAGCTTTTCCTCGGCGATCAGCACGCGGAAGCGACCATCGACCTGCGCCGACTGGTCGACCGAGATGACCCGCCCGCCGAAGGTGCCGACCGCCACCGAGGGCCAGCCGGAAAACTGCACGGCGGGCCAGCCTTCGAACTGGATGCGGGTCGCATCGCCCGGACGCACCAGCGCCACATCGCGCCCGTCGATGAAAATCTCGACCACGCGAACCGCGCCGTCGGGCACGAAGGTGGCGAGCACGTCGCCCGCGTTGATGTAGGTTGCGGCATCGCCTGCGTTGAGGCTCTGGATGAAGCCATCGCGCGGGGCGCGCACGATCTGCACCGACTGGCGCGAAAGGTTGACATCGGCACGGTTGAGCGCGGCCTGCGCAGCGGCGACCTGCCCTTCGCGTTCGGCGATGCGGATCTGCGCCTGTTCGAAATCGCGCCTTGCCGCCAGCCCGGCCTCGAACAGTTCACGCGCGCGGCGTTCGTCGATCCGGGCGGTGGCGAGCGCGCTTTTGGCGGCGTCGAGTTGCAGGGCAATCTGGGCGCGTTCGGCCTGAAGGCGTTCGATCAGCTGGGGATCGATGTCAGCGATGCGGACGATCGGATCGCCTTTTTTCACCGAACTGCCATCGCGCACATACCATTCCTCGATCCGGCCCGGCACCAGCGCGTTGATATCCTGCTTGCGCTCGTTGGGGCTGAGGGTCGTGACCACGCCCTGACCCGAGGTCGTCTGCACCCAGGGGACATAGACGAGGAAGGCAACCGCGATCACGATTGCGGCAAGGATCATGTAGAACACCACGCGCATCACCCGCGGCACGCGGATCGAGGCGAGGGTGGTGAAGTGGGCCATGTCTTCCTTGAGCGTGGCCATGGTCATTCTGCTCCCTTCGCGGCGGCGGCTGCGAATTCTTCGAAACTGGTGAAGGTGCGTTGCTGATGCGCCTCAAGGTAGAGGAAGCGGTCGAAGCCCAGATCGATGCGGCGGTTCGAGAAGTAGATCACGGTCGTGTAGGCGGCGCTGCGCAGTTCGGCGACGGCACGTTCGATGGGCTCGGGATCGAGCAGGTCGAACAGGCGCGAAAGCACCAGAATGCGCGGGCGTTCCAGCAGCGCGTTGGCCAGTTTCAGCTGTTGCAGTTCCACCGCCGACAGCGGGTAGCCGGTCGAGGCCAGCGGGGTATCGAGCCCCTTTTCCAGCAGGGCAATGGTGCTGGCAAGGCCCACTGTCTCCAGCGCGGCAATCATGCGCTGGGGTGCGGTGTCCGGGCAGGACAAGGCCAGATATTCGCGGATCGTCATCTCGACGATGCTCGGCCTGTCGAGCACGTGGACATTCTTGCGCAGATGGTGCGCTTCGATCGCCTTCATGTCCATGCCGCCCAGCGTGGCGATCCCGCCCTGCGGCAGGACGTGCATCTTGAGCAGGTTGGTGAACAGCCGCTGCACCCCGTGGTGGCTGGATTTCGCCATGATGATCGCGCCGCTGGGGATTTCCAGATCGAACTGCGCGTCTTCGTGGCGGGCCCGGCCGCGCACGTTCTTCATCACGATGGTGTGGTCCGGCCCGTCGAAAGGATCGGCGCCCTTGGGTTGTTCCTGCTCGACATCGTAGAACTGCGAGATTTCCTCCACGGCGGCGAACAGGTCGTAGAAATAGCCGAGATAGCTGCCAAGCTGCGAGACGCCGACAAATGCGGCCGAAAGCACCAGCTCAGCCGCGACCAGCTGCCCCAGCGTCAGCTCGTTCTGCACCACCAGCCAGCCGCCCAGCCCCAGCAGCGCCGCGCTGGCGCCGGCATACATCAGCAGGAAGGCGACCGTCTGCGAGAACAGATGGCGGAAGTGGCGGCGCCGTTCGTTCACGTAGCTGCGGGTGTAATCGTCGGTCTTGTCGAGCGCGTAATCGATCCGGCGCTGCGATTTGAAAAAGCCGTTCGATCCGCCGATCGTCTCCAGCCATGCGGCGGTGGTGTGCTTGGCGTGGCTCAGATCGACCCCGGTCCGCAGCGCCCGCGCGCCCCAGATCAGCCACACCACCCAGATGCCCGCGACCATGATCAGCGTAAAGCCGAGGAAATAGGGGTGATAGAGGCTCACCAGCACAAACCCGACCGCGATCTGAAGCAGCGTGGTGAAGCCGCCGATCATCAGGATCGGGATTGCGGTCTGCACATAGACCACATCGAAATAGCGGTTGAACAGCGAACCCTTCTTGGCATCCGAGAAGAACGGATTTTGCGCATAGACCGAAATCAGCGCGATTTCCGCAACCATGCGCGCATAGAAGCGGCGGGCGAAAATCTCCATCAGGTGGACGCGCAAGGCATAAAGCAGCACCGACAGCACCATCAGTCCGAACAGGGTCAGCGCCAGCATCACCAGCGGCGCGGTCAGCGCGGTGTTGGCGATGGTGTTGATCAGCATCTGCACCGAAATCGGCGTCGCGAGCGAAAGCAGGCTGATGCCGATGCCATAGACGGCGGCCAGCCAGTAGAAATTTGCCTCGGGCTTCAGGATGTCGAAAAACAGCCTGAAGAATTTCACGAGGCTGATTTTCGAGCCGTAACTTTGGCCTTCGCCTGCCATGTCAGCCTTTCCGTTGCATAACCCGTGCCCACGCCATGCCGTGCCCCGGTCCGGGGCGCGCATCACGACTTGCCTCTATTGCAACTTTTGCGCGCCGCAAGGCCTCAATGGTCCAGAACCCCCGGGGTTCCGACACTGCGCAAAAGGCTGCAAATTCTTGTAGATACGGGTTTATGATTGCTGTGAGAGGTAATAAAGTATCGTTCTCCCCGATAGCGGACAAAGCTTGCGGGGCGATGAACCGCAGGCGATGAGATGATCGTAATGCAGGACGGGGCGGAACAATCGGCGCGGGAGAATGCGTGCACAGTGCTGCTGGTGGGCGGCGGGCACGCGCATGTCGCGGTGCTGGCCGATTGGGCGCGGCATGGCCTGCCGCCCGGCGTGCGCGGCGTGCTGCTGACGCCCGAGCGGCAATTGCGCTATTCTGGGATGGTGCCGGGCTGGCTGGCAGGGCAGCACGGCGCGGGCGATGGGCTGGTCGATCTTGCCGCGCTGGCCGCGCGCGCGGGGGCGCAGCTGATCCTTGACCGCTGCGCCGATCTCGACCCCGATGCCCGGGTGGTGAGGACGGCGCAGGGGGGCAAGATCGGTTTCGGCATCGCCAGCTTCGATACGGGCGGGGAAGGGCAGGGCGAGCGCCTGCTGGGGGCCGATCCCCGCCTCGTTGAGGTGCGCCCGATCGGCGCCTTTGTCGAACGCCTCGCGATGCTGCGCGCATCCGGGCGCGCCCTTGCGCGGGTGGTTGTCGCCGGTGGCGGGGCGGGGGGCGTCGAGATTGCCTTCGCGATCAGGAACCTCCGAGGAGCGCAGCCGCGCCCTCACGTGACATTGGTGACAGGCAGCGCCGGGCTGCTTCCCGGCTTTGCACCCGGCGTAAGGCGGCGCGTCGCCAGCGCGCTCGCCGGGCAAGGGGTTGCGGTGATCGCGCACAGCGCCCGCTTCGATGGCGGCGCGCTGATGGCGGGCGGGCAATCGCTGGAGCCGGTCAGTCTCGTCATTGCCGCCACCGGCAGCGCGGCGCCGGCATGGGTGCACGCCAGCGGCATTGCCACCGACGATGCAGGCTTCATCGCGGTGGACGCGCAGCACCGCTCCACCTCGCACCCGCATATCCTCGCCGCCGGAGACATCGCTGCGCGCACCGACCGGCCGCTTGCCCATTCGGGTGTCCATGCCGTTTTCGCCGGGCCGGTGATCGCCGCCAATCTGCGCAAGGCGCTGGCGGGAAAGGCCCCGCAGGCCGCCTATCGCCCGCGCCGCAACAGCCTTTACCTGATCAACACCGGCGATGGGTCCGCCATCGCCAGCTACGGCCCCTTCAGCGCGCAAGGAGCGTGGGTGCTTGCCTTGAAGCACCGCATCGACAAAGCATGGATCGCCAAATACGCCGCCATTGCCGCCGGGGTGTAACCGCCTGCGGGCACTGCGCGAACCCGAAGGAAAGGGGATCATCGTTTCGTGAAGAAAATCGCCATCATCGCCGTTCTGGCCGCGCTGGTTGCCGCCTATTTCGCCTTCGACCTCGGGCAGTATCTGACGATTGCGGGGGTCAAGGGACTGGTTGCCTCCGTCCGGCAGGAAAATGCGCTGGCGGTGATTGCCGGGTTCTTCGTAATCTATGTGATCGTCACGGCTGCATCCTTCCCCGGTGCTGCCGTGCTGACGCTGGCGGCGGGCGCGCTGTTCGGGGTGATCGAGGGGACGGTGATCGTCTCCTTCGCGTCCACTATCGGGGCAACGCTTGCTTTCTGGTCATCGCGCTATGTGCTGCGCGACAGCGTGGAGGCGCGCTTTGGTGAGCGGCTGAAGGCGATCAATGCCGGGCTCGAGCGGGACGGGGCGTTCTATCTGTTCTCCTTGCGGATGATCCCGGTCTTCCCGTTTTTCATGGTCAATCTGGTGATGGGCCTGACCCGCATCCGCACCGTCACCTACATGTGGGTGAGCCAGCTCGGCATGCTGCTGGGCACCGTCGTCTATGTGAATGCCGGCACGCAGCTGGCGCAGATCGACAGCCTGTCCGGCATCGCCTCGCCCGCGGTTTTGGGCAGCTTCGTGCTGCTGGGCATCGTGCCGTGGATCGCCAAGGCGATTATCGGCGCGCTGAAGGCCCGCAAGGTCTATGCCGGGTTCACCCGCCCGAAGAAATTCGACCGCAATCTTGTGGTGATCGGCGCAGGATCGGCGGGCCTCGTCTCGGCGCTGATCGGGGCGACGGTGAAGGCCAAGGTGACGCTGGTCGAAGCGCACGAAATGGGCGGCGATTGCCTCAACACCGGCTGCGTGCCTTCGAAGGCGATCATCAAGAGCGCCAAGGTGGCGAGCCAGATGCGCCATGCCGACAAGTATGGTCTGACGCCCGCCGATCCGCACGTGCCCTTCAAGCAGGTGATCTCCCGCGTGATGGACACGGTCAAGGCGATCGAACCCCATGACAGCGTCGAACGCTACACCGGGCTCGGGGTGGATGTGGTCAAGGGCTATGCGAAGATCATCGATCCGTGGACGGTCGAGATCGCACTGAACGACGGCGGCACGCGGCGGCTGACGACGCGCAGTATCATCATCGCCAGCGGCGCAGAGCCGGTGGTGCCGCCGATCCCGGGTATCGAGGAAAGCGGCTATCTCACCAGCGAGACGATGTGGCAGGCCTTCGCGCAGATGGACACAGCGCCGCAGCGCGTGGCGGTGCTGGGCGGCGGGCCGATCGGGTGCGAATTGTCGCAGGCGCTTGCCCGGCTGGGGTCGCAGGTCACGCAGGTCGAAATGGCAGATAGCCTGCTGGGGCGCGAGGATGCGGATGTCTCGGCACTGGCGAAAGAAGTGCTGGAGACGGACGGTGTCACCGTGCTCACCGGCCACAAGGCGGTGCGCATCGAGGGGCGCACGCTGATCGCCGAACATGACGGAGCGGAATTCGAAGTGCCCTTCGATGCGCTGATCGTCGCCATTGGCCGGAAGGCGCGGCTCACCGGCTTCGGGCTGGAGGATATCGGCGTGGATGTGGCCAGAACCGTGGTCACCGACGAATTCCTCGCCACGAAGTTTCCCAACATCTTTGCCGCAGGCGATGTGGCCGGGCCTTACCAGTTCACCCACACCGCCAGCCATCAGGCGTGGTACGCCAGCGTCAACGCGCTGTTCGGCATGTTCCGCAAGTTCAAGGCCGATTACCGCGTGATCCCGGCTGTCACCTTCCTCGATCCTGAAGTTGCCCGCGTGGGTCTGAACGAGCGCGAGGCCGCTGAACAGGGCATCGCGGTGGAGGTCACGCGCTATGACCTTGACGATCTCGACCGCGCGATTGCCGAAAGCGAGACGCGCGGTTTCGTGAAGGTGCTCACCCCTGCTGGCGGCAAGGACACGGTGCTGGGCGCGACCATCGTGGGGGCGCATGCGGGCGAATTGCTGGCGGAATACGTGCTGGCGATGAAGCACGGGATCGGCCTGGGCAAGATCCTCGGCACGATCCACGCCTACCCGACGATGGTGGAGGCCAACAAGTTTGCCGCAGGCAACTGGAAAAAGGCGCACAAGCCCGAAGGGCTGCTCAAGTGGGTCGAGCGTTACCACGGTTGGATGCGGGGCTAGAGAGGGGTGGAACTGTTCGATCAACTTCGCGGGATCATCGGCATTGCCGTGCTGATGGGGCTTGCATGGGCCTTTTCCGAGAACCGGCGCGCCTTGCCCGGCTGGCGCTGGATGCTTGGCGCACTGGCGCTGCAAGGGCTGCTGGCGGTGCTGATCGTGCGGGTGCCGATCGTTTGGCAGGCGGTCGGCCTCGTCAACAATGCGGTCAGCGCCATCGAGGCGGCGACGCTCAAGGGATCGGCCTACATGTTCGGCTATCTCGGCGGGGCGGAGCTGCCCTTCGCGGTGAAGCCCGGCGCGCAGCCGCCGCTGGTGATCGCCTTTCAGATCCTGCCGCTGGTGATCGTCTTTTCCGCCCTGTCGGCGCTGCTGTGGCACTGGGGGGTGCTACGCTGGATAGTGAACGGCCTGTCGTTCCTGCTGCGCCGCAGCCTCGGGGTGAGCGGGGTTGTCGGCCTGTCGGGCGGGGCGAGCGTGTTTCTCGGCGTGGTCGAAGCGCCGCTGGTGACCCGCGCCTGGTTCGGCAAGGTCAGCCGCTCCGAACTGTTCCAGATCATGACCCTGACCATGGCGACGATCAGCGGCGCGATCCTGATCCTGTATGCGACCACGCTGCGCAATGTCGTGCCCGATGCGGTGGGGCACATGATTTCCGCCTCGCTGATTTCGCTGCCCGCCGCGCTGCTGATTGCCCGGCTGATGGTCCCGCCGTCCGCCGATGACGCCGCGACCGAGGCTGCGGGGGATGAGACGGGGCTGCGCTACGAAAGCAGCATCGATGCCGTGGTCAAGGGCACGATGGACGGGATGCAGCTGTTCCTTGCGGTGATCGCGGTGATCATCACGGTCTTCGCGCTGGTGGCGCTGGTCGATATGGCGCTGGCGGCCACCACGCTCACGGTCGAGGGCGATCCGCTGACCATGAAGCGGCTGATGGGCTGGATGCTCGCCCCCGTCATGTGGCTGCTGGGCGTGCCCTGGGCTGAGGCGCAGGCGGCGGGCGGGTTGATGGGCACCAAGGCGGTGCTCAACGAATATGTCGCCTATCTCGAACTTGCCGCGCTTCCCGCTGGCACGCTCGGGCCGCGGTCGATGCTGATTGTCACCTATGCGCTGTGCGGGGTCGCCAACCTTGCCAGCGTCGGCCTGCTGGTTTCGACCATCGGCACGCTTTGCCCCGAACGCCGCGCCGAGGCGGCGGGGCTGGGGATGAAGAGCTGGATTTCCGGCAACCTCGCCAGCGCCATGACCGGCGCATGGATCGGGCTGGTGACGTTTCCGGGTTCATTGATGTGAACGGCAGCCCCCCCGCCCCGCCGCCCCACCCGGCCACCAATAGCATCACTATGTTGTGGTGGCCGGGTGGGGCGGCGGGGCGGGGGGTCTGCGCCGCCGCAAGGCGGCACGCAAACGAAAGACCCCCCAGGTGCTTGACGCCCGCCTCCGCCCGCTGATCGATCCGCCCCTTAACGCCGTGGGCCGCGCGCTGGCGGGGGCGGGGGTCACCGCCAACGCGCTGACCTTCACCGGCCTTGCGCTCGGCCTTGGCGGGGCGGCGGCGATTGCGTTCGGGCAGATCGGCTGGGGGCTTGCACTGATCATCGCCAACCGGCTGGCGGACGGGCTTGACGGCGCAGTGGCGCGGGCGCGGGGGCCTTCGGACCTTGGCGGCTATTTCGATATCGTTGCCGACTTCGCCTTCTATGTCAGCGTGCCGGTGGGTTTCGGCATCCTCAGCGCCGCAAACACCTTGCCTGCGCTGGTGCTGGTCGCCAGCTTCGTGCTGACGGGCGTGAGCTTTCTCGCCTTCGCGGTGATCGCGGGCAAGCGCGGGGCGACCAGCGAAGCGCATGGGCGCAAAAGCTTCTTCTACTCCACCGGCCTTGCCGAAGGGGCCGAGACGATTGCGGTGTTCATCGCGATGTGTCTCTGGCCGGCATGGTTCGCCGCGCTGGCCTATGGCTATGCGGCGCTTTGCGTGCTGACCGTGTTCCAGCGCAGCGCGATGGCCCTCAGCGCGTTCCGCGATTAACGCGCCGCCGTGCCCAGCAGCGCCTCGGTCCTGGCGCGCAGATCGTTGATCCGGGCGGTATTGGCGCCAAGATCGCTGATCCCAACCCGGCTGACCGAGCGGAAATCGATCTGGGTATCACCCACGCGGGCAACGACATCATCCTTGAAACCATACCAGAAGGTCTCCGCCACGCCTTCGACCGTGCCGGCGGCGGCATCGGTGCGGATGTCGGTGAGGCCCATCGCCGCCATCGCCGCCGCAACCGCCGCAACGCCGTTCTCGCGGCTCGCCCCGCCGAGCGGCAGCGGGGCCGGGCGGCCTTCCATGCCGGTGATGATCTGCGCGTGGCTCTTGACCGCGAGTTCCTTGGAGGCGCGCTCCTTGTAAAGTTCCAGCTGGCCGAGCGGGGTCTGATAATCGCTGAGCGGGTTGGCCCCCGCCGCCTCGCGATCCGCGACTGTCTTCGCCGAGAACGCAGGCGGATTGGCGGTATCGGTCGCGATGTCGTGGATCGGGTTGGCCGCTGCTGTCTCGCGCACCCCGGCCAGCTTGCCGAACACCAGCCCCACGCCAAACAATGCGACCAGCGCAATCGCAATAACCCCGGTGCTGCGCGGCTTCTTGATCACGCCGGCGATCAGCGAGACAAATCCCGCCAGCCCGAGCGCCCCCAGCACGATCGGTGCGCCGTCGATGGTCAGCACCCCCAGACCGAATTTCCAATCCCACACGCCCAGCTTCGTGCCGAGCGCGGCGATGATGAAATAGAGCGGAACAAACGCCGCAAGGGCGAGGACGATCTTGGTGTGCCAGGGCAGGGTTTTCATGCCCGCAACCATAGCGCCCGCGCCGCATATGGCAATCTTTGTGCATACCCGGAAACCCTTTGCCGCGCCGTGCGTTGGAGCGGTTGCGGGAACTTGGGGAGAGGGCTTGCGCACGCGTGAACTCCCGCTTTCCATGCCCCGGAATCTGGTTTATGGCCCGCTGGGATGCGGGAGGAACAAGTTGTTCAGAGGACAAACGACCATGAAGCGTAATTTCCTGATGGGTGCGGCTGCGCTGGCAGCTCTCGCCACGCTTTCGGCTTGCGGTGGCAAGAAAGAAGAAGAAGCTGCGGCACCGGCCGCCACCGAAGAAGCGGCCGCTCCGGCCGAGACTCCGGCTGCTGACGCGACCCCGGCTGCCGCTGCGGCGCCTGCGGGCGGCGCTGTGACCTATGCCAGCTTCACCGGCGATGCCGCTGCGGGCGAAAAGGTCTTCGCCGCATGCCGCACCTGCCACGTGTTCGACGAAGGCGTGAACCGCGTCGGCCCGTCGCTGCACAAGGTCGTTGGCCGCAAGGCCGGTTCGGTTGCTGGCTTCAGCTACTCGGACGCCAACAAGAACAGCGGCATCACCTGGACGCCGGACGTGCTGTTCGATTACCTCAAGGATCCCAAGGCCTACGTGCCGGGCACCAAGATGGCCTTCCCGGGCGTGAAGGACGATCAGAAGCGCGCCGATCTCGTCGCCTATCTGGAAGCGCAATCCAAGTAAGGCTTGGCGAAGAAAGACTGGCCCTTCAGGGTCACGAAAAACGGGCGGCGCAGGCAACTGCGCCGCCCTTTTTCATGCGCGCTGTTCAGGCCGCCAGCAGGCGCTCGTCGACCGGGCAGTGGGCCTGCAAGTATTGTTCGTGGGTGGGCAGGCTCGCCACAGCGCGGGCGGTGATGGTCTTCAGATTGGCGAGGAATTCGGCAAGCTGCGCGGGTGCGATCTGATCGGCCATCGGATCGTAACCGGCAGGCACGATTCCCTGGCCCAGCATGACCTGCACCCAGCTGGCATTCTGGAACAGATCATCCACATCGCGGCCCACCCGGCCCGATGCGCCGAACAGCGCGATCTTGTGGGTGAGGCTTTCGGGCACCGCCATGTGCTTGCAATAGCGCCAGAACTCCGAATCCTCGCGGTCGGTGCGGTGGTAGTGGAGGATCAGGAAATCGCGGATCTGCGCGAATTCGGCCGCGCACCGCCGGTTGTATTCCTCGCGCTCGGCGGCAGCGTCGGCGTGTCCGGGGAAGAGCTGGATCAACCGGCTGACATGCGACTGGATCAGGTGGATCGAGGTCGATTCGAGCGGCTCCAGAAACCCGCTCGACAGCCCGATCGCGGCACAATTATGCGCCCAGAACGCCTCGCGCCGGCCGGTGGTGAAGCGGATCGGGCGCGGATCGCCGAGCGGCTTGGTGTCGAGGCCCGCCAGCAGCGTCTCAGCGGCCTTGTCGTCAGTGGTGAAGCCGCTCGAATAGACATGGCCGTTGCCGGTGCGGTGCTGCAAGGGGATGCGCCACTGCCAGCCGGCATCCCTTGCGGTGGCGCGGGTATAGGGAACGAGGGTCTCCAGCCGCTCGGACGGCACGGCCAGCGCACGGTCGCAGGGCAGCCATTTGGACCAGTCCTGATAGCCCACCCCCAGCGTTTCCCCCAGCAACAGGGCGCGAAAGCCGGTGCAGTCGATGAAGAAATCGCCCGTGACCTGTTGGCCGCCCTTGAGGCTGATCGCCGTGAAGTCCCCGCTTTCGCCGTCGCGCTCGACGCTTTCGACGATCCCCTCGGTCCGTGTCACGCCGCGCCCTTCGGCATAATCGCGCAGGAACAGGGCATAGCGGCTGGCATCGAAGTGATAGGCATAGGCCAGCCCCGTCATCGCTGTGTTGCCGACCCTCTCAAGCTTGCCGAAGCGCGCCTGATCGGCGGCCATCTGGTGCAGCGAATAGTCCCACAGCCCCTTGGCGTCCGGCGCATCGCCCGCGCTGCGCCGCCAATAGTGGTGAAAGGCGACATTGCCGAGATTGAGGCCGGTTTCGCCGAAGGTGTGGAGATAGCGGCTGCCCTTGCGCCCCCAGTCGACGAACTCGATCCCCAGCTTGAAGGTGCCCGATGTGGCGCGCAGGAAGGCGTGTTCATCCAGCCCGAGGATCGCATTGAGGCGCAGGATCTGCGGGATCGTTGCCTCGCCCACGCCGACTGTGCCGATCGCCTCGCTCTCGACCAGTTCGATGCTGAGCCGCTGACCCAGCAGCCGCGCAAAGGCCGCCGCGGTGATCCACCCGGCGGTGCCCCCGCCCACAATCACCAGCTTGTTCACCCTTGGTCTGTCCATGTCCGGTTCCCTTGCCCGTCAGCCCGCAGCGGGGCGGAAGAAGGCGTTGATCGTCAGCCGTCCCTCGCGGGGATCGGCGCTTAGCGGGGCGGCGTTGTCGATCACCCCGCTGTGGAGGATATTGCCGCGATAGAACACCGCGCGGTTGAAGCGCCCTTGCGCCACGTGGATGCGCTCGAAATGGGGGGCGCCATCGGTGGGATAGGCGGGCGCGGGCAGGCCCGTTCGGCCATATTCGGCCTGCACAGCGGCGGCATAGCGCGGGTAGCTTTCGGCCGTGAGCGAGGAAAGACCGGTCGATCGGTGGCGGAAGAAGGCGGTTCCGCCCCCCTGCCGCGAATGGCCAGCGGAGCGGTGCAGATAGAGCATCATCGCAATCTGGCGCGGGTCGGTGCCATCGACATGCGGCAGGCACTGTATCGGGGCGAGCGCGCGGGGCGGGGTCGTCACCAGCGAATACCACGCCTGCATCGCCCATGGGCTGCCGTCTCCGCCAAACCATTGGTCAAGGCAGGGTGCAAGCCGGGCCAGCCACGCCGAACACACCGCCGGATCGAGCGCCGCCCGCACGCCCGGATATTGCGGCGTAATTTTTGCAAAATTTTGCAAACAGGCTGAAAAAATTGCCTGTTCGGGATCGATCAGAAAGTTATCGATGCTGACAAGTCGCTGATCAGAATGCGGAATTGGCTCATCACACGGGTCGGCAAGGGCGATTTCCCAAGGCCGGAGGCTGTCTTGTAGGGGTGAGGCGGGGTTCACGGTCATCCGCGCGAGCCTAACAAAGTCCTCCAGTCTCTCCAAGGCTCACGACTAGAACACAGATAAACAAGGATTAATTCGAATAATCCGCAAGCGGGCCGGCCATCGGCCGGGCGCGCCAGGGGCTGTGCAACGCGAAATGCTGCGCCAGTGCGTAAAACTGTGACAATCGCGCAACATTGACGCAGGCGCGGGCTGTCTGGCGGTGGGTGAGTGGTGGGATTTATGGAAATAACTATCTGATAAGAAATCAATCTTCAAGTTTATCGCCGCTTTCCGGGGCGGGTTGCAATTGGCGATTTACCTGAGGTTCATGTTGGGCTATGAAAAAACCTGCAAAAGCGTCGGCGAACGGCGCTTGCGGGAGGGGACTTCTGATGAAAAAGCACGGGATCAATGCAAGCGCGCGCCTGCTGTGCGGGGCCGCGACGTTCATGGCGCTGGCCGTAACCGGCACGCCGGTCATGGCGCAACAAGCCGACGAGCAGGCGGCTGCCGCCGTCGAAGGCGAAGATGAAGGCGAGGCGATCGTCGTCACTGGTATTCGCGGCTCGATCCAGTCCTCGCTCGATGCCAAGCGCAATGCCACCTCGATCGTCGAAGTGATCTCCTCGGAAGACCTGGGCCTGCTGCCCGACCTTTCGATCGCCGATACCCTCGCCCGCCTGCCCGGCGTGACCGCCCAGCGCGTGCGCGGCCGTTCGCAGCAGGTTTCGATCCGCGGCCTCGGCCCGGACTTCAGCCTCGCGCTGCTCAATGGCCGCGAAGTCGTGTCGGCGGGCAACAACCGCGGCATCGAATTCGACCAGTTCCCCTCGGAACTGATTGGTCAGGGCGTGGTCTACAAGACCGGCGATGCCCAGCTTGCCGCCATCGGCATTGCCGGTGCGGTTGACCTGCGCACGGTCAAACCGCTCGATTCCAAGAAGCGCCAGCTGACCGCTTCGGCGACTTACACCATCAATGACAGCGGCAAGCTGAACCCCGATTTCGCGGCCGATGGCTACCGTGTGTTCGGCAGCTACATCGACCAGAACGAAGCGGGCACTGTTGGCTGGGCGCTCGGCGTGACCGTCCAGTCGAACCCGACCCAGTTCATCAGCCGCGAGCTGAAGACCAACCAGTTCCAGATCGGCCGCACCGCGCAGGGCGTCATCTACCCCGCCGACAACCCCCGTCAGGGCGCGGTCAGCCGTTCGTTCGAGCGCACCTCGGTTGCCGGGACGCTTCAGTTCGAGCCGACTGACCGGTTCTCCCTCACCCTCGACGGGTTCTACACCGACACCAGCGACAGCGGCATCTTCCGCGGCACCGAAACCCCGATCGCTTCGTGGAGCGGCGCGACCTTCGGCGGCGCGACCGGCGCTGGTCCCTTCGCTGACACCGCCACCTACAACGCGGTCGTGCCGATCCTGCGCACCGATACCGAAGGCGCGGAAAGCGAAATCTTCGCGCTGGGCGGCAACATGGAATGGAAGGCGACCGACAACCTCGGCTTCGTCCTCGATTACGGCTATTCGACGCTCGATCGCAACGATATCGACTATGAAAGCTATGCCGGCACCGGCCGCGGGCGTTCGGGCGCGCAGGACACGCTGGTCTTCAACTTCGCGCCCGATGGCCAGTACACCATCGACAGCCGCCTCGATTACACCAACCCCGCCAACGTCCTGCTCACTGATCCGGGCGGCTGGGGTCAGGTCGGCTTCATCAAGCAGCCGCAGATCAACGATGAACTGCACCAGCTGCGCACCGAAGCCTATTGGGAGTTCGACGGCGGGATCATCGACAAGATCACTGTGGGCTGGCTCTACACCGACCGCAGCAAGGACTTCGATTCCAACGAAAGCTTCCTGCGTCCCACCGCCGCTTTCGGCAATGGGCTGCGCGTGCCGGCCGGCGCCATCGTCGGCGCGACCAACACCAAGAGCCTGGGCATGGACATCCTTGCCTACAACCCGGCGAGCTTCCTGACCGACGGCACCTATCTGGTTGAAAAGGCGACCTTCGACACCCAGTGGGTGGTGGAAGAAAAGGTCCACAACTTCTACATTCAGGCCGATATCGACGGCGATCTGGGTTCGGTTCCGGTGCGCGGGAACATCGGTCTGCGCTATGCCGATACCACGCAAGGTTCGACCGGCACGATCACCGGTGGCAGGCCCAACCAGGTCGAATATTCGTTCGACAACTGGCTGCCGAGCATGAACCTCGCCTTCGAAGTCATGCCCGATACCTTCATCCGTCTGGCGGCGGCCAAGACCGTCACCCGCGCACGGCTTGACCAGATGGCGGCCAACCAGAACCTCGGGTTCAACAACCGGCTCTGCATCGATACCAACAACGATCAGATCCCCGATGCGCTGAACCCGATCGCACCGCCCAATTCCTTCAGCCTGCCGAACAATCCCTGCTACACGCTGGGCGGCGGCAACCCGCGACTGGAGCCGTACGAATCGACCTCGTTCGATATCTCGTTCGAAAAGTACTTCTCGCCCGGCACCGCGATCATCTTCGCCGGTTTCCACAAGAAGCTGTCGAACTGGGTGGTGGACCAGACCACGGTGGTCAATCTCAGCCGCGAGATCGCGCTGGCCGGATGGGGCGGGCTGCTTACGAGCCAGCCGACCTTTGTTGATGGCACCTACACCGGGCCGACCAACTTTGCCGATGGCTCGATCACCGGCGTCGAAGGCACGCTGCGCCTGAACTTCGCCGATTTCAGCGATAAGCTCGACGGGTTTGGCGGCTTTGCCAGCGTGACCTATGCCGACGCCGAGATCGAAAGCCCCGGCGTCAATCCGATCCCGATCCCGGGCTATTCGGATGTTACCTGGTCGGGCGACATCTTCTACGAAAAGTACGGCTTCCGCGCCAAGCTGGCGGCCCGCTATCGCAGCGGCTTCCTGTCGGAAGTGCAGAACTTCGACGGCTCGCTCTCGGGTGCCAATGCGCAGCCGGAAACGATCCTCGATGCGCAGATCGGCTACACCTTTGAAAAGGAAGGCAGCTTCCTCAATGGAGTGCAGGTGCTGGCGGAAGTGTTCAACCTGACCAACGAGCCCTTCGTGACCGAGAACGCTCTGTTCAACGCTGGCGGGCAGCAGGTCGGGACCTTCCCGAGCCGTCACGAGTTGTACGGGCGGACCTTCAACTTCACGATCCGCAAGAACTTCTGATCGTCACCAAGCCCTCGGGTCGCATTGAGGGTTGCAGGGGGCTCGCCAGCGATGGCGGGCCCTTCTTGCGTTTGAACGGCGTTTGATGCGGGTTCGGGGCGGGCTTGACCCCGGTTAGACCCCCTCCAGACCCCGGCTACACCCCGTCGCCTGCGCAGTTTCACGTGAAACATTGCGCCAATCGGGATAGCGGGGCGGATCAGGCGGTGATGGCAGGGGCAGCGCAGTGGCGGGCGATAAATTCGCCGTGCGATGGCATGGCGGCCACCGCCTCGTCCATCGCCTGAGCAATCTGCCGGAGGCGCTCGGCGACCGGCACCCCGGCGCGCATCGCGGCAAGGGCAGGGGGTTTGTTGGGAACGATCCCCTGTCCCAGATAGACCGCGATCCAGCTGGGGTTGGCGAACAGCTCCTGTCCGTCAGCCACCAGCATGCCATGCTCGCGGAAATGGTCGATCTTGTATTGCAGGCTGTCCGGGATCGGCATGGCCGCGCAGTAGCGCCACAGCTCGGAATCGTCGCGGGTGGTGGCCTTGTAATGGAGGATCAGGAAGTCCCGGATCAGCTCGTATTCCCTTGATGTCTGGGCATTGTATTCGCGCACCAGCAAGGGCGACATGGCGGTATCGGGCAGCAGTGCGATGAGGCGCAGGATGCCGTATTGGATGAGGTGCAGGCTGGTCGATTCCAGCGGCTCCATGAACCCCGCCGACAGCCCGATGGCGACGCAGTTCTTCTTCCAGAATTCGCGCCGCTTGCCGGTCACGAAGCGCAAGGGGCGCGGGTCGGCCAGCGGTTTGCCATCGAGGTTGGCGAGCAGGGTCTGTGCGGCCTCGTCCTCGGAGATGAACTGGCTGCAATGCACATAGCCATTGCCGGTGCGGTGCTGGAGCGGGATGCGCCACTGCCACCCGGCCTCGCGCGCGGTGGAGCGGGTATAGGGGGTGAATTCGCCGCGTTCGCAGGGAACGGCCACAGCACGATCACACGGGAGCCAGTGCTGCCAGTTGTCGTAGCCTGCGTGCAGCGCCTCCTCGATAAGAAGCCCGCGAAAGCCGCTGCAATCGATGAAGAATTCACCCGCGATGCGCTTGCCATTGTCGAGCGTGACGGCCTCGATGAACCCGTCCTCGCCCCGCAGCGCGACATCGACGACCTTGCCTTCGATGCGGGTCACGCCCCGGGCTTCCGCGAACCGGCGCAGGAAGGCGGCATAGAGCCCGGCGTCGAAGTGGTAGGCATAGTCGAAGGTCGACTGGATCAGCCGCCGGTCAGGCGAGGGGTGGCTGAACTTGCCCGCCCTCGCCATCGCCCAGCACATTGAGAAATCGTCAATCGGGCCGGGCGCGCGTCCCTCCAGATGCTCGCGCATCCAGTGGTGATAGAAGGGCACGGTGTCGAATTCTGCGCCGTATTGGCCGAAAGGGTGGAAATAGCGATGGTCCTTGCGGCCCCAGTCGACGAATTCGATGCCGAGCTTGAAGGACCCTTGCGTCTCGCGGACGAAGGTCGCCTCGTCGATGCCCAGCCGCTGGTTGAAGTGGCGGATCGGCGGGATGGTCGCCTCGCCCACGCCGACCGTGCCGATCGCCTCGCTTTCGATCAGGGTGATCGCGCAAGAACCGCCCACCGCCTGCGCCAGCGCCGCGGCCGTCATCCACCCCGCGCTGCCGCCGCCGACGATGACAATGCTTTGCAAGGGCGCTGGCCGGGTCATCCCCCGCAGCTTTCGCGGATCAGCAGGCTGGTTTCAAGCCGCTGGGAAATCGCCGGGCCATCGCCCTTGTCGATCAGCTTCGATACCAGCATCCGGCCTGCCAGATTGGCGTCCTGATCGATGGTGGTGAGATGCGGCGTGACGAGCCGTGCGGCGGGAATATTGTCATAGCCGACCACCGAGACATCTTCGGGCACGCGCATGCCCGACCGTGTGAGCGCCCGGATCGCGCCGATGGCGATGAGGTCTGATGCGGCGAACACAGCATCGAAGCGCAGGCCCCGCGCAATGGCGCTGCGCACCGCGGCCTCGCCCGAATGGACTTCGAAATGGGCCGGAACGATCAGGTCTTCGTCAAGCCCGATGCCTGCCTGATCGAGCGCCTGCCGATAGCCGCGAAAGCGCTGTTCGGCCTCGGGCGCTTCGGTGTCGCCGAGGAACAGGATGCGCCGCCGCCCGAGCCGTGCAAGGTGCGCCGTTGCCCGCCTGCCGCCCGCGAGGTTGTCCGACCCGATCACGCAATACTGCGCGTCGGGGAACTCCGCGCCCCACACCACGAAGCGGTTGTCGCGCGCGGCCAGATCGTTGAATTCGTGGTGGAGCGAGGACTGGCCGATGAAGATCACCCCGGTGGCCCGGCTGGTGCTCATGGCATAATCGAGATCGCCACCGGCACGCGGGGAAAGGTGGCTGATGATCAGGTCTGCGTTCCGTTCGCGCGCGGCTTCGGCGATGCCGGCCAGCAGTTCGAGGAAAAACGGGTCCGATACCCGGCTGTCGCGTGCCTGCGGGGCGGGGACGACAACCGCGATGGTCGCATCTGCACCGATCGGGCCGCTCGGCATGCTGGCGCGGAACTCGTAGTCATGAGCGCGGGCGATCTGCCAGATCTGCTGCTTGGTGCGCCGCTTGACCGAGGGACTGTCATTCAGCGCCCGGCTGACGGTCGAGATCGACACCCCCGCCTCGCGCGCGATATCCTCAAGCGTGGCGCTGCGCCGGGATGCGGGTGAGGGGGTGTCGTCCATCTGCGCCTAGTTGCCTGCGATCTTGGCCCAATAGCCCGTTCCGGGGGGCAGGGCCACCGGCACTTCGCCGCTGCCCACTGCGCTTTCGGTGGCGATCAGCGTGAGCGGGCCGAGCGCTTGCGGAGCGGCCCAGTGGCCGGGCCCTTCGCCGAGGTTGAAGACGCACACCACGCGGCTTTGCCCATCTTCCCGGACAAAGGCGAGGATATCTTCCGGCGTGTCGAGCAGCGTGATCCCGCCCGCCGCCAGCGCCGGATGCGTCCGCCGCGCGGCCAGCAGGGCGCGGGCATAGGCGAGGGTCGAGGCCGGGTCGGCGGCCTGCTTGTCGATGGCAAAGCCGGTATGGACAGGGTCAAGCCTGAGCCAGGTGCGGTTCGCGCTCGAAAAGCCCGCCTGCGGTGCATTGATCTCCCAGGGCATCGGGGTGCGCGCGCCATCGCGGCCAAGGGTATGCGGCCAGTTGGCGATCGCTTCGGGGTCCTGAAGATCCTCGAAGGCAACCTCGCCCTGCGGCAGGCCAAGTTCCTCGCCCTGATAGATGATCGGATTGCCGCGAAGGCTGAGCAGCACCAGCAGGTTGAGCCGGGCGGCGCGGGCCATGTCGCCGTCCAGCGTCCAGCGGGTCACCGCGCGCGGGGCATCGTGGTTCGAGAAGGCCCACGAAGGCCAGCCTTCGCCCGGCTCTCCGCGCCACTGCTGAAGCGATGCTCGCACCAGCGGGGCGGTAAGGCGGGGGGCGTAGAGGAAATCGAAATTGTAAGCCGAATCCAGGCGCTTGCCCCCGTGCGTGAAGGCCTTCATTTCGGCCAGCGGCTCCGGCCCGCCGACTTCGGCGACAGTGAAGCGGCCGGGGAATTCGTCCAATGTCTGGCGGATCCGTTCGAGGAAGGCGACAATATCCGGGTGGGACTGATTGTACTGCTTGATCTGCATGTCGAAGGGCCGGGTCACCAGCTCCATCGGCGTGCCCGAGGGCGGGTTGTCGCGCAGCTCAGGATCATGCATCGAAAAGTTCAGCGCATCGAGCCGGAAGCCATCCACCCCCCGCGCCAGCCAGAACCGGGCGACATCCAGAAGCGCGTCCTGCACATCGGGATTGTGGACGTTGAGATCGGGCTGCGAGGTCAGGAAGTTGTGCAGGTAATACTGCTTGCGCGGACCATCCCACTGCCATGCCGAACCGCCGAACACCGATTGCCAGTTCGACGGCGGCGAGCCATCGGGCTTGGCGTCGGCCCAGACATACCAGTCGGCCTTGGGATTGGTGCGATCCTGCCGGCTTTCCTTGAACCAGGCGTGTTCATCGGAGGTGTGCGAATAGACCTGATCGATGATCACCTTCAGCCCCAGACCGTGGGCCTTTTCCACCACCCGATCGAAATCGGCGAAGGTCCCGAAACTCGGATCGATGCCGCAGTAATCGGCCACATCGTAGCCGAAATCCTTCATCGGCGAGGTGAAGAATGGGGAAATCCAGATACCGTCCACGCCAAGGTCCGCGATGTAATCGAGCCCCTCGGCAATGCCCGCAAGATCGCCGATCCCGTCACCATTGGTGTCACGGAATGAACGCGGGTAGATCTGGTAGATGACAGCCCCGCGCCACCACGCCAGCGGAGTCCGGGCGGCAGGGGCCGTGTCGGCAAGGGCGGTTGCCATCAGTCGTCAGTCTCCAGAATGCAGGCGGCAAAGCCAAGGGCGGGCAGCGTAACCTTCACCGAGCCCGGCGCGGCGAGTGCGGCGGGGCACAGGCCGATCAGCGGCGCAACGCCGCGCGCCGCGTAGCTGACCTCGATGCTTTGCGAAAGTGGGGTTTCGCCGGTGTTGAACACCGCCAGAACGCGCTGTCCGGTTTCGGGATCGTGGCGCTCGACCGCGAGCAGGCCCGGTGCGGTTTCGCTGAAGGCGCGGACTGTGGTGAACCCGCGGCGCAGGGCCGGGCTAGCGGTGCGCGCCTTGGCCAGATCGGCGATCAGGCGGTAAAGCGGATGGGAGGGGTCGAAATTGCTCTGCGCCGTGGTCGCCGCCGAGCCGACAAGGTTGTTGTCGTTGTAGGCGGTGGTTACGCTGGGGAACATGTCCTCGCGCGCCAGCTGGTCGTTGCCGTCGGAGATGAAGCCCTGTTCATCCCCATAGTAAACCGTCGGCACCCCGCGCAGCAGGAACATCATCGCGTGCCCCAGCTTTACGCGGGCGAGCAGCTTGCCCTCATCCGCATTACCGCTCATTTCGCGTACGAACATCGAGAAGCGCCCGAAATCGTGGTTGCCTAAGAAGGTCGGCAGGCCCAGGGCGGTCTTTGCGCCGCCGGGGTAGATCGGGTCCTGCTGAAGGAATTCCGCCATCAGGCGCGGAGGCGATTTTCCGCTGGCGACCATCTGCGCGGCCTTGGCAAAGCCCATGTCGAGCGCATAGGGCAGGCCGCTTTCCGCCATCACCTGCGCGGCGAGGGTGGCGGTGGGCTCTTCATAGGCGATCTCGCCGAAGATGTGGAAGTGATCGATCCCCTTGGTCTTGGCGCGCGCCTGCATCGCGGGGACGAAGGCCTGCCAGAACTGCGGGTTCACATGCTTGGCGGTGTCGATGCGGAAGCCGTCGATGCCGTAATCGTCGATCCACGCCCCGAAAATCTCGATCATTCCGGCGACGACCCGCGGATGCTCCGTCGCCAGATCGTCCAGACCCGAGAAGTCCCCATAGACCGAGCTTTCGCCGATCCAGTGCGAATTGCCGCGGTTGTGGTAATAGATCGGATCGTTGAGCCAGGCGGGGACTTTGACGGTCTTCTCGCCTTGCGCGATCACCGGGGTGTAGGCGAACGCGGGATCGGTGAGCCGCGCCCAGTTGGCGGGCTCGGGGTTGTCGTCTCCGGCAAAGCCCTCGTTGATCGGCGTGCCGCCGGGGCCGCCGCGGCGTGAATAGGGATATTCGCCCTTGCTGCGGTAGCGGTAGCCGCTGGCCTCGCCTTCGGCATAGCCGATCACGTCGGCGGTGTGGTTGGTGATGATGTCCATATAGACCTTCATCCCCCGCGCGTGGGCGGCGTCGACAAAGGCCTTGAATTCGGCATTGGTGCCGAAATGGGGGTCGACGCTGGTGAAATCGGTGACCCAGTAACCGTGATAGCCCGCGCTTTCCTCGCCCGGTTTGCCTTGCACTGGCTTGTTCTTGAAGATCGGCGCAAACCAGATCGCGGTGACGCCCATGTTCTGGATATAGTCGAGCCGCGCCGTCAGGCCCTTGAGATCGCCGCCGTGGTAGAAGCCCTTGTGGGTCGGGTCGAAGCCATGCTGCAAGGCGCCGCCCTTGATCCCGCCGCGGTCGTTGGCAGGATCGCCATTTTCGAAGCGGTCGGGCAGGACGAAATAGATGATCTCGTCTTCGAGCTGACGGTCGGCGATCGGCGGAGCGACAGGCGCGGGCGCATCGGCGATGACCGGCCCTCCTGCCAGCGCCGTGGCCGAAATGGCGGTGCTGGCACACAGCACAGCCGCAATCTGTGCGAAGATTCGCGTCATGACCCAACTCCCTCCGGTCTGGTTGTGACAGCTTAGGAGAGTTTTTGCAAATCTTTGTGGCGTGTTGTGCGCATCACAGATATGCAAATCAAAGCTCTAATAAAAATACAAAAAATTGCTCTTCATCGGTCGATGCGGCGATTTTTCCAGTTGGGAACTGCAAAGCTTCTTGCAAATTTTTGCAGGCGGTCCAGACTATGCCCCGGCCACGCAAAAGCGCTTTACCGGACGCATGGGACGGCAAAAAAGCGTAGGCGTGCGGTCAGGCTGCATCGGGCTCGCAAGGGCGCGGGGCAGTGGGAGAGGGACGATAGCGAGCATGAACGAAGCCGGCCACAAGCCTGCGCTGAACCCCGCGCAGATCTGGAACATGAGTTTCGGATTCCTCGGGATCCAGATCGGGTTCGAACTTCAGAACGGCAATGTCAGCCGCATCTTCCAGACGCTGGGTGCAGATGTGGGCGAGCTTGCGATCCTGTGGATTGCCGCGCCGATGACCGGGCTGATCGTGCAGCCGATTATCGGTCACCTGTCCGACAAGACCTGGAGCGCGCGCTTCGGACGTCGCCGGCCGTATTTTCTGATCGGCGCATTGCTGGCGACCTTCGCGCTGTTCGTCATGCCCAATGCCCCGGCGCTGTGGGTGGCGGCGGGGATGCTGTGGATCATGGACGCCTCGCTCAACATCACGATGGAGCCGTTTCGTGCCTTCGTCGGGGACAATCTGCCCGATCGCCAACGCACGATGGGCTATGCAATGCAGAGCTTCTTCATTGGCGCAGGCGCGGTAATGGCGGGGGCGCTGCCGTGGGTGATGACCAACTGGCTGGGGCTGAGCAATACCGCGCCCGAGGGAATGATCCCCGAGACGGTGCACTGGTCCTTCTACATCGGCGGTGCGGCGCTGCTGGCGGCAGTGGCGTGGACGGTGTTCACGACGAAGGAGTATTCGCCGCAGGAGCTCGCCAGTTTCGAAGCCTTGCAGGGCGATGGGCCGCGCGCTCGTCACGCCCCCGCCTTCCGCAGCGCCGGGCAGTTCGCCAGCGGCGGCATCGTCTGGGTGACCGCCGGATTGCTGATCGCCGCCGCTGTTGCCGCAGCCCGCAGCGACAGCCGCCCCGATTTCCTCGGCACGATCGAGATCGCCAAGGACATCTATGTCCTGGCTGCGCTGGTCGCCGGGTTCGGCGTGATCCAGCTGATCGCCGGCGGCTTGCGCGGGCAGGGGCGCGAAAGCAGCGGCTTCATGGAGGTCGTCACCGACCTCTTCGCCATGCCTCGCACCATGCGGCAACTGGCGGTGGTGCAGTTTTTCAGCTGGTTCGGGATGTTCGGGCTGTGGATCTACGGCACGCCCGGCGTGACCGAATATCACTTCGGTGCGACTGACACGGTGAGCGCCGCCTATCAGGACGGAGCGGATTGGTGGAGCCTGATGGGATCGGTGCGCAATGGTCTTGCCGCGGCGGCCGCACTGGGCTTCGTGATGATCGCCGCGAAAATCGACCGCACCCGGCTCCACGCCATCAACCTGACGCTGGGCGCGGTGGGCTTTGGCGCGATGCTGCTGGTGCGTGATCCGGCGCTTCTATGGGTCCCCCAGATCGGGATCGGGATCGCCTGGGCTTCGATCGTGTCACTGCCTTACGCCATTCTCGCTGGCTGCGTGCCGCAGGAAAAGATGGGCATCTACATGGGGGTGTTCAATATCTTTATCGTCGTGCCGCAGCTGCTGGCGGCGACCTTGCTGGGCTTTTTCGTCACCAACCTGTTTGCCGGGCAGGCCATCTATGCCTTCGTGATTTCGGGGGTCAGCTTTGTACTGGCTGCGCTGGCGACGCTGTTCGTTGCCGATGGGGCGAAGGCTGAGGCGCCGATGCGCAAGGCGGAGCAGGCGTGATGCGGCTCTTCGCAAGCCTGTGGGCCGGGGCGCTGGTCGCAGCCCCCGCAATGGCCGAGCCGGATTACGCGCCGCGTGATGTGGTGGAAGTGCAAAACGCCCATTGGACGCGTGATGCCGTGCTCTACCAGATGAACACCCGCCAGTTCACGCCGGAGGGCACCTTTGCCGCCGCGCGCAAGCAATTGCCGCGCCTTGCCGCGATGGGGGTCGATATCATCTGGCTGATGCCGATCCACCCCATCGGCGAGGCCAATCGCAAGGGCAGCCTCGGCAGCCCCTATGCGGTGCGCGATTACCGCGCGGTCAATCCTGAGCTTGGCACTGAGGCCGAATTTCGCGCCTTCGTGGACGAGGCGCACCGGCTTGGGCTGAAGGTGGTCCTCGATTGGGTCGCCAACCATTCGGCCTATGACAATCCGCTGACGGTGAGCCACCCTCAATGGTACACCCGCACGCCCGAAGGTGCGCTGACAAGCCCGGCCGGCACCGATTGGTCGGATGTAGCGGATTTCGATTACAGTCAGCCCGGCCTCAGGCGCTACATGACCGAAAGCCTTGCCTTTTGGGTGCGCGAATTCGGGATCGACGGGTTCCGCGCGGATGTGGCGGGCTATGTCCCGACCGATTTCTGGGAAACCGCACGGGCTGAGCTTAATGCCATCAAACCGGTCTTCATGCTCGCCGAATGGGAACAGCGCGATCTTCACGCCCGCGCCTTCGATGCCACCTATGGCTGGGGCTGGAAGGAGGCGATGCAGCGCCTTGTCAAAAACGGCGAGGGGGCAGGGCCGATCCGCGGCTATTACGCCGGTCAGTCCGAAACATGGCCCCATGCCGCGATGCGCATGGTCTATACCGAAAACCACGACCAGAATTCGTGGGACGGGGTGGCCGCGCAGATCTATGGCCCGGCTTATGAAGCCGCTATTGCGCTGTCCTTTACCGGCTCGGGTCTTCCGCTAATTTACAACGGGCAGGAGGCGGATAATGATCGCCAGCTCAAGTTCTTCGAACGCGATCCGATCGTGTGGCGCGATGGCACGCACAAGGCGCTGTTCGAAAAGCTGATCGCGCTCAAGACCACGCACAGCGCGCTTCACAACGGCCGTTTCGGGGCGGCGATGATCGAAGTGCCAACCAGCGTCAGCGCGGATATTTATGCCTTCACGCGAGGCGAGAAGGGCAGGCGAGTGTTCGCGGTCTTCAACCTTTCGCCCCGGCCGCACACCGTCACCTTTACCCATGCGCGCCACCATGGCCGTTACACCGATGCGCTGAGCGGCACCGACGCGACCTTCGCGGGCGGCGAGACTCTGGACCTGCCCGCATGGGGCTACCGGATTTTCCAAGAGACCAAGTGAGGCGGCGCCCCACGCCGCAGGAGAGGGAATATGACGAAGCATTGGAAATCGCTGGTGACGCTGGCTGCAATCGCATGGGCAGCCGCGCCCGCCCATGCCGAAAGCCTGACGCTCGGCTCGCCCGATGGCAAGATCACCGTCACCGTCGCCGATGATGGCGGCCGCGCAACCTATGCCGTCAGCTACAATGGCCAGCAGGTAATCGCGCCTTCGCTGCTCGGCATGCTCTTCGCCGAACACCACGGCTTCGAGCGCGGCATGGTGATCGCCGCTTCCACCCGCGCAAGCGCGGACAGCACTTGGGAGCAGCCCTGGGGCGAGCGCCGTCTGGTGCGCGATCAGCACAATGAACTCGCCGTCACCTTCCGCACCGAGACCGACGGCCCTGCGCGTAACATCACCGTCCGCTTCCGCGCCTTCGATACCGGCATCGGATTCCGTTACGAGCTGAAGGAACAGCCTGCGCTGCAAGGTGATATCGCCATCGTCGAGGAACTGACCCAGTTTGGCGTCGGGGAGAAGACCACCATGTGGTACACCCCCTCGGATGAGTTCAACCGCAACGAATATATCTACCGCGTCGCCCCTGCCGGGCAGGTCGACGACGCGCACACGCCCTCCACCTTCCGCACGCCGGGCGGCGTCTATATGGCGATCCACGAGGCGGCGCTGGTCGACTATTCCTCGATGTCGCTGGACCAGCTGCGCCCCGGCAATTTCCAGGCGAATTTGCGCAACTGGGCGGGCGGGCCGAAGGTGAAGACCAAGGCGCCCTTCAACTCCCCCTGGCGCACGATCCAGATCGCCGACAAAGCGGTGGGCCTCATCAATTCGGACATCATCCTCAACCTAAACGAGCCCAACAAGCTGGGTGATGTCTCTTGGGCCAAGCCCGGCAAATACATCGGCATCTGGTGGGCGATGCACATCAACGACCGCACCTGGGCGAGC
>VFQO010000216.1_pt1 | contig 72643 bp, 71 predicted proteins | sample 3512331 | NCBI WGS metagenome assembly VFQO01 (sample SAMN10412371, study PRJNA504923) | tailings metagenome | isolation source: Replicate 3 from Balatoc abandoned mine | place: Philippines: Itogon, Benguet | collected 2017-08-28 | reverse complement strand
CAACCACGACGCCGGCACCTTCATGGCCGAGGATGGCCGGAAACAGGCCTTCGGGATCGGCGCCGCTGAGCGTGTACCAGTCGGTGTGACAGATGCCGGTGGCCTTGATCTCGACCAGCACCTCGCCGGCTTTCGGGCCTGCCAGATCAACGGTTTCGATGGTCAGGGGCTGGCCGGCTTTCCAGGCGACGGCGGCGCGGGTCTTCATGGGGGGTATCTCCGGGAGGTCGAATCAATCAGTTGTCGGAACATAGCAAGTTCCCCAGGGCAGCGTCACGCGGAAATGGCCGGGTGTCCGCCGGATGGCGGGGTGTTCTCATGCCCTCTGCAGCAGCCAGTCCTCCCGGGCGCGGGCGCGCTCGTGCAGGTATTCGGCCACCGTGGTGATGCGTCGCAGTCGGCGCAGGTCTTCGCTGTAGGACATCCAGAACTGGCGTTGCAGCTGCACCTCGTCCGCGAGTACCACCTGCAGACGCGGGTCATCGGCGGCCAGGAAGCAGGGCAGGATGCCCAGCGCGCGCCCTTGCAGCACGGCCTGGTGCTGGGCCAGGACGCTGGTGCTGCGCAGCGGGCTGCGCGCGCCCGGCGCGACGTCGTCGAGGTAGAGCAGCTGCGCGCTGAAGGCCAGGTCCTGCACATAGTTCACGAACCGGTGGCGGGCAAGATCGCCACGGCTGCGGATCGGTGCCTCACGCGCGAGGTAGTCCGGGGTCGCGTAGAGGGCCAGCCGGTAGTCGCAGAGCTTGCGAGTGACATAGGGGCCACGCGCCGGACGCTCCAGGGTGATGGCGATGTCGGCCTCGCGCCGCGACAGGCTGATGAAATGCGGCACCGGCAGCACGTCGATGCTGATGTCGGGGTGACTGTCCTGGAAGCGGGTCAACTCGGGCACCACGAAATGGCTGCCGAAGGCTTCCGTGCAGCCTATCCGGACATGCCCGGCGAGCGCGCTGCCCGAGCCCGACACGCGTTCGCTGGCGGCCTGCAGTGCCTGCTCGACGGTCTCGGCATGCGGTACCAGCTGCTGGCCGTCGCGGGTCAGCGTGAAGCCGTGACTGCGCGAGCGCTCGAACAGCAGCGTGCCCAGTGCCTCTTCGAGCAGGCGGATGCGGCGCGCCACCGTGGTGTGATTGAGGCCGAGCTGGCGGGCGGCCTGGCTGGCGCTGCCATGACGCAGCACCGCGAGAAAGACCCGCAAGTCGTCCCAGTTCATGTTGCTGGTCAGTGATGTGCTTTTTTGCATATCAAACAGGGTTTATTGTGTCTTCATTGTGCATATTATCCGGAATATGCTGGAAACACAGTCCTCACAACCCAGGCCAGAACGCCATGACCACGTCCGCCATTCCCACAGTCAAGCTGCTCATCAACGGCGAGTTCGTCGAGTCCAGGACCACGCAATGGCGTGATGTCGTCAACCCGGCCACGCAGCAGGTGCTGGCACGCGTGCCGCTGGCCACGTCCGAGGAGCTGGACGCCGCTGTCGCCGCTGCCAAGGCCGCGTTCAGGACCTGGCGCAAGACGCCGATTGGTGCCCGGGCGCGCATTTTCCTGAAGTACCAGCAGCTGATCCGCGAAAACATGGGCGAGATCGCCGCCATTCTCACCGCCGAGCAGGGCAAGACCTTGCCGGATGCCGAGGGCGACATCTTCCGCGGTCTCGAAGTGGTCGAGCACGCAGCCAACATCGGTTCGCTGCAGATGGGCGAGCTGGCCAACAATGTCGCCAATGGCGTGGACACCTACACGCTGCAGCAGCCGCTGGGCGTCTGCGCAGGCATCACGCCGTTCAACTTTCCGGCCATGATCCCGCTGTGGATGTTCCCGATGGCGATTGCCTGCGGCAACACCTTCGTGCTCAAGCCGTCCGAGCAGGACCCCATGAGCACCATGCGTCTGGTCGAGCTGGCCATCGAGGCCGGCATTCCGGCCGGCGTGCTCAATGTCGTGCATGGCGCCGAAGACATCGTGAACGGTCTCTGCGATCACCCGGACATCAAGGCGATCTCGTTCGTGGGCTCGACCCGCGTGGGCACGCATGTCTACAACCGGGCGTCGCTGAACGGCAAGCGCGCCCAGTGCATGATGGGTGCGAAGAATCATGTGGTGGTGCTGCCGGATGCCCCCAAGGAGCAGACCCTCAATGCACTGGTCGGTGCCGGCTTCGGCGCGGCTGGTCAGCGCTGCATGGCATCCTCCGTGGTGGTGCTGGTGGGCGAGGCGCGCGCGTGGGTGGACGAAATCGCCGAGCGTGCCAAGACACTGAAGGTTGGTGCCGGCCATGACAAGGGCGTGGAGATCGGTCCGGTCATCTCCTGCGCCGCGCTGGCGCGCATCGAGGGCCTGATCGCCACCGGCATCGAGGATGGCGCGCGTCTCGTGCTCGATGGTCGCAAGCCCGCCGTGCCGGGCTACGAGAACGGCAACTTCGTCGGCCCGACGCTGTTCGCCGGCGTGAAGCCGGGCATGCGCATCTACGATCAGGAGATTTTCGGACCGGTGCTGTGCGTGGTCGAGGTGGAGACGCTGGATGAGGCTATCGCGCTCATCAACGCCAACCCCAACGGCAATGGCACCGGCCTGTTCACCCGCTCCGGCGGCGCGGCCCGGCATTTCCAGGAGGAGATCGACGTCGGCCAGGTCGGCATCAACGTTCCCATTCCGGTACCGGTGCCGCTGTTCTCGTTCACCGGCTCGCGCGGTTCCAAGCTCGGTGACCTCGGCCCCTACGGCAAGCAGGTCGTGCTGTTCTACACGCAGACCAAGACCGTGACGGCGCGCTGGTTCGACGAGGATGCCGTGAGCAGCGTCAACACCACCATCAGCCTGCGCTGAGCGCCGGGTCCGCAGGAGCATCGAGGTGAATTTCGAACTCAATGATGACCAGCTGGCGTTCCAGCAGCTGGCTCGCGACTTTGCCGCCAACGAGCTGGCGCCACATGCCGCGCAGTGGGATCTGGAACAGACCTTTCCGTTGCAGGCCCTGCGCCAGGGCGGCCAGCTCGGCTTCTGCGGCCTGTACTCGCCGGAAGCGCAGGGCGGGCTTGGTCTGAGCCGTCTCGACGCCGCGCTGGTGTTCGAGGAGCTGGCGGCCGCCGACCCGTCCACGGCCGCCTTTTTCACCATCCACAACATGGCCACCTGGATGCTTTGCACCTGGGGGCAGGATGCGCTGCAGGCCGCGTGGGGTCCGCGCCTGACCTCGGGTGAGCAGCTCGCTTCGTACTGCCTGACCGAGCCTGATGCCGGCTCCGATGCGGCCAACCTGAAGACCGTGGCACGCCGTGACGGCGACCACTACGTGCTCACGGGCAGCAAGATGTTCATTTCCGGTGCCGGCGACACCGACCTGCTGGTGGTGATGGCGCGAACCGGCGGATCGGGCGCCAAGGGCATCAGCGCGCTGGCGGTGCCTGCTGACTCGCCAGGCATTCGCTACGGCAAGAAGGAACACAAGATGGGCTGGAACAGTCAGCCGACGCGCGCGATCTTCTTCGATGACGTGCGCGTGCCGGTGGCCAACCGCCTGGGCGAGGAGGGCGAGGGCTTTCGCATCGCCATGAAGGGACTGGATGGCGGACGCATCAACATCGCCACCTGCTCGGTGGGCGCCGCGCAAGGAGCGCTCAACGCGGCACAGCGTTACCTCGGCGAGCGTCGCCAGTTCGGTCAGGCGCTGGCCGAGTTCCAGGCGCTGCAGTTCCGCCTCGCCGACATGGCCACCGACCTCGTGGCCGCCCGGCAGATGATCCGCCTCGCGGCCAGCAAGCTCGACGCGGGTCACGCCGAGGCAACCACCTACTGCGCCATGGCCAAGCGCTTCGCCACCGACGCCGGTTTCCGGGTCTGCAACGAGGCCCTGCAGCTGCATGGCGGCTACGGCTACCTCAAGGACTACCCGCTCGAGCGTCTGGTCCGTGATGCCCGCGTGCACCAGATCCTCGAGGGCACCAACGAGATCATGCGCGTGATCATCGCGCGCCGGATGCTTGCCGCCGACGCGACCGACACCATTCGCTGACGGCGAACCCGTCCGCCTACGACTTCACAACGGCCGCTCACCCATCGGGCGACACGGCCAGGAGAGACAGATGACCGAACACATCGCCTTCATCGGCCTTGGCAACATGGGCGGCCCGATGGCCGTCAATCTCGGCAAGGCCGGCTTCCCGGTGGTCGCCACCGACCTCTCGGCCAGTGCCCGTGACAGTGTGGCAACGCATGGCATTCGCGTGGTGGCCACTGCCGCCGAAGCGGTGACTGGTGCCGGCGTGGTGATCTCCATGCTGCCGGCCAGTCGTCATGTCGAGAGCCTGTACCTGGGCGATGGCAGTGCGGCGAATCCAGGTCTTCTGGCCAGCCTGCCGGCTGGCACCCGCGTCATCGACTGCAGCACCATCGCGCCGGCCAGCGCGCGCAAGGTCGCCGTCGCTGCGCAGGCGCGCGGTCTGTCGATGATCGACGCCCCGGTGTCCGGCGGCACGGCCGGCGCGGCTGCCGCTACCCTGACCTTCATGGTCGGCGGTGAACCGGCCTGTGTCGATGCCGCACGGCCGCTGCTGGCGGCCATGGGCCGCAACATCTTCCATGCCGGCGCCAGCGGTGCCGGCCAGGTCGCCAAGGTGTGCAACAACATGCTGCTCGCCATCCACATGATCGGTACAGCAGAAGCCCTCAACCTGGGCGTGGCCAACGGCATGGACCCGGCCGTGCTGTCGGAGATCATGAAGCAGAGTTCCGGAGACAACTGGTCGCTGCAGAAGTACAACCCCATGCCGGGCGTGATGGATGGCGTGCCGGCGTCGCGTGGCTACAGCGGCGGCTTCGGCAGTGACCTCATGCTCAAGGACCTGGGCCTGGCCGAGGAAGCCGCACTCGCAGCGGGTGCGGCGATTCCGCTCGGGGGTCTGGCGCGTCAGCTCTACGCCGTTCACAGCGCCAGCGGTCAGGGCGGGGCGGATTTCTCCAGCATCCTCCGCATGCTGCAACGCGCCGGCTGAATCAAGCCGGCATCGCGGAAAAAACGCTCGAACGCGTGAACGCCACGGCTGGCGCGGGTTTCATGCGTTTCATGGCAAGTTTTGCACGAACTTGTCCACAGCTATTGGGGATAAACTCCCGATCACAGACACGTAAACCGGGAGCGTCGTGATGGACATGCCTTCACTCAAGGGTCGCGTTTCGGATGAGGAGTGGCAGCTGCGCTGCGACCTTGCTGCCTGCTACCGGCTGGTCGCGGCGTATGGCTGGAGCGATCTGGTGTTCACGCACATCTCGGTGCGTCTGCCCGGACCGGAGCACCATTTCCTGATCAACCCCTACGGACTCATGTTTGACGAGATCACCGCCTCGTCCCTGATCCGCATCGATGCCGACTGCAACGTCATCGGCGAGTCGCCGTTTCCGGTGAATCCGGCCGGTTTCGTCATTCACAGCGCCATCCATGAGGCACGCGAGGATGCGCAGTGCGTGTTGCACACGCACACCCGGGCCGGAGTTGCGGTCAGTGCCCAGCGCGACGGCGTGCTGCCGATCTCGCAGCAGTCGACCTTCGTGCTGGCCTCGCTGGCCTACCATGACTACGAAGGTGTGGCCTTCCGCCCGGACGAGAAGCCACGTCTGCAGGCCGATCTTGGCCAGGCCAACTTCCTCATGTTGCGCAACCACGGTCTGCTCACCTGCGGGCGCAGCATCGCGGATGCCTTCCTGCACATGTACGTGTTCGAGTCGGCGTGCCAGATCCAGCTTGCCGCCCAGGCTGGCGGCAGCGAGCTGATTGCGGTCGATCCGCGCATCGTTGCCGGCGTGGCCGAGGCCATGCGGGTGCAGACCGGCGGACTCGGCGGAGCATTCGTGTGGCCGGCGCTGCTGCGCAAGGCGGAACGGCTGGATCCGGGTTACGCGACCTGACGTGTGCATCCGGAGTCGCTCGCCGAACCGCGGCAGCGGTCAGCGTGCGGACAGGTCTGCCACGGACTGCCACAGCAGCTGCAGCGCCATCAGTGTCAGCAGGAGATTGAGTCCGCGCTGAAAGCCGTCTTCGGCACGACCGCGCAGCCAGCGCTCACCCAGCCAGGTGCCGGCAAAGCCGCTGGCGATCATGGCAATCAGCAGTGGCCACCAGGGGCCGAACTGAAAACCGAAGAGTCCGAAGGCAAGGATCTTCAGTCCGTGCTGCAGGCTCATGCAGGCCGAGAAGGTGGCCATGTGACGCAAGCGATCGAGCTGGTGTGTCTTCATCAGTGCTGCCACCAGCGGTCCGGTGGCGCCCACGAACATGCTCAGGAAGCTGATCAGGCTGCCGCCCAGCCACAGGCCGGTGGCGCGCATCGCCGGCCAGCGTCCCCAGACCGCGTAGAGAATGAACAGCCCCAGCGCACCGTTGAGCAGCGCCTCCGGCAGTTGCCAGGCAATGGCGCCACCGCTGGCCGCACCGATCACCGCGCCGAGCACGAAGGGCAGCAGCAGGCGCCGTTCGACATGGCGCCACATCAGCGCGGTGCGTCCGACATTCGAGCCGATCTGGACCACGCCGTGGGTGGCGATCAGTGCCGAGGCAGGCACCAGCAAGGCCATGATGCCGAGCAGCAGCACGCCGCCACCAATGCCCAGGCCGGCGGTCAGAGCCGCCGTCAGGGCGGCACTGGCCACCAGCACGACGGCCACTGGCAGCGACATCTCCGGCGGCAGCAGCGCCAGCCAGTCCGGGCCTGTCACCACTTACAGCGCCCAGTTCAGTCCGATGCGGCCATCCACGGGCAGCGCCGCCTTGAGGATGTGCAGGGTCTCCAGCAACTCCTCATCGGTATACGGTTCAGCGGGCAGCTGGCCCCAGACTGGCTTGGGCCAGGCCGGGTCGCCCTCGAAGCGGGCGATGACGTGCCAGTGCAGCTGCGGCACCATGTTGCCGAGGTTGGCGACATTCATCTTGGTGGCCTGCAGCTGCAGCGCCAGACGTTCGCTGACCCAGGACGATTCGCGGATCAGCTGCAGCTGATCGGCATCCGACAGTTCATGGACTTCGCGGATGTCGGCGCGGCGCGGCACCAGGATCAGCCAGGGGTAGCTGGCGTCATTCATCAGCAGCAGCTGGCTGAGCGGGAAGTCGCCCAGGACCACCGTGTCGGCGGCCAGACGGGGATGCAGGGTGAACATGGACCAGGACTCCGGATGCGATCCGCTGCAGTGTAAGTAGCCGTCGGCGCGACTGCCAGCCCGACCGGACCAACGTCGAAGGGCGCGCGTGCCAACACTGTCCTCATGCAGGCGGGCGCGGCATTTGCTACTCTCCGGCTTCGTTGTTCCCTGGTAGCCACGGCCAGCCCATGTCGCGCCCCCGCAACTCCATCAGCATCACCTACGTCAGACAGCTCCTCGCCGGCGCTGCCCGGCAGGGCATGTCCCTGGACGCGTTGTTCCGGCAGCATGGCCTGGATCCGGCCCGGCTGCAGGAAGTTGACGGCCTGATGTCGGTGACCGAGCTGACCACCTTGCTGCAGGCGGTCATGGAGCAGACCCGCGACGAGTTTCTTGGCCTGGCGCCGGACACGTCCTCGCGTCCCGGCACCTTCTCGATGATGGCGCATGCGGTCATCAATTGTGCCAACCTGGGCAAGGCCATCCAGCGTTCCACGCAGTTCTACGGCCTGCTGCAGTCGTCGCTGGCGCTGCGTTTCGAGGTGGTCGACAACGAGGGACGCCTGTCGGTGACACTGACTGACCAGCTGCCCCACGAATCCACGATCATGGAAGCCATGATCTTCGTCTCGCTGCGCTTCTGGAGCTGGCTGGTCGGACGTCGCCTGGACCCGCTGGTGATCGAGCTGGTCTGTGATCCGCCGGCGCATGCCGCCGAGTTCGAGGGCCTGTTCCGCTGCCCGGTCAACTACGGCATGAGCGAGAACTGCATCCGCTTTCCCGGCTCCTGGCTGAACTTGCCTCTGGCCCAGACCCCGCTGTCGCTGTCGCACTTCCTCAAGGACTCGGTGGCTGTGATCGTCGGCGGCCGGGCCCGGCCCGAGCGCATCACCGACCATATCCGGCGTCTGCTCAGCCAGGGTTACGGCAACCAGTTCCCCGAGTTCGCCGAGGTCTGCGCCCGTCTCAACGTGACGCCGCAGACGCTGCGCCGCCGTCTCAAGGAGGAGGGCACCAGCTACCAGGTCATCAAGGACCGCATGCGCGAGGACGTGGCCCGCTTCTACCTCGCCAAGCCAGCCTTGTCGGTCGACGAGATCGCCCTCATGATGGGTTTCTCCGAGGCCAGCGCTTTCCACCGCGCTTTCAAGAAATGGACCGGGATGACCCCGGCCGCTTGCCGGCGCCAACTGCTAGGACAGGTTTCACCATGACGGACACCACGGCCCGCCTGCTCATCAACTGCCCGGACGCCCCCGGCATTGTGAGCGCGGTTTCCAGCTTTCTCTACAACCACGGTGCCAACATCACCGACCTCGACCAGCACGCGACGGCACCGGAGGGCGGCACCTACTTCATGCGCATGGAGTTCCAGACCGGGCACCTGCGGCTGAGTCGCGAGCATCTGGAGCAGGCCTTCCAGGAGGCCGTGGCGGCGCGCTACGGCATGAAGTGGCATATCAGCTATGCCGCCGAGCGCAAGAAGGTCGCCATCCTGGTGTCGAAATACGACCATGCCATGATGGAGCTGCTCTGGCGCTGGTCGCGCGGCTCGCTGCCCTGCGAGATCGTCGCGGTGATCAGCAACCACGATGATCTGCGCGGCGACGTCGAGAACTTCGGCGTGCCGTTCCATCACGTGCCGGTCACGGCGGCCACCAAGGTCGACGCCGAGGCGCGCATCGAGGCGCTGCTGGCGGGTGTCGACCTGATCGTGCTGGCGCGCTACATGCAGATTCTCAGTGCCGAGTTCACCGCGCGCTGGCCCAACCGCATCATCAACATCCACCACTCCTTCCTGCCCGCGTTCGTTGGTGCCAACCCCTATCAGCAGGCCTACGACAAGGGCGTCAAGCTGATCGGCGCGACCGCGCACTACGTCACCGCCGACCTCGATCAGGGACCGATCATCGAGCAGGATGTCGAACGTGTGTCGCATCGCGACGAGGTGCCGACCCTGCGTGAAATGGGCGAGACCGTTGAGCGCCATGTGCTGGCGCGTGCCGTGCGCTGGCATGTCGAGGACCGCATTCTGGTGCACGGCAACAAGACCATCGTCTTTGCCTGAGTGGGTTGGCTGCCCCCGGCAGCCAACGACCACATCGAGGTGACATGAACGCATCGCTGCCGACCCGGCTTGGCCTGCTGCTCGCGCTCTACCTGGCGCAGGGCATTCCGTTCGGCATCTACACGCAGGCATTGCCGGCGATTCTGCGTACCTACGAGGCGCCGTTGTCGCTGATCAGTCTCAGCGGACTGCTTGCCATCCCGTGGGCGCTCAAGGTGTTCTGGGCACCCTGGGTAGACCGCTATTACTGGCCACGTCTGGGCTACCGCCGGAGCTGGATTCTGCCCATGAATCTGGGGCTGATCGGCGTTCTGGTCGGACTTGCCGCGTTCGATCCCGCCAGCCTGCGCGATCCGACCGGTGTCTACACCCTGTTCGCGCTGCTGTTCCTGGTCAATCTGTTCGCCGCCACCCAGGACGTGGCCACTGACGGGCTGGCGGTGCGCATCCTGGCGCCTCATGAGCGCGGCCTCGGCAACGGCATACAGGTGTCCTCGTACCGGGTAGGCATCATCATTGGTGGCGGCTTGCTGCTTTACGTGCTCGACACGCTGGGCTGGCAGCTCTCGTTCATCGTGCTGATCGGCTTCTCCTGCCTGCTGCTGCTGCCGGTGGTGCTTTACCGCGAGCCACCGGTGCTGCCCGAAGTGCGTGCTCACGTGCATGACCCGGTCTGGCAGATCTGGCGAGACTTCTTCCGGCGTCCGGGTCTGGAGGGCTGGATCTGGGTGCTGGTCACCTACAAGGTTGCCGAATCACTGGCCTCGGCCATGGTCAAGCCGATGATGGTCGATCAGGGCATGAGCCTGGCGGATATCGGCCTGCAGGTCAGCATGGCCGGTGCCGTCACCACCATCACCGGCGCCATGCTGGGTGGCTGGCTGGTGACCCGTCTCGGACGGCGTACCGGCATGGTCGCCTTCGCCGCCGTGCAAAGCCTGCTGTTTGCCAGCTATGCCTGGCCGGCCACCGGCCAGGGTCTTGCCGGTCTGAGCTCGACCCAGCTCATCGTGGTGATCAACGCGGCCGAGCACCTGCTTGGCGGCATGGCCATGGCAGCGCTGCTGTCGGCGGTGATGGACCGGGCCCGCCAGTCTCATGCCGGCGTCGATTTCACGCTGCAGGTCAGCCTGCTGGCGGTGTTCGGCGGCCTGTTCTATCTGCCTGCCGGACTGCTGGTGGAGCAGATCGGCTATGCCAGCCACTTCCTGGTGGCGGGTCTGGCAGGCCTGCTCCTGCTGTGGCCGGCCTGGCGTTATACTCGCGAGCCGGATCAACTGTCGCCTGAGCCCGCCTGAGCATGTCCACGTTTGCCGCTGCCCCTGCCGATCTGCCCTTGCTGGATGCGCGCGGCCTGCGCTGTCCCGAGCCGGTCATGATGCTGCACAAGAAGGTCCGCGAACTCGCCGCTGGCGATGAGCTCGTGATCTGGGCCACCGATCCCTCGACCCAGCGCGACATTCCGAAGTTCTGCCAGTTCCTGGGGCATGAGCTGCTGTCTGGCGAGGAGCGGGCGCCGGGGGAGTATCACTACCGGTTGAGGAAGGGCGGCTGAGCTGTTTCGCGTCTGAGTGGCCGGGGTCACTGCCAAACACGCCGTGAATACGTCCCTGTAGGCTCGGCTCGGCATCCCTGCCTCGCACGGTTTGTCAGCAACCCCTGCCACTCAGCCGGACATCAGCCAGTGCCCACTCATCCGTCATGCGCCTGAGGCGCCGGTGCAGCTGCCAGTTCAGCAGCACGCAGGCCACGCCCAGCCCCAGCACCAGACCCGTCCAGTAGCCTGACGCCCCCCAGACCTGGCCCAGCCAGTCCGTGCTGCCGGCGACGATGCCGAACGGGATGGCCACGCCCCAGTAGGCGACCAGGGTCAGCAGCATCGGGCTGCGGGTGTCCTGCAGGCCGCGCAGGCAGCCGGCCGCACCAACCTGCAGGGCATCGAAGATCTGGTAGGCGACCGCGAACAGCAGCAGGTGTGCGGCCAGGGCACGTACTGCCAGATCCTCGCTGAACCAGCTGGCAATGCTGTCCCGGCTGGCATAAAGCAGCAAGGCCGAGGTGCAGGCGATCAGCGTGGTGGTGGTGAGGCCGACACGGCGGGTCAGGAAGATGCCCGCCAGATCGCGTGCGCCCAGCTGCTGTCCGGTACGTATGGTGAGGGCAATGGCCAGGCTCAGCGGCACCATGAAGATGATCGAGGTCACCGACAGGGCGACCTGGTGACCGGCCACCACGATGGCGCCGGACGGGCTGATCAGTACCGCCACCAGCGAGAACGAGCTGACCTCGAAGAAGATGGCCAGACCGATGGGCAGGCCGAGGGCAGCAATGTGGCGGATCTCCGGCCAGTGCGGGCGCAGATGCCGGCGCAACAGGCGCACCGGCGCAAACACGGGCGCCAGCAGCACGTAGGCGAGCAGCACCAGGCTCATGCCCCACATCACCACGGCGGTGCCCCAGCCGCAACCGGGTCCGCCCATGGCCGGGATGCCCCAGTCCAGGCCCCAGGCGGCACTGCCTTCGATGAACAGCGCATTGGCGGCAACGTTCAGGCCCAGGCCGAGCAGGCTGATCAGCATCACCGGTACCGGCCGGCCCTGGGCTTCGCAGTAGCAGCGCAGAACAAAGAACAGACCGACCGCCGGCATGCCCCAGGACACGCCCTCCAGATAGGCCCGGGTCAGGTCGCGCAGGGCCGGCTCCACGCCCAGCCAGTCGAACAGTGGCCAGGCATGACGTATCAGCAGCAACCCGGTGATGCCGACCAGCAGTGCCAGCCAGAGCGCCTGGTGGGTGATCTGCTGGATGCGCTCCGGCTGCTCGGCGCCATGGGCCTCCGCCACGAGCGGGGTGGTGGCCAGCAAGGTGCCGGTGGTGAGCAGGAACAGCGGCAGCCAGATGCTGGAACCCACCGCGACGGCCGCCAGATCCAGTGCCGACACCTGGCCCGACATCACCGTGTCGATGAAACCGTAGGCAGCCTGCGAAAACTGGCTGATGAAAATCGGGGCGGCGAGCCAGAGCAGCTGGCGCAGCTCGGCCAGTGCCGGGCGCGGCGTGCTCATTGGCCCCGGTAGCCGAGTGTGCGCAAGGTTTCTTCGATACGAACGCCGTCGGGTCCGAAATGACGCTGGCGCAGCAGGCCGTCCAGAATGACCAGGCCCGCATCCCAGGTGAAATGGCCGTCCAGCACCATGGCCAGCGCCTGCGCTACGGGCAGCAGACGGGCATCGGCCACTTCACCGTCCTGGTTGGTGGGCAGGAAATGGGCTGGCAGCCAGTGGTCGAAGACGGCAATCCATTCCTCCTGCACACCTTCGCCCAGGCGGCGATGGATGTGCAGCCGGCTGGCAGGCGAGGGCACGCGACGGAAGTGCAGGCCGGCCTCTTCCCAGGCCTCCCGCTCCAGCCCGGTGGCCAGTGACTCGCCGGCGCTGACGCCGCCACCGACCAGATTGTCGAGCTTGCCCGGGTCGACGAACTTGTGCGGACTGCGCTCGGCAACCCAGAGCGCGACACCATCCGGCGTCGCCACCCAGCCGTTCATGTGCACGGAAGGCGTGCACAGGCCGAGGCTGCGAAAGGCGGCACGCTCCATGACCAGGTAGGGCAGGCCGGTGACGGTCAGCAGCATGTTCTCGTCGCGCCAGTTCAGCAGCAGGCCCTGATCCCGCAACGCCATCATCCAGGTCTGCAGATGCTGGCTGCGTGTCTCGCAGGTATCGCCTGCATTGACATGAAGTCCGCTGTCGTCAAGCCGGATGCGTTCCGGGCTCTGCGCCTGCAGCGCCTCGGCAAGCGCAGGACGAACCCAGCCCAGGGCGCGGCCGTCCAGCCACAGGCGCAACTCGCTGTCGGGCACGAAGCGCGGCATGCTGTGCAGGAAGGCGATGACCCGGTCGGCGAGGGGGGATGACAGCAAGGGCGAGTCCTCTGGGCTGGTCAGGAAAGTCGGCAGTGTAGCAAACCCCGATGGCATACTCGCAGCAGGACGGGGCAGGGACAGGACATGCGATCAGACGAGTTGCAGGTGGTGGCGGATGAAAACATGCCGGGGGTCGAGGCCTGCTGGCAGGCGCTGATGCCGGCGCTGCCGGTGCGCATCCGGCGCTTGCCGGGCCGGCAGCTTTCGGCGACGGACGTGGCGGATGCCGACGTGCTGCTGGTGCGCTCCGTGACCCGGGTCGATGCCAGCCTGCTCGCGGGCAGCCGCGTGCGTTTTGTCGGGACGGCGACCATCGGCACGGATCACGTTGATCTTCCGTATTGCACGGCACATGGCATCACCGTGGCCTCGGCGCCGGGATGCAATGCCCGAGCCGTCGCCGAGTGGGTACTGGCAGTGATTGTGCAGCTGGCAGCGGAGCGTGACCGGTCTCTGGACGGCTGTACGCTGGGCATTGTCGGATTCGGCCATGTCGGCCAGCAGGTGGCGACCCTGATGCGTCCGCTCGGTCTGCGCCTGATTGCCTGTGATCCGGCACATGCTCGAGAGCTTCCCGGGTTTCCCGACGTGACCTTGCATGCCTTGCCTGACCTGCTGGCAGCATCCGACATCGTCACTCTGCACACGCCGCTGACGCGCAGCGGGCCACACCCCACCTGGCGGATGATCGACGACGCCGCCCTGCGCCGTCTGCGACCAGGGGCATGGCTGATCAATGCCGGTCGCGGCGATGCCATCGCCGGTGAGGCATTGCGGCACTGGCTTGAGAATGAGAACGGACCGTGCGTGCTGGATGTCTGGCCCGAGGAGCCGCGCCTGTCCCCCGCGCTGGTTGCGCACGTCAGGCTGGGCACGCCGCATGTCGCCGGTCACAGCGTCGAGGGCAAGTGGCGTGGGACCTGGCAGGTGGTGCAGGCGGCAGCTGCCCATCTGGGCCGCTCCGCGCCGGACGGTGCCAGCCTGTCAGCGGCATTGCCTGGCCACGACGGTGCCTCACCCCTGCTGCCGCCGGCCACGGCCGGGATGTCCTCGATCCGGCGACTGGCCTTCCTGCTCGGGCAGGTGATCGACCTGGTCGGGGACGATGTTCGCCTGCGTGACTCCGTGCTGACATCGGATCCCGTCCAGGCCTTTGACGCCTTGCGCAAGCACTATGCCGCCCGTCGCGAGTTCACGTCCTGGACATTGACCCTGGCGCCGGACGATCCGCTGCGTGACGTGCTTATCGCTCTCGGCTTCAGCTGCTAGCATTCGCTTCTTCGTTTCGCCGACACGTACACGGGGTGCATCCGGTCATGCTCAACACCTTTGTCATCGCGTATCTGGTGCTGTCTGTCGCCGTCGGTCTGCTGGCCAGCTTGCGGGTTCACAACTCCCGTGACTTCGTGTCTGCCGGCCGCAGCCTGCCGCTCAGCATCGTCACTGCCACCATGTTCGCGACCTGGTTCGGCTCGGAGTCCGTGCTGGGCGCACCGCCGACCTTTCTCGAGGAGGGCATCGGCGGCATCGTGGCCGACCCCATCGGTGCCGCCTTCTGCCTGATCTTCGCCGGCCTGTTCTTTGCCCGGGCGCTGTATCGCCGCAACATGCTGACCATCGGTGACTTCTTCCGGCAGAAGTTCGGGCGCGAGGCCGAGGTCGTCGCCTCCACCGCCATCATGCTGTCCTACCTGGGCTGGGTGTCGGCGCAGATGATCGCGCTGGGCGTGGTGTTCACCAGCCTCAGCGGCGGCAGCATCAGCCATGACCAGGGCATCATGATCGGTGCGGCCATCGTCATTTTCTACACCATGTTCGGCGGCATGTGGTCCGTGGCCATCACCAGCTTCGTGCAGATGATCATCATCATCATCAGTCTGCTGATCATTGCCTGGATGGTCGCCGGCAAGGCGGGTGGCGTTGACGTGGTGATCGATCATGCTCGCGCTGCCGGCAAGTTTGACGGCTTCTGGCCTGGCTGGGACCTGGCGGCCATCCTGGCCTTTGTCGGTGCCTTCGTGACGCTGGCGCTGGGTTCCATTCCCCAGCAGGACGTGTTCCAGCGCATGAACTCGTCGAAAAACGAGAACATCGCCGTCGCCGGTTCGGTACTGGGTGGCGTCGGCTACCTGGTGTTCTGCATGGTGCCGCTGTTCCTCACCTATGCCGCCGTAGTGATTGATCCGACCCTGGTGGAGCGGGTCATGGCCGTCGACAGCCAGCAGGTGCTGCCCACCTTCATCCAGCAGGACCTGCCGCTGATCATGCAGGTGCTGTTCTTCGGTGCGCTGCTGTCCGCCATCATGTCCACGGCGTCCGGCACCCTGCTGGCCCCTTCCACGGTGTTCACCGAGAACCTGTTGCGTCCGCTACTGCCGCAGCAGACAGATCACCAGTTCCTGTGGACCCTACGTCTGGTGGTGCTGGTGTTCGGCCTCTTCATCATGTGGTTTGCCGTGCAGTCCGACTCCAGCATCTTCGAAATGGTCGAGAACGCCTACAAGGTCACGCTGTGTGCTGCCTTCGTGCCGCTGGTCGCCGGCATCTACTGGTCGCGCGCCAACCGTGCCGGCGCCCTGACATCCATGATTGCCGGCATCACGGTCTGGATCGGTCTCGAGATCGTCGCACCCGAAGGCATCTGCCCGCCGCAGCTGGCCGGTCTGGGCGCCGCCATCCTGGGCATGCTGGTCGGTTCGTACTGTTCCAAGGAACGCGCACCGGCCTGAATGATTCGTGGATGACGGGCTGGCGCGGCAACAGCGTCAGCTGCCTGCGGGTGGGGAGAGGGCTCAAAACCGTGCGAGGCAGGGATGCCGAGCCGAGCCTACAGGGACGTATTCACGGCGCGTTTTGAGCCCTCTCCCCACCCGCAGGGACGATCCCGGTTGCAATCGCGTCAGCGCGTCGCCTGCTTCAGCACGCTGACCAGGCTGCCACCCTGGTTCTGCGCCGGAATCACGCCATCATTTGCCAATGCCTCATGCAGTCTGGGCAGGTTCCAGCAGGGTGCGGTGGGCAGCAGGTGGTGCTCGAGATGGTAGTGCTCGTTGTGCGGTGCCAGCAGCCAGCGTTCCCACCAGCTCGCCCGGCTGCTGCGCGCGTGCATCAAGGCATCCGTGCTGTGCGGGTCGGCGACCACGGCGTGATCGGCAATCTGGCGCACGCGCATGCACACCGGCAGCACGAACAGGAAGGCGATCAGCCAGAGCAGGTAAACCTCTGGATGGCCCAGTGCGGTCAGCACACCGATGAAGATCGCTTGCCACAGCCAGGCGATCCAGCTTTTGCGAGCCATGAAGGCGCCTGCAAATCCCCTGATGCCCTGTGGCCTGGGCTCGGCACGCACCACGCGACCGGTGAGCTCGTAATGCCAGTAGCCGATCTGCATGCCGATGAGGCCGATCACCGACTTGATGCCGGTCAGGCCGCTGACGTCACGCAGCAGCTTGCGGCGCAGGCTGGCCGGGCTGACCGGATACTGCTGCGTCATGATCAGGTCGGGATCGTCGGCGGTACCGGCGAGTCTGTGGTGTGTCATGTGATAGGCACGGTAGCCCGCCATGTTCTGCAGCAACGGCTGGGCTGCCAGCCAGTCGCCGACCAGATCGTTGAGGCGGGCACTGGCGAACAGCGAGCGGTGCGAGGCCTCGTGCTGCAGAATGGCCAGTCCGGCCTGTCCGGCGGCGAGCAGCAGCAGTGACGCCAGCCAAGCCAGCGGATGCGGCCAGATCACGCTGATGGCGAAGCCGGCACTGATCAGCAGCCAGTCCTTGGCGGTTTCCCAGGCGCCACGCCAGTCGGATTTCCGGGTCAGTTCGGCGCGCAGCGCCGGGTCCAGGACGTATTTCATTTAATTACTCTTTGATATCAACAAATGAAAATAAATGTAATGAATAGTCCTATCTTACCGCGATCAGCCGCGCAGGCAAGTCGTCAGCGTCTTATAATTGAAATCTGATCGATGCCCAGGAGTCGCCCGTTGTGACCAATGTCTCTTTGCCTGCACGTGCCCAGCGTCTGCAGGATCTGCTGCAGGCCAATTTCGATCCGTCGCTGCTGACGGTGGAGAACGAGTCGCATCAGCATGGCGGCCCGGGCACCGAGACCCATTACAAGGTCACCCTGGTGTCTGCCGTGTTTGAGGGCGTGCGCGCCGTGGCCCGTCACCAGCGTGTCTACGCCCTGATGCAGGAGGAGATGCAGCAGGGCCTGCATGCCCTCGCGCTGCACATCTACACGCCCTCCGAATGGGCCCGGGTTGGCCATGCGCCCGACAGTCCTGCCTGCCGTGGAGGCAGCAAGCATGGCTGAAGCAGTTGCCACCGCCACTGGCGACGCAACGCCAGCCGTCGTGGTGGCCGCGCTCTACCACTTCGCGCGGCTCGATGATTTTGCCGATCTGCAAGCGCCCTTGAAGGCGTTGTGCGAAGGCGCGGGCATCCGCGGCACGCTGCTGCTGGCCCGCGAAGGCATCAACGGCACCATTTCAGGCAGCCGCGAGAGTATTGACCGGGTGCTGGCCTGGCTGCGCGCTGACCCGCGCCTGGCGGCACTGGAGCACAAGGAGTCGTTTGCCGACAGTCATCCCTTCGTGCGTCTCAAGATCAAGCTCAAGAAGGAGATCGTCACCCTGGGCGTGCCCTTCGTGGACCCGACGGCCGTGGTTGGTACCTACGTGGATCCGCAGGACTGGAATGCCCTGATCAGTGATCCCGAGGTAGTGGTGATCGACACCCGCAACGATTACGAGATCGCCATTGGCAGTTTCGAGGGTGCCGTTGACCCTGGCACGCGCACGTTCCGCGAGTTTCCCGACTATGTCGCGACCCGGCTGGATCCGCAGCGGCACCGCAAGGTGGCCATGTTCTGCACCGGTGGCATCCGCTGCGAAAAGGCGTCGAGCTACATGCGTCAGCAGGGCTTCGAGGCGGTCTATCACCTCAAGGGTGGCATCCTGAAATACCTGGAAGAGGTGCCCGAAAGCGAGAGCCTGTGGCGCGGCGAATGTTTCGTGTTCGACGAGCGCGTCGGCGTGACACACGGGCTCAAGGTCGGCGCATCGGCCATGTGCTACGGCTGTCGTCGTCCGGTCACGCCGGAAGACATGGCCTCGGAGCACTACGAGGAGGGCATTAGCTGCCCGGCCTGCCATGACAGCCTGACTGACGAGCAGCGTGCCCGCTTCGCCGAGCGCCGTCTGCAGCACAGGCTGGCGGCAGAGCGGGCGCGTCGTGGCCGTGGCGAGTGACTGACGCCGGCGCGCCTGCGGCACGCCGGTGACCGATTCTGCTCAGACGTTGCCTGGTGCGTGGAACAGCAGGTAGATCTCGGTGATCAGCTCGGGGATCTGCAGGGTCATTTCCTTGAGCAGCTTGCGGTCGCGACGCAGGATCTGCAGGTCCGGATCGTCGATGAGGTCTGAAATGACCACCATGGGCAGGGTCAGATCCGCGATATCATCCTCGTGTTCGCCATACCAGCGGTCCTCGTCCAGGAACAGGCCTTCCATGAACCCGATGCACCAGTCGGTGAGTTCATTGGGCTGGTTGATGTCCGACAGCAGCGGGCAGGGCAGCTCGAGTCGGGCACCGTGGTAGAGCACGGCATGAATGCTCTTCTGCCAGGCCTGCAGCTGGGCGTGGATCTCGGCCGTGCGGGCCGCATCCTCGCTGGCGTCTTCGTCTTCGAAGAAGCAGGCCAGGGCCTCGGCATCGAGCTGACCGCGGGGACCGATGGTGATGGCGGTGAGAAAGCCGTGCGCGCCATGGAAATCCAGACCGTGGCTGTTGGCGTCGCTGTCGAGGAACTCCTCCAGGGCGTCCAGGGTCTGGGCTGGCAGGGCGTATTGTTCGTGCATGACATTCTCCGGCAGTAAAGCTGGATTGTAGGGGGCGGGGAGTGGCAGCGACAGGGGTAACCGGGCATATGCCTGACAATGCGGCAATCATGAGGCAGGCAGAGGAGGTGCTGCGTCGCGTCTGGGGCTATGACGTCTTCCGCGGGCGTCAGGCCGAGGTGGTGGCCACCATCGCCTCCGGTCAGGATGCGCTGGTGCTGATGCCCACCGGCGGCGGCAAGTCGCTGTGCTACCAGGTGCCGGCACTGATGCGGCCGGGTACCGCCATCGTCATCTCGCCGCTGATCTCCCTGATGCAGGACCAGGTCGCCACGCTGCTGCAGCTGGGCGTGCGTGCCGCCTACCTGAGCAGCAGCCTGGACGCGCACGAGGCGCGTGCCATCGAGTCGCAGCTGCTCGACGGACGTCTCGACCTGCTCTACATGGCTCCGGAGCGTCTGGTCACCGCGCGCACGCTGGATCTGCTGCAGCGCGTGCCGATATCCCTGTTCGCCATCGACGAGGCGCACTGCGTCTCGCAATGGGGGCACGACTTCCGCGCCGACTACCTCGGCCTTGCCGTGCTGGCCGAGCAGTTCCCGCAGGTGCCGCGTCTGGCCCTGACTGCGACTGCCGACCTGCGCACCCGGGCGGACATCATCCGGCTGCTCCGTCTGGAGTCGGCCCCGGTGTTTCTCAGCAGCTTCGATCGCCCCAACCTGTTCTACCGCATCCTGCCGCGCCTGAATGCCATGGAGCAGCTCACCGACTTCATACGTCGCGAGCATCCCGGCGATGCCGGCGTGGTCTATTGCCTGTCACGGGCCAAGGTCGAGAAAGTCGCGGCTGCCTTGCAGGCCCAGGGTTTTCCGGCCTTGCCCTACCATGCCGGTTTGCCGGCCCAGGTACGCGAGGCCAACCAGACCCGCTTCCTGCGTGAAGAGGGCATCATTGTCGTCGCCACCATCGCGTTCGGCATGGGCATCGACAAGCCCAACGTGCGCTTTGTCGCCCACCTCGACCTGCCCAAGAGTCTGGAGGCCTATTACCAGGAAACCGGACGTGCCGGCCGCGATGGCCTGCCTTCGACGGTCTGTTTGTTCTACGGTCTGCAGGATGTCATCAAGCACCAGCAGATGCTGATGCAGTCCGAGGGCAGCGAGGAGCACAAGCGGCACGAGCGCCGACGCATCGACGCGATGCTGCAGCTTTGCGAGACCACCGACTGCCGGCGCCAGCTGCTGCTGCGCTATTTCGACGAGCACCTGCCGCAGCCCTGCGGCTACTGCGACACCTGCAGCGAGCCGGTCGCCACCTGGGACGCCACCGAGCCGTCGCGGCTGGCGCTGTCGGCGGTGTATCGCACCGGGCAGCGTTATGGCGTCGAGTACGTGGTCGAGGTGCTGACCGGCAAGCGCTCGGAGCGGGTCGCGGCCAATCAGCATGACCAGCTGCCGCTGTTCGGTCAGGGCCAGTCACTGGCCCTGAAGAGCTGGCGCAGCGTGTTCCGGCAGCTGCTCGCCAAAGGGCTGCTGCAGGTCGATGGCGACGGCTTCGGTACCTTGCGTCTGGATCCCTCCTGCCGCAGCCTGCTCAAGGGCGAGGTGAGTCTGACCCTGCGGCAGGATCGCGACACGCTCACGGCCCAGCGCCAGGCACGTGGCCGCAGCAAGGCGGCAGTCGCTGTCGACAGTGCCGACCAGCCGCTGTGGCTGGCGCTGCGCGCCTGCCGGAGAGCGCTGGCCGAGGCGCAGGGGGTGCCGCCCTACGTCATCTTCCACGACAGCACGCTGCTGGCCATGGTCGAGCACATGCCGCTCAGCCTGCAGGAGATGCGCCAGATCGGCGGCATCGGTGACAGCAAGCTGTCACGCTACGGCGAGGCGTTCCTGGCGGTCATTCGCGAGCATGTGGACGCGCTGGCCTGAGCCATGAGCATTCCCTACGACCTGGTGCGCAGTGCCCGCAAGACCCTGGCCATCCAGATTCGCCAGGACGGTCTGGTGCAGGTCAGGGCGCCGCTGCGGTTGCCGCAGCGCGACATCGACGCGTTTCTGCACGAGCGTCAGGACTGGATTCGCCGGCATCTGGAGGCCATTGCGTCGCGTCGTCCCGAGCCGGCTCCGCCAGCCTGGGGCGAGGGCCGTGGCTGGTGGCATCTCGGGCAGGCCCTGAGCGTGCGCGAAGCCGGGCCAGGCGAGGCGCCGGGTGGCCTGGCAGCCTCTGAGCGGCCTGCAGAAACAGGTCGTGGCAGGGCCCGCTCCCTGCTGTGGCTGGATGCCGAGGCGCAGGCCATGGTGGTGGCACCGTCGCTCTGGCGCCAGCCGGAGCGATTGCTGAAGGCGCTGCAGCGCTGGCAGAGTGAGCAGGCCGCGCATGAGCTGCCGCGCCGCCTGCACAGCCAGTGCCTGCGCCTGGGGCCGGACTGGCAGCCAGCGGGCCTGACGCTGCGCAGCATGCGCTCACGCTGGGGCAGCTGTTCGCGGTCGGGCAGGATCACGCTCAACACCCAGCTGCTGTCAGTACCCGAGCACTGCATCGACTACGTCATCTGCCACGAGTTGTGCCACTTGCGCGAGTTCAACCACAGTCCTGCCTTCAAGCAATGGCAGGACCGTGTCTATCCAGGCTGGAAGGCCTGTCAGCAGGAGATGAAGGTCTGGGCGGAGCGGCTGCGCGCTCAGCTGCGGTAAGCCAGCTCCAGCCACTTCTTGACGCGGTTGGCGTCACCGATGCGGGTGTACTTGCCGAAGGAGTCCAGCAGCACGATCACCGTGGGCGTGTTGTTGATGTTGGCCATCATCACCAGGCAACGGCCGGCTTCATTGATGAAACCGGTCTTGGACACGCCGATGTCCCATTCCGGCTTCTTCACCAGGCTGTTGGTGTTGCGGTACTGCAACAGCTGACCGCCTTTGCCGTGCACCTGGTATTCGGGCATGGTCGAGAACGCGCGGATGTCCGGGTAGCGGTAGGCGGCTTGCACCATCTTCACCAGATCGGCCGGTGTCGACTGGTTGTCACCATTCAGGCCGCTGCCGTCCCGGAAGCGTGAGTCGTGCATGCCGAGCTGGCGTGCCTTGCGGTTCATGGCCGTGATGGCAGCCTGCAGCCCGCCCGGGTAGGTGCGGGCAAGTGCCGAGGCCGCGCGGTTCTCGGATGCCATCAGGGCCAGCAGCAGCATGTCGGCACGGGTGAGGGTGGTGCCCACGCTCAGACGCGAGGTGGTGTTGCGCAGGTGATCGACATCCTCGTTGGTGATGGTGATCGGATCATTCAGGTCGGCACCCGAGTCGAGCACCACCATCGCGGTCATCAGCTTGGTGATCGAGGCAATCGGCATGTGCTGATGCATGTTCTTGCCATACAGCGTTTCACCGGTGCGGGCATTGGCGATCAGGGCGGCACGCGACTCGATGGCGAGCGGCATGGCCAGGCTGTTGCGGATGTCGGCCGGCTTGCGACGACGCTGCTCGGCGGCGATTTCGGCAGCACTGAGCTGGACCGGCTTCTGGGCGGCGGGCGTCTGGGCCTGAGCCGGCGTGGAAACCAGCCAGGCGGAGATGGCGGAAAGCAGGAAGGCCAGCAGGAAGTGCGCTGGGGCACGGAAACGCGTCGTCATGTGTGTAATTCCGTCAGGTCAAGGGTGTCCGCGGCGCAGATGAAGGGAGTTGAAAACCCATACGGCGCGGCTTGATCGGGAGGCTCCGGCGTGCGGCAGGAAGGTGGCAGAGGCTGGATGCATCATCCCACCTTTTTTGTAGCATAATCCCTTCAGCCTTTACAGTCTGTTGCCACGTTTTTGCGAGTCCGATTGTGTCCATACGTGTCGCCATTGTTGATGACCACAACCTGATCCGGCTCAGTCTGTCGCGCATGCTGGCAGACGTCCCCGGCATCCAGGTCGTGGCCACCGGTTGCAGCGGGGAAGAGGCCCTGCAGCTGGTGCGCGAGCAGCAGCCGCACGTCCTGCTCATGGACCTGAACATGCCGGGCATGGGTGGCATGGAGGCCAGCCTGCGCCTGATCAGGCAGTGGCCGGAGCTGCGCATCGTCATTCTGTCAGTCACCGAGGACGGCCCCCTGCCCAGCCGGCTGCTGCAGGCCGGCGTGGCCGGCTACCTGACCAAGGGCGCCGAGCTCGATGACCTGGTGCTGGCGATACGTCGTGCCGCCAGCGGGCAGCGTTACATCAGTCCGGCACTGGCCCAGCAGCTGGTGTTGCAGCAGCATGCTCCGGACCCGGACGTGAATCCGTTCCGGCAGCTTTCCGAGCGCGAGATGCAAGTGCTGCTCAGCCTCATCGCCGGCAAGCGCATCCAGGACATTGCCGACCAGCTTTTCCTCAGCCCCAAGACCGTCAGCACCTATCGCTCCCGTCTGCTGCAGAAGCTGGGTGTCGACAACGACATCGCGTTGACCCGGCTGGCCATGCAGCACGGCGTGATGACCTGAAGCCGATGGCGGATGCGGACGAGTCCCGGCTGCAGCGCATCCGGGACAGGCTGAGAACCCTGCCCGGCAGCCCCGGCGTCTACCGCATGCTGGCCGAGGATGGCAGCGTGCTTTACGTGGGCAAGGCCCGCGGCCTCAAGCAGCGGGTGTCGTCGTATTTCCTCAAGCAGGTCGACAGCCCCAAGACGCGTGCCTTGGTGGCGCGCATCCATGACATCGAGATCACCCTCACCGGTTCGGAAACCGAGGCCCTGCTGCTCGAGCAGACCCTGATCAAGGCGCTCAAGCCGCCCTACAACATCCTGCTGCGTGACGACAAAAGCTACCCCTACGTGTTCCTATCGGAAGGCGAGGCCTGGCCACGGCTCGGTTTCCACCGCGGGCCGCGCAGCCAGCCCGGTCGCTACTTCGGACCCTTCCCCGGCTCCGGGGCGGTGCGCGAAAGTCTGCATCTGCTGCAGAAGCTGTTCATGGTGCGCCAGTGCGACGACAACACCTTCCGCAACCGTCAGCGCCCCTGCCTGCAGTACCAGATCAAGCGCTGCCGCGCGCCCTGCGTCGGCTACGTGTCCGCCGAGGACTACCGGCGCGATGTCGACAATACCCGTTTGTTTCTCGAGGGCCGCAACGAGGAGGTCACTGACAACCTCATCGCGCGCATGAACATGGCTGCCGAGAGCCTGGACTTCGAGACCGCGGCGGTCTGCCGGGATCAGCTCGCTGCCCTGCGGCGTGTCCAGGAGCAGCAGTTCGTGCATCGTGACATCGGCTCGGCGGACGTGTTCGGCGTGGCCGCCCAGCCCGGTGGCGTGTCCCTGCAGGTGCTGTACGTGCGTGACGGTCGTGTTCTCGGCACCCGCGGCTGGGCGCCGCCGGTGTTCGGCGAGACCGCCGTGGCCGACATCCTCGGCGAGTTTCTGCCGTCGTATTACCTGCAGGCCGAATCCGGCCGCGATCTGCCGCGCGAGATCATCCTGCCGGTGGAGCTGGCCGATGCCGAGGTGCTTGCCGCCGCGCTGCGTCAGCACTACGGACGTGAGGTCGAGATCAAGTCACGTGTGCGTGACGTGCGCGCGGCCTGGCTGGAGATGGCGCAACGCAACGCCGAGGCGGCGCTGGGCGCCAGCCTGGCGGACCGCAGCCAGATTGCCCGGCGCTACGCCGAGCTGCAGTCGGTGCTGGGTCGGGACGATCCCGTCACGCGCATGGAGTGCTTCGACATTAGCCATACCCAGGGCGAGGCCACGGTGGCGTCCTGCGTGGTGTTCGATGGCCAGGGGCCGCGCAAGAGCGACTATCGGCGCTTCAACATCGAGGGCATCACGCCTGGTGATGACTACGCCGCCATGCACCAGGCACTGACGCGGCGCTACAGTCGTCTGGTCCAGGGCGAGGGCAGTCTGCCTGACATCCTGTTCATCGACGGCGGCAAGGGCCAGCTGGCACAGGCGGTGCGCGTGCTCGACGAACTGGCGGTCAGTGGCGTGCAGCTGATCGGCATCGCCAAGGGGGAGGGCCGCAAGCCCGGTCTCGAGACCCTGCACTTCTCCGACGGCGAAGCGCTGGAGCTGGGCGCTGACTCGCCGGCCCTGCATCTCATCCAGCACATCCGTGACGAGGCCCACCGCTTCGCCATCACCGGCCATCGCGAACGCCGGCAGAAGGCGCGCACGCAGTCCTCGCTGGAAAGCATTCCAGGCGTGGGGCCGGCGCGCAGGCGCGCGCTGATCCAGCACTTCGGCGGCCTGCAGGAGGTGCGTCGTGCCAGTGCCCGTGATCTGGCCACGGTGCCCGGCATCAGTCCGGCGCTGGCGCAGGTCATCCACGCCGCCTTGCACAGTCACTAGGCTTGCGGGCATAGTCGCTGCAGCAGCCGATCAGGAGAAGGTGTTGGCCACCCGTTCACTCTGGAACATCCCGAACATACTCACCGTGTCGCGAGTCGCCCTGATTCCCGTGATGCTGGTGCTGGCCTACACGGACTTCGCGTGGCGTCACGAGACGGTGGCGTTCATCTTTGCCCTGGCCGCGATCACCGACTGGTTCGATGGCTACCTGGCGCGCAGCCTCAACCAGGGTTCCGCCTTCGGACGCTTCCTCGACCCGGTGGCGGACAAGCTCATGGTTGCGGCAGCGCTGATCCTGCTGGTGGAGTGGCATGCCAACGTCTGGATCGTGATTCCGGCCATTGTCATCATTTCCCGCGAGATCACCATTTCGGCCTTGCGCGAATGGATGGCCGAACTCGGCAAGCGCGCCCAGGTTGCGGTCAGCAGCATCGGCAAGTGGAAGACGGCGGCACAGATGGTGTCCATCACGGTGCTGCTGCTTGATGATGCGCGTCTCAATCTGCTGGGCTGGGGTCTGATGTACCTGGCCGTGGTGCTGACGCTGTGGTCCATGTGCATCTATCTCTCCGCGGCCTGGCCTGAATTGCGCGAGGCTGACTGAGGCTGCGGTTTTTTTCGGCAGTCGGCGAGACTGCTGCCAGCCGCGTATTGACAGAAAAATCCCTGCCACTAGAATGCCGGCCTGTCCTGATGCATTGCATGCCTCGGTGATGATGCGGGAATAGCTCAGTTGGTAGAGCACGACCTTGCCAAGGTCGGGGTCGCGAGTTCGAGTCTCGTTTCCCGCTCCAGATTCCGGAACCCCTGAACGGCTCGCCGCTCAGGGGTTTTTCGTTTCTGGCGGCGACGGCATTTGCTATTCTCGCGGCCAGAACAGTTGTCCAGGTGATGTATGACGGTCACGGTATCCCGCTCCGCGAGTGCGCGTTCACCCATCGGCGTCTTCGACTCCGGCATTGGCGGTCTCACCGTGGTGCGTGCGCTCATGGAGCGGCTGCCGTTCGAGGACATCATCTACTTCGGTGACACCGCGCGCGTGCCCTATGGCGTGAAGTCGGTCGACACCATCCAGAGCTTCACCACCCAGATCGCCGACTTCCTGATGGCGCGCGACGTCAAGCTGCTCATCATCGCCTGCAACACCATGGCGGCAGTGGCCGGCGAGGCCGTGCGTCAGCGTGCCAACGTGCCGGTGCTGGATGTCATCGACGCCGGTGCCCGTGCCGCCGTCGACATCAGCCGCAAGGGCATCGGCGTCATCGGCACGCCGACCACCATCAACTCCAATGCCTATGCGCGCAGCATCCATGCCCTGAGTCCGGGCGTTCACGTGCATTCCCAGGCCTGCCCGTTGTTCGTGCCCCTGGTCGAGGAGGGCTGGCTGGATCATGAAGTCACCCGCCTGACCGCGCGTGAATACCTGAAGCCGGTGTTCGTCGAGCAGATTGATGCGCTGGTTCTGGGCTGCACGCACTATCCGCTGCTCAAGCCGCTGCTGCAGGACGTTGCCGGCCCCGGCATCAAGCTGGTGGACTCGGCCATCACCATCGCCGAACAGACCGCGCAGGTGCTGGCCGAGATGGGTCTGCACAACCCGCAGCGTGGCGAACCCCGCTACGACTATGTGGTGACGGACATTCCGCTCCGCTTCCAGACCATCGGCAGCCGTTTCCTCGGGCGCGAGTTCAAGCACGTCGAGCAGGTACGCTGGTAGCACGTGAACCATCAGTCGGTTTTTGTGATACCGGCTCCCGCTGATTTCTGGCTACACTGGTTGTCTACTTTTGCATCCGACAGGAGACGGAAACCATGGAGTCGCGTGAGGCGATGCTGGCGTCAGTGCGCGCCACACGCTGGGATGTGGTGGTCATCGGCGGTGGCATCACGGGTGCCGGCGTGGCCCGCGAGGCGGTGCGACGGGGTCTCAGGACATTGCTCATCGACCAGGCCGACTACAGCTGGGGCACTTCCAGCCGTTCCTCCAAGATGGTTCATGGCGGCATCCGCTACCTGTCGCAAGGCGACATCATGCTGACCTGGCACTCGCTCAGCGAGCGCGAGCGCCTGCTGCGCGAGGCGCCCGGTCTGGTCAGTCGCATGGGCTACCATTTCGCGCATTTCCGGCGGCGCTTCCCGGGGCGCTGGCTGTTCCAGATCCTGCTCACGGTCTATGACCTGCTGGCGCGGATCCGCGATTACCGCTATTTCCGCAGTGACAGTTTTCTGGCCCGCTTTCCCGGTCATGTCGCCACCGACCTGACGGGCGCCTCGCGGTACACCGATGCCGTGGTGGACGACTCCCGTCTGGTGCTGCGTGTGCTGGACGAGGCCGATGCCGACGGCCTGGTGCGCATCAATTACGTGCAGGCGGTCGAGGTTCTGCGTGACGGCCAGCGCGTTGCCGGCTTGCGCCTGCGTGACGTGGCTGACGCCATGACGGCTCTGCCCGGCGCCGATGGCCGGCACCCCTTGTCGGAGCAGGGCGGGGCGCTGCACGAGGTGTCCGCTGCCTGCGTCATCAATGCCACGGGGGCCTGGGCCGACCGTCTGCGCGGTCAGCTGGTCAGCGAGGTGCGGGTACGTCCGCTGCGCGGCAGCCATCTGGTGTTCGCCGCCGAGCGTTTGCCGGTGACGGAGGCGCTGCTCTGCCACCATCCGGTCGATCAGCGCGTGATGTTCATCTACCCCTGGGAAAGACGCACCATTGTGGGTACCACCGACCTGGATCATCGCGACGATCTCAATGTCGAGGCGGTCCTGGACCAGCACGAGGTCGACTACCTGCTGGCAGGTGCCAATGCCCGTTTTCCGCAGGCCAGGGTCAGCGCCGAGGATGTCATTGCCACCTGGTCCGGCGTGCGCCCCATCATTGCCGCAGGCGATGGCAGCGATCCGTCGAAGGAACGCCGCAGCCACGCCGTCTGGGACAATGACGGCCTGATCACGGTGACCGGCGGCAAGCTCACCACCTTCCGCCTGATTGCGCTGGATGCGCTCAAGGCCGCTGCTCGCCACCTGGGACGTGATATTCGTGACGATGGTGGCCTGGTGTTTGCGCCGGTACCTGAGCCGGTCTGGCCTGCCCGGATCGTCCTGGCCGATCGCGAGCGGCTGAGCGGGCGTTACGGGCGTCTGCTGGCAGATTTCCTGGCACAAATGCCGCCTGCCGAGTGGCGGCCCGTGCACCCCGGTCTCGGCACCTGGCTGGCGGAGCTGCGCTGGGCCTGTCGTCACGAGCAGGTGGTGCATCTTGACGACCTTCTGCTGCGCCGGGTACGACTGGGTCTGCTGCTGCCGGAGGGCGGTCTGGACACGATTGCCGAACTCGATGCCATACTTGCCGAGGAGCTGGGCTGGGACAGTGAAAGAATCGCTGACGAGCGTGCACGTTTCCGCACGCTCTGGCGTCGTTACTACGGATTGCCATCCTGAAAATGGCTGCAAGGAGAATGCAATGAGCCGGTGGGTGTGGCGTACGGCGGTTGCCGGGATTTCAGCGGCGGTGCTGGTGGCCTGTGTCAACACGACCCAGACCGGGGCAGTGGGGGTCAATCGTTCGCAGCTGCTGCTGCTGTCATCGGCACAGGTCGATGCCATGGCCGTGCAGTCCTATCGCGAGGAGCTGACCCAGGCGCGCAGCAAGAACCGGCTCAACACCGACAAGGCCAACCTGGAGCGCATCCGCAAGATCGCCGATCGCCTGATTCCCGGCGTTGCCGCGTTCCGCAACGATGCCCTGGGCTGGCAGTGGGAGGTCAACCTGGAGACGCGCGAGGAGCTCAATGCCTATTGCGCGCCAGGCGGCAAGATCATGTTCTTCACCGGCATCATCACCAAGCTCAAGCTCACTGATGACGAGATCGCCGCCATCATGGGGCACGAGATGGCGCACGCCCTGCGCGAGCATGGCCGCGAGCGCATGTCGCATGCCTATGCCCAGAGCGCCGGCATCAACCTGATCGGTGCCGTCACCGGCATGTCGCAGGGTACCGGCCAGCTGCTGCAGACGGCAGCCCAGGTCGGGCTCAGCCTGCCGCACAGCCGTGGCCAGGAAACCGAGGCGGATGTGCTGGGGCTCGAACTGCTGGCGCGTGCCGGCTACAACCCGAATGCGGCGGTGACGCTGTGGCAGAAGATGGCTGCCGCCACCGGTGGCAGCTCCGGATCCTTCCTGAGCACGCACCCGGGCAGCGGTCAGCGCATCCAGAGCCTGCAGGCCTCCATTCCGCGCGTCATGCCGCTCTATGAGCAGGCCCGGCGCCAGGGCGTGCGCGCTCCGGCCGTGGTGCCGCGCACCTGAGCACACCACCCGGGCACAGCATCTGGCGGCGTGGCATGGCCGTCAGAGCCAGCCCAGGGCCTGACTCGGGATATCCGTGATCAGGCCGTCGACACCCATGGCGTCCAGCTCCCGGGCGCGGCCGGCGTCGTTCACGGTCCAGGTTGACACGATCAGGCCGGCATCATGTGCCGCCTGCACCAGCGCCGGCTGGCAGCGTGACTGGTGCGGCCCCAGCGAGGAGCAGCCCAGCGCCTGCGCGACCTGCAACGCATCGCCGTGGAAGTCGGCCTCGAACAGGAAGCCGCGCGCGATGTCCGGTGCGGCCTCGCGCATGCCCTGCAGATAGCGCGGGTTGAACGAGGTGGTGCGTGCGCGGCCGGCGAGCCGGAAGCGCTGCCAGAGTTCGGGAAGTCGCGCGATGACCACGGATTCCTCTTCCGGTGTCTGTGACTTCACCTCCAGTTCCAGGTGCTCGAAATCGTCGAGCAGGACCAGCACGTCCTCGAGTCGCGGCACGCCGTCACTGTCCGGCCAGGACGGGAAGGGCTTGTGGCAGGCGTCCAGTGCCGTCATGGCATCGGCCGTCCGGTCGCGAACCGGACCGTGGCCGCTGGTGGTGCGCTCGAGTCGCGGGTCGTGAATCACCACCAGCTCGTTGTCGGCGCTGACCTGGATGTCGAACTCGACGGCGCGCAGGCCGAGCTGGCGCAGGTGACGGAAGCCGCTCAGGGTGTTTTCCGGGGCCTCGCCACGGGCGCCACGGTGGCCGATGAGTCGCATGACATGCTCCTTGCTGAGTGGTTGGTGGTGATGCCTGCCGCTGCGGCGTCAACCGTGGCCCGGTTCAGGCGTGTCGGGTGTGACGCCATCTGGCAGCTATGGTCTAATCGCCGGCACTATGTATACACCACTCTCCGTTTTCATAGGCCTGCGCTACACGCGGGCCAGGCGCCGCGAGCGCTTCATCTCCTTCATGTCGCTGAGCTCGATGATCGGCCTCATGCTCGGTGTTGCCGTGCTCATTACCGTGTTGTCGGTGATGAACGGCTTTGACCGCGAACTGCGCCAGCGCATTCTCGGCATGGTGCCGCACGCCACGCTGACGGCCACCGAGCCGGTCTCCAACTGGCAGAGCCTGGTGCGCGAGGTCGAGTCGGTGGCCGGCGTGGCGGCGGCGGCACCGATGACCCAGGTCCAGGGCATGCTGACCGCCAATGGCCAGGTCAGCGGAGCCATGGTCACCGGCATAGAGCCGGCGCGCGAGAAGCGCGTGTCCATCCTGCCGGACTATATGGAAAGCGGCACCATGGACAGCCTGCGTGATGGCGAGTTCGGCATCGTGCTGGGACGCCAGCTGGCGTCGACGCTGGGCGTCGGCATCGGCGATGCCGTGACCCTGGTGCTGCCGGAGGCCTCCCTGAGTGCCGCCGGCGTGATTCCCCGCTTCAAGCGCTTCACCGTCACCGGCATCTTCAAGGTCGGTGCCGAGGTCGACGGCATGCTGGCCTATGTGCATTACGCGGATGCCGGGCGTCTGCTGCGCATCGGTGATCGCGTGCAGGGCGTGCGCATCAAGGTCAATGACCTGTTCCAGGCACGTGCCGTCAACGAGCAGGTGCTGAGCCGCCTGCCGCCGATGTTCTACGGCTCCGACTGGAGCTTCACCCAGGGCAATCTGTTCAACGCCATCAAGATGGAAAAGGCCATGATGGCCCTGCTGCTGCTGCTGATTGTCGCCGTGGCGGCATTCAACATCGTGTCCAGCCTGGTCATGGTGGTCAATGACAAGAAGTCCGACATCGCCATCCTGCGCACGCTGGGTGCCACGCCGGGCATGATCCAGCGCATATTCCTGGTGCAGGGAACGGCGGTCGGCTTCGGTGGCACGGTTGCCGGCGTGGCCCTCGGCGTGCTGCTGTCGCTGACGGTCAGTGATCTCGCCAGTTTCTACGAGCGGCTTTCCGGCGTGGCTCTGTTCGATGCCTATTTCGTCAACTACCTGCCGTCGCATCTGAAAGGGAGTGATGTGCTCTGGGTCAGTTGCACGGCCTTCGGCCTGAGCTTCCTGGCCACCCTGTATCCGGCCCGCCAGGCCGGTCGCATCCAGCCTGCGGAGGCCCTGCGTCATGAGTGAGCCGGTACTGGTGGTGCAGGATGTGCATCAGGCCTTCAGCGAAGGACCGCTCAGCGTGCAGGTGCTAAACGGCGTGTCACTGAGCATTGCCAGGGGCGAGCGGGTCGCCATCGTGGGGCGTTCGGGCTCCGGCAAGACCACGCTGATGCACCTGATGGGCGGACTGGAGCGGCCCACGCGCGGCAGCATCCTGCTCATGGGCGAGAATTTCAGCGCGGCGGACGAGAAGCTGCGCAGCCGTCTGCGCAACCGGCATCTGGGCTTCGTCTATCAGCTGCATCACCTGCTGCCGGAGTTCACGGCGCGCGAGAACGTGGCGTTGCCGGCGATTCTCGGCGGGCTGGCGGTGGCGCAGGCGCAGCGGGCGGCGGACGAGCTGCTGGACCGTGTCGGCCTGGCTGCGCGGCGCCTGCACAAGCCCTCCGAACTGTCCGGTGGCGAACGTCAGCGCGTGGCGCTGGCGCGGGCCCTGGTGACGCGTCCGGCCGTGGTGCTGGCGGACGAGCCCACCGGCAACCTCGATCGCGAGACGGCTGATGCCGTGCACGACCTGATTGTCGAGCTCAACGAGTCGCTGGCCACCAGCTTTGTCATCGTGACGCATGAAGAGCGCCTGGCGGCCCTGGCGCATCGCCGCCTGGTCATGGATGCCGGGCGACTGCTCAGCGACTGAGCGACTGTCGCTGCCGGCACCGCTGCTGCCAGGCGCGTACCACATGCCAGCGCCAGTAGCTGCGCATGGCCATATAGCCGGCGAGACCCAGTCCCAGCCCGGTGACCAGGCTGCCCAGGACGAACGTGCCGAGGTAGGCACGCAACGGTGTTCCCGCCTCCAGTCCCTGACCCGAGCCTACCCCGGGCAGACTGTTGCTGATCTGGTCGATGACATTGCCCAGGGCCTCCATGCCGAGGCCGGGCGTGCCGGTGAACCAGGTGCCCACGGTATAGGCCAGGTACATGCAGGGCAGCCAGGTCAGCGGGTTGGTCAGCCAGACCAGCACCATGGTCAGCGGCAGATTGACCCGGAATGCCACCACGCCGATGGCTGCTGGCACCATCTGCATGGGCATGGGCAGGAAGGCGCAGAACAGTCCCCAGAAGACCGCACCCGATGCCGAGCGCCGGTTCAGGTGCCAGATGCCTGGATCACGCAGGCGGCTGCCGAGAAAGCCCAGTGACGGCGAAGCGAGGATCTTGTCCGGATCCGGCAGGTAGCGGCGCAGCAGGGCTTTGGGCATGGTTCAGGCGAACAGGCTGGATGACGGGCGCTAGTCTACACTGACCTCGGGCCATCGCTGAATGGCACGCCGGGGCACCCGACATGATCGAGAAATGGCTGTTCGGCTGGGTGCTTGGCGTCATGTCCCTGCTGGTCTGGCATGAGCTGCCGAGCCCCTGGCTGTGGCTGTCGATCGGGGTGGTCGCGGCGACGCTGGCCTGCTGCCGTGGTCTGTCCCGGCGGCTGGCGCTGGCCCTGCCTCTGGCAGCCTTTGCCCTGTCCGGAGCCTATGCCACCCAGGTGGCGGGGCGTCAGCTGGCGGACTGGCTGCCGGCGCACTGCGAGCCGGGCAGCTGGCAGGTGCGCGTGCGTCTGGCCGGCCTGCCCGAGCCCATGGCACAGGCCGGCTGGCGCATTGCTGCAGAGCCCCTGGCGCCGGGCCCGTGCTGGCAGGCAGGCACACGCTGGATGCTGAGCTGGCGTGATGCACCCGCGCTGCGTCCGGGCGAGGTCTGGCTGCTGCAGCTGCGCTTGCGGCGACCACGCGGGCTGGTCAATCCCGGCGCTTTCGACAGCGAGCGCTGGTGGCATCAGAACGGCGTGACGGCGACCGGGCAGATTCGCGCAGGGCAGCGAGAGCAGCTCGCGCCAGTCTCGCTGGACGGCCTTCGCCTTGCTGTCCGCGAGCGCCTGCTGGCGGCGTTTCCGGAGCAGCCGGATGCGGCGGGCACGGTGCTTGCCTTGCTCACCGGAGACAGAGCGGGCATGTCCGATGCGGCCTGGGAGCGCTATGCGCGCACCGGGGTCACGCATCTGGTGGCGATTTCCGGCGTGCACATCACCATGGTGGCATGGCTGGTCGGCCGTATCGCCGCCGCGGGCTGGGCGCGCAGCCGCCGGCTGGTGAACTGGCAGCCGGTACCCCGTGTTGCAGGTCTGGTCGGATTGCTCGCCGCATTCGCCTATGGTGTCCTCGCGGGGCTCGAGCTGCCGGCGCAACGTACCTTGCTGATGCTGGGCATCATCACCTGGATGCGCTGGTGGCCGGGTGAGTGGAGTGGCTGGCAGATGTTGCTGACGGCGCTGGCCGTGGTGCTTGCCTGCGATCCGCTGGGTGTTCATGCCGTGGGGCTGTGGCTGTCCTTTGCGGCCGTGGCCCTGCTCATGCTGGGCGGCATGGCGCCGGGCGAGGAGGCGGGCTGGCGTGCCGCGCTGCGGGCGCAGTGGCTGGCAACCTGGGGTCTGCTGCCGCTGTCGCTGGTGGTGTTCGCGCGCATCTCCTGGGTCAGTCTGCCGGTCAACCTGCTGGCCATTCCCTGGGTGACCTTCGCAGTGGTCCCGACCGCCATGCTCGGTCTGCTGCTGCATGCCCTGTGGCCGGAAGCCGGGCTGGCACTGTGGGCGCTGTCGGTGCAGCTGACGGTCTGGCTGGATGCCTTCCTGCAGCAGGTTGCCGACTGGCCACTTGCCGCGTCGCGCTGGAGCCTGCCCGGGCTGTCCGGTTTCTGGCTGCTGCTGGCGGTGGCCTGTGCCTTGCTGCCTCGGCGCCTGCCCGGCAGGCTGCTGGCACTGGTGTTCATGCTGCCGGTGGTCTTTGCCCGCCCGGCCCTACGCGAGGGCGAGCTGCAGATGACGGTGCTGGATGTCGGCCAGGGCCTTGCCATTCATCTGCAGACGCGCAGCCACCATGCCCTGCTGGACACCGGGCCGCCGCAGGGGACGCGAGCCGATGCCGGCAGCCGTGTCATCGTGCCCTATCTGGCCTGGGCCGGTGTTGCCAGCCTGCACCGGCTGATCCTCAGCCATGACGATTCCGATCACAGTGGCGGCGCGCGTTCCGTGCTGACGGCATTGCCGGTGGCTGCCTGGCTGGGCCCGTGGCCGCAGGCGGTGCAGGACGCCGGTCTGGCGCCACCCGGGCAACGGCTGGACTGTGTCGCCGGCCAGTACTGGCTCTGGGATGGTGTGCGTTTCGAGGTGCTGTGGCCGTTGCCGAACAGCCCCATGGCATCGGACAACGACAACTCCTGCGTGCTGCGCATCACGGTGGCGGGGCAGGTGCTGCTGCTGCCCGGAGATCTGGAGGCGGCGGGTGAGCGTGGTCTGCTGGCTGCCGTGCCTGGCGAGGAGCTGAAGGCGGATCTGCTGGTGCTGGGTCATCACGGCAGCAGGACGTCGACCACGCCGGCGTTTCTTGCCGCCGTCCGTCCGCGCGAGGTCGTGGCGACCCTGGGCTACCGCAACCGCTATCGGCATCCGGCGCCGGTGGTGATGGCGCGCCTGCGACAGGCCGGCATTCCAGGCTGGCGCAGCGATGCCAGCGGTGCCTTGCGCTACCGTTTCGGTGCGACGGAGTCCTGGCCCGATGCGCGACCGCAGATCTGGCGTGTCGATGAAGGTGGCTACTGGCGGAGAAACGGACCGGACAGCGGATCGGCGCTTGGCGCACTGACGGCCTTTCCCGTAGAGTAGCAGGCCTGATCTGAGGGAGATGTCTCCGTGTGGGAACTGGTGAAATCCGGCGGTTTGCTGATGCTGCCGCTGATCGTCGCGTCGGTGCTGGCGCTGGCCATCATTCTGGAGCGATCCTGGACGCTGCGGCGCACGCGGGTGGCACCTCCTGACCTGCTGGCCAATGTCTGGACCCAGGTCGAGGCCGGCAAGCTTGACCAGGCCGCCCTGCAGTCGGTGCATGACTCCTCGCCGCTGGGCGTGCTGCTGTCTGCCGGCATCGCCAATGCCCATCATGGGCGCGCCATCATGAAGGAGGCCATCGAGGATGCCTCCAGCGGTGTCGTGCATGAACTCGAACGCTACCTGACGCTGCTCGGCACGCTGGCACTGATTGCGCCGCTGCTGGGTCTGCTGGGCACGGTGGTCGGCATCATCGACGCCTTCCTGGTCGCCAGCTCCGGTGGCCTCGGCGATCCGACGGCGCTCGCCGCCGGCATTTCCAAGGCGCTGGTGACCACGGCTGGCGGCATTTTCGTGGCGATTCCGGCAATGATCATGCATCGCTACTACCAGCGTCACATTGCCAGCCTGATGGTGGCCATGGAACAGCAGGCCGTGCGTCTGGTCGACATGATGCATGGCGATCGCGAGGTCGACCTGACCGGAGTTGCGGAGTGAAGCTGCGCCGTCCGGTCGAGGACAGCCTCGAGCTCAACCTGACGCCGCTCATCGACTGTCTGCTGTTCCTGATCATCTTCTTCATGCTCACGACCAGCTTCACCAAGACCGGCAAGCTGCAGATCCAGTTGCCCCAGGCGGGCAGTCAGGCCCCCGTGGTCAAGGCCAGACCGCTGGAAGTGTCCGTGAATGGCAGCGGCCAGTTCGCGGTCAATGGCAAGGCCCTGGCAACCTCCGCCCCGGCAGATCTGCGCGCCGCCATCGAGGCTGCTGCCGGCACGCAGCGTGACATGCCGTTCGTGATCACTGCCGACGGCAACGCACCCCATCAGGCCGTGGTCACGGTGATGGATCTCGCCGGCCAGCTCGGCTTCCGCAACCTAGGCATCGGAACCCGCAGCGCGGCGACCGCCAAGCCCTGACCCAGGACTCATGATGACCGCATCTCCGCTGACCAGCTGGCAGGCCTACAAGCGGCTGCTGGGCTATACCCGGCGCTACTGGAAACTGTTCCTGCTGGCCGTGGTCGGCTTCCTGATCAATGCCCAGACCGAGTGGGCTGCGGCGCAGCTGCTCAAGTACATCATCGAGGCCATCCAGGAAAAGGATCAGAGCGCCAAGAACCTGTTCCCGGTGCTGATCGTGGTGCTGTTCTTCTTTCGCGGCGTCGGTTCGTTCATGGGTACCTACTTCATGTCCATGGTCGCACGTCATGTCGTCTATGCGTTGCGCATGGACCTCTTTGACAAGCTGTTGGTGCTGCCAGCGAGCTACTACCACAGCAACAGCCCGGGACACATTGCCGCCAAGCTGATCTACAACGTCGAGCAGGTCACCGCCGCCGCCACCGAGGCACTCAAGACCATCATCCGCGAGGGCACCATCGCCATCGGCCTGTTCGCCTACCTGTTCTGGACCAACTGGAAGCTGTCCCTGTCGCTGCTGCTGGTCGGCCCGTTTGCTGCCTTGCTGGTGCGCACGGCGAGCAAGCGCTTCCGCAAGCTGGCCAAGCGCATGCAACGGACCATGGGGGACGTGAACCACATCGCCAGCGAGACCATCAGCGGCTTCCAGGTGGTCAAGACCTACGGCGGCGAGGCCTACGAGCGCAACCGCTTTGACCAGGCCTCGCTGAAGAACCTCAAGAACGGCATGAAGATGGTGGTCACCGGCGCCATCAACACCCCGCTGGTGCAGCTGCTGATGGCGGTGGCCATGGCCGTGGTGGTGTGGGTGGCCCTGCAGCCCGGCATTTCCGGCGAGACATCGCCCGGCGAGTTTGTCGCCTACATCACTGCCGCCGGCCTGCTGGCCAAGCCCATCAAGTCGCTGACCGAGGTCAACGAGAAGCTGCAGCGCGGCATCGCCGCCGCCCAGTCGGTATTCGAGGTGCTGGATCTCGACAACGAGCGCGATACCGGTCAGCGCCACATCGGTCGCCTGCAGGGCGACATCGAGTTCCGCCAGGTCTCGTTCGGCTACGACGCCGCGCAGCCGGTGCTCAAGGATTTCTCGCTGAGGGTCCCGGCCGGCAAGACCGTGGCCATCGTCGGTCGCTCCGGCTCCGGCAAGACCACGCTGGTCAACCTGCTGCCGCGCTTCCATGACGCCCAGCAGGGCGAGATCCTCATCGACGGACACCGCATTGACGAGTACCCGCTGACCGAGCTGCGCAAGCAGATCGCGGCAGTCGGCCAGAAGGTCGTGCTGTTCGATGACACCGTGGCCAACAACATTGCCTACGGAGCCTTCAATCATCTTCCGCGCGAGACCGTGGTCGAGGCCGCCAAGGCGGCGTATGCCGACGACTTCATTCGGGCGCTGCCGGAGGGTTACGACACCCGCGTCGGCCAGGACGGCATGCTGCTTTCCGGCGGTCAGCGTCAGCGTCTGGCGATCGCCCGCGCCCTGATCAAGGATGCGCCCATCCTGATTCTCGACGAGGCCACCAGCGCCCTCGACAACGAGTCCGAATACTTCATCCAGGCCGCGCTTGAGCGGGTCATGGTCGGACGCACCACGCTGGTGATTGCCCATCGCCTGTCCACCATCGAGAACGCCGACTGGATCGTGGTCATGGACAGCGGTCGCATCATCGAGCAGGGCACCCACGTCGAGCTGCTGGCGCAGGCGGGTGCCTATGCCCAGCTGCACAGCCGCAAGTTTGCCGAGGACGAGCCGTCCGAGACGGAGACCGCCTGATCGTGTGGCATCAACGCTGGCATGACGGGCATCCGCTGTTTGCCCTGCTACTGCCGCTGTCACTGCTGTTCGGGCTGATCACGGCACTGCGTCGCCAGCTCTACCGTGCCGGCCTGCTGCGTGCCTGGCGGGCACCGGTGCCGGTCATCGTGATCGGCAACATCACTGTCGGCGGCACCGGCAAGACGCCGGTCACCCTGGCCGTGGTCGAGCAGCTGCGCCAGGCCGGCTGGCGGCCGGCCATTGTCAGCCGCGGTTATGGTGGTGATGCCGATTATCCCTGTCGTGTCCTGCCGGATTCGCCGGCCGCCGAGGTCGGCGACGAGCCGCTGCTGCTGGCGCGTCGCAGCGGCGTGCCCGTGGTGGTTGACCCGCTGCGCGCGCGCGCGGTGCGTCATGTGCTGGCAGAGACCGACAGCAACGTCATCGTCTGCGATGACGGCCTGCAGCATTACGCGCTGGCGCGTGATGTCGAGATCGTGGTGATCGATGGCCAGCGTGGTCTGGGTTCTGGCTGGCTGCTGCCGGCCGGTCCGCTGCGCGAAGGCATGTCACGGCTGGCCTCGGCGGATGCGGTCGTGATCAACGGGACCTGGTCGCGGCCCGAACCGGTACCCGCACATGCGCATGTCATGTCGCTGCTGCCCGGTTCCTGGCAGCCGCTTGCCGCCGACACACCGCAACAGCCGCCAGAGCCCCCGGCAACCGTGCATGCCATGGCCGGCATTGGCCATCCGCCTCGCTTCTTCGCGCAGCTGCGCCAGGCCGGCTTCACGGTCATCGAGCACCCGTTTCCGGATCATCATGCCTACACCGTGGACGAGCTGCATTTCACGCCACCAGCTCCGCTGGTGATGACCGAGAAGGATGCCGTCAAGTGTCGCGGGCTGGCGCCCGCCGATAGCTGGATGGTGCCGGTTCAGGCTATGCTGCCGCCACTGTTCTGGCAGACGCTGATGACGCGTCTGGCCGCCTGGAGACCTCCCCATGCTTGACAAGAAGCTGCTGGCCATTCTGGCCTGCCCCCTGTGCAAGGGTCCGCTGCACTATGACGCCGCTGCCTCCGAGCTGATCTGCCGTGCCGATGCGCTGGCCTTTCCGGTGCGTGACGGTCTGCCGGTGATGCTGGAGGGCGAGGCCCGCCGGTTGTCGCTGGATGAAAGCCTGCCGGCCAGTCGCGGCCGCTGAACGGAGATCGGCATCATGAGTTTTCACGTGGTCATTCCCGCCCGCTACGGCTCCAGCCGTCTGCCCGGCAAGCCGCTGCTGTCGATTGCCGGCAAGCCCATGGTGGCTCATGTCTACGAGCGCGCCCTGCAGAGCGGGGCCAGCGATGTCGTGGTGGCCACGGATGACGAGCGCATCCAGGCCGTGATGCGTGATCTCGGCGCACCGGTGGTGATGACGCGCAGCGATCATCCCTCCGGTACCGACCGGCTGCAGGAAGTTGCTGCCCATTTCGGCTGGGCTGATGACGAGATCGTGGTCAATGTCCAGGGCGACGAGCCGCTGATTCCACCAGCAGTCATCAACCAGGTCGCTGACAACCTGCGCCAGGCTGATGCGGCCGGCATCGCCACGCTGGCCGAGCCTCTGGAGAATGCCGAGCAGCTGTTCAACCCCAACATCGTCAAGCTGGTGCGTGACCATGACGGTCATGCCCTGTATTTCAGCCGGGCACCCATGCCCTGGGCTCGCGACGCCTTTGCCCGCAATCGCGCCGAACTGCCGCCGGAGGCGGTGTCGCTGTACCTGCGCCATCTCGGCATCTACGCCTACCGCGTCGGCTTCCTGCATGACTACGTGTCCTGGCCGCCGGCCCTGATCGAGCAGGTCGAGGCGCTGGAGCAGCTGCGTGCGCTCTATCGCGGCGTCCGCATCCATGTCGACATTGCCGATGTGGCCCTGCCGCCGGGTGTGGACACGGCCGAGGATCTCGAGCGTGTGCGTCGCCTGCTGGAGGCTCCGGGCGCATGACTGCCGGAGCCGGCCTGAGCGTGCTCTTCGTCTGTCTCGGCAACATCTGCCGCTCACCGACGGCAGAAGCGGTGATGCGTCATCAGCTCGAACGTACCGGCTGGGACAGTCTGGTGGAGATCGATTCGGCCGGTCTGGCCGGCTGGCATGTCGGCAAGGCGCCGGATGCCCGCAGCATCCGCCGGGCTGCTGCGCGTGGCTATGCCATGCAGTCGCTGCGTGCGCGCCAGGTGGTCGCGGAGGACTTGCAGCGCTTCGACCTGATCGTGGCCATGGATGCGGACAATCTGCGCGGGCTCGAGCAGCTCGCCGAGGCGGAGCGGGCGGCCGGAAAGCCGGTGCGCGCCCGATTCATGCGACTGCTGGATGTGTTCCCGGAGCAGGCTGGCAGCGACGTGCCAGACCCGTATTACGGGGATGAGTCCGGTTTTGACGAGGTGCTGGATCTGGTCGAGCCAGCCATCGAGGCCTTGTTGCGAAAGCTTCTGCAGGAGCGGGGAGTGTCCGGTTGTGGCTGCTGATCTGACCTGGCTGGAGCAGGCCGACCTGAGCCGGCGCAATACGCTGGGGCTGCCCGGCAAGGCGCGCTTCCTGGCCGTGGTGCGCAGCGAGGCGGCGCTGCGCGAGGTGTTGTCGTCGGTGCCGGCCGCGCGCCTGCCGGTGACGATCTGGGGCGGCGGCAGCAACATCGTGCTGCAAGGCGATGTCGACGGCCTGGTCATTGTCATGGCGATCGCGGGCATTCGCGTCTGCGGCCGCGAAGGCGATGACGTGCTGCTGGCCGCCGGTGCCGGCGAGAGCTGGCATGGCCTGACCCGGACCTCGCTGGCCATGGGCCTGTCCGGCCTCGAGAACCTGTCGCTGATTCCCGGTACCGTGGGCGCTGCCCCGGTACAGAACATTGGCGCCTACGGTGTCGAGATCAAGGATGTGCTGGCCAGCGTGCGAGCCTGGGATCGCGAGACCTGCCAATGGGTCACCCTGTCGGCCGCCGATTGCGGTTTCGCCTATCGCGACAGCGTGTTCAAGTCCGTCGCGCCGGGCCGCTACATCATTACCGAGGTCACCTTCAGGTTGTCTGCAAGCCTCCAGCCGACGCTGCGCATGGGCTATGGCGACATTCGTCAGTGGCATGAGCAGCAAGGCATCGTGCGACCGACCGCGAACACCGTCGCGCAGGCGGTCATCGCGATTCGCAGCAGCAAGCTGCCGGATCCGGCCCGTATCGGCAATGCCGGCAGCTTCTTCAAGAATCCGGTGATTCCGGTGGCCCAGGCGGATCAGCTGCGTCAGCGCTTCCCGGCCCTGGTTGGTCACGTCCAGCCGGATGGCGTCAAGGTCGCCGCCGGATGGCTGATCGAGCAGGCGGGCTGGAAGGGCCTGCGTCGAGGCGCCGTCGGCGTGCATGATCGCCAGGCCCTGGTGCTGGTGCACGAGGGCGGCGGGCGTGGCAGCGAGCTGCTCGCGCTGGCTGCAGACATCCGTGCCAGCGTGCACGAGATGTTCGGCATCGAGCTGGAGCAGGAGCCGGTCATTCTCGGCCGGCCGTGAGCGAGGCGAGAGCGTCATGACGTTGATTGCCTGTCCCGACTGTGACCTGCTGCATCAACGTCAGCCGCTGCCGGTTGGCGGCAGCGCCCGCTGCACGCGCTGTGATGCCGTGCTCTACCGTGACAACCCGGCCGAGATCTCCCGCCATCTGGCCCTGGTCATTGCCGCACTGCTGCTGTTCGTGCTGGCCAACAGCCATCCCGTCGTGACCATGGACCTGCAGGGCCAGCAGCTCAGCTGCACGCTCTGGGATGCGGTCTGGGTGCTTCATGACAAGGGCCTGTCACCCTTGTCGGTGGTGGTCTTTCTGACCGCCCTGGTGTTTCCCCTGCTCGACACGCTGCTGCTTCTGCTGCTGCTGTGGCCGCTGGCCCAGGGACGTCCGGTCTGGGGCGGGCGCATCCTGCTGCGCGTCATCCAGCGCATACGGCCCTGGAGCATGATGGACGTGCTGTTCCTGTCGATGCTGATCGCGGTGGTCAAGCTCGCCAATACCGCCGAGGTGATTCCCGGCGTGGCATTGTGGTCGTTTGCCGCGCTGACCCTGCTGCTCGCGGCACTGGCGGCACTTGAGCCGCGCACGCTGTGGGAGCGGCTGATCGAGGTCGAGTCGGCATGACGGCGACAGCCCGGTCAGCCGGCCTGCTGCCGTGCTCGGTGTGCGGGCTGGTGCATCGTGCCGGAACGGGGCTGGCAGCGGATCATCAGCTGCGTTGCACGCGCTGCCATGCGCCCATGCGCTCGCGCATTCCCGGCAGTCTGACGCGAACCACGGCGCTGCTGCTGGCCGCGTATGTGCTGTACCTGCCGGCCAATCTGATGACCATGATGGTGACCGAGTCCATCTACGGGGTACGCAATGACACCATCTTCACCGGCATTGTCTACCTGTGGATCGAGGGCTCGCCGGCACTGGCCGTCATCGTTTTCGTCGCCAGCATCCTGGTGCCCATGCTCAAGCTGCTGGCATTGACCTGGCTGGTTTGGATGGCATGGCGACGTGACACCCGCCTGACCTTGCCGCGCACCCGTTTGTACCGGCTGCTGGAGTTCGTCGGACGCTGGTCCATGCTGGACATTTTCGTGGTTGCCCTGCTCACGGCGATTGTCCAGGCGCAAGCACTGGCGACCGTGCTGCCCGGTGCCGGTGCCATGGCCTTCGGTGCCGTCGTGGTGCTGACCATGCTGGCCTCACTCAGCTTTGATCCCAGACTGATCTGGGACCCTGTCACTGTCAGGAAGGATAGCGATGAGCGTGTCGACACCCCCGCCGGATCTTGATCAGCTGCCTGCGCCCGAGGCGCGGCCGGCCTCCCGCCTGCGACCCTCGCTGGTCTGGTTCGTGCCAGTGCTGGCAGCCCTCATCGGCATCACGCTGGCGGTGCAGTCCCTGCTTGCGCGCGGTCCCGAGATCACCTTGCGCCTGAACAGCGCCGAGGGGCTGGAGGCCGGCAAGACACCGGTCAAGTACAAGGAAGTCGACATCGGCAAGATCACCGACATCCAGCTCAGCGAGGACCGGCGCGGCGTGATTGCCACCATTGCCTTGAGCAAGCAGGCGGCACCGTTTGCTGTCAGCGACACACGCTTCTGGGTGGTCAAGCCGCAGATAGGCGTGGGCGGGGTCTCCGGGCTCAGCACCTTGCTGTCCGGCGCCTACATCGGCATCGACAGCGGGCGTTCGACGGAAAAGCGCAGCGATTTCGTGGCGCTCGACGAGCCCCCGGTGGTCACTGCCGACGTGAAGGGCACGACCTATGTGCTGAAGGCCTCGGAGCTGGGCTCCCTGGATATCGGTGCACCGGTGTTCTACCGCCGCATCCCGGTGGGCCAGGTCACGCATTACGCGCTGGACGAGTCCGGGCAGGGCGTCACCCTGGGCATTGTGGTGAAGTCACCCTATGACCGCTTCGTGACCAGCGACAGCCGTTTCTGGCATGCCAGCGGCATTGATGTCGAACTTGGCGCCGAGGGGGTCAAGGTCAATACCCAGTCGCTGGCCTCCATTCTTGCCGGCGGCATCGCCTTCCAGGATGGCGATGCGGCATCACCATCCCCGGCGGCGCGTGGCACGGTGTTCTCGCTGCATGGCGATCAGCGCACCGCGTTGCGCAAGGCTGACGGCGCGCCGGTCACCGTGGTGGTCAACTTCCCGCAGTCGCTGCGGGGGCTGACGCCCGGTGCTCCGGTTGATTTTCGCGGTGTCGTGGTGGGCGAGGTGAAAACCATCAATGTCCGCTTTGACCGCGAGCGCCGCATGGTGCTGCTGCCGGTCACGCTGCAGCTCTATCCCGACCGCCTGCGCAGCAGCACGCGCCAGCGCGAACCGCACGAGTTCATGGCGCGCCTGATCAGCCGCGGCCTGCGCGCGCAGCTGCGCAACGGCAACCTGCTTACCGGCCAGCTCTATGTCGCGCTCGACTTCTTTCCGAAGGCTGCGGCCGTGGCCGTGAATCCGGCGCAGCGACCGCTGGAGATCCCCGCCATGCCGGGTAGCCTGGACGAGCTGCAGTCGGCCGTGACCGACATCGTGGCCAAGGTGCAGAAAATGCCGCTGGACGAGATCGGCAGCAACCTGAACAAGACCCTCGCTGCCACCGACCAGCTGATTCGTCGCGTGGATTCCGAGCTGGCTCCGGAGGCCAGGGTGACCTTGCAGGAGACGCGCGCCGTGATGTCCTCGGCGGCATTGACGCTGGCGCCGGAGGGGCCGTTGCAGCAGGAGCTGCAGAGCACGCTGCAGGAGCTCTCTGCCACCGCGCGCGCCTTGCGTCAGCTTGGCGAGCAGCTGTCCGAGCAACCGGAGTCCCTGATCCAGGGCAAGCGCGAGGATCAACCATGACCATCTTTCCGTTGTCCCCGCGTCAGCGGATGCTGCTGCCGGTGCTGCTGCTGAGCGGTTGCGCGGGGTCACCCGCCGTGACCTATTACACCTTGACGCCCTTGCCGCAGCTGCAGGCTGTGACGCCTGCGTGGACGGCCGAACGCCCCCGTCTGGAGATCATGCCGATACGCCTGCCGGAGGAGGTGGATCGTCCGCAGCTGGTGTTGCGGACCTCGCCGGTGACGGTGTCCCGCCGAGAGCAATGGCGCTGGTCCGGCCCGCTTGCCGAGGACATTGCCCGAACCCTGGCGGTTTCCCTGGAGCAGGGGCTGCCGGGCGTGCAGGTCAGTGCCGGGCCTGTCATGACAACAGGCGCGGGGCGCTATCGTCTTCAGCTTGATGTGCGTCAGCTGCAGTCTTCCCTGCAGAAGCCGGCTGGCGTGTTCTGGGATCTGCACTGGCGCCTGCAGGGTCCGGATCAGAAAGAGCTGGTCAGCTGTCATGCCCGCCTCGGTGAAGCGGTGGCGACGGCCTCCGGCGAGGCGCTGGTGCAGGCGCATCAGCGTGTCCTGGCGCGCCTGGCCGGGCAGCTGCAGCCAGTGCTGTCCGCCGCGCTCGCGTCCGGGCGGCCGCCGGCAATGCTGGTGTGCCCTGCGGGAGCCTGATCGTCAGGCAGGAGTCGTTGCTGCCGGCATGGCAGCAGCCCATGTGAAAAGGCCCCCGCACGTGTCTGCGTGCGGGGGCCTTTTCAGTCATGCCCTGCTGAGGTCAGAGGCGTTCAGCTGTCGCTGGACGCTCCCTGTGCCTGCTGTGCTTCGGCCTTGGCGCGAGCTTCGGCTTCGCGTTGCAGGCGACGACGCACGCGCGGGTCGTTGGAGGCACGGCGCGGTGCGGCTTCGGCGGGAGCAGCCACGGGGCTCTCGGCATGGGTAGCAGGAGACGCTGCTTCCTGGGTCACCTCGGCGTCGGCAACGATTGCCACCACCGTCTCTGCGGACTCGACGACAGGGGCTGCATCAACCTCAGCCACGGTATCACCGGTAGCCAGGGCACCGGTGTCAGCGGCCTCGGGTGCGACCGCTGCCTCGACCCGGGGCGCTTCGACGACGGCTTCAGTGGCAACGACGTCAGTCACCGCCGGCATGTCCACCGGGGCAGACGGCGCTGTCGTCTCGACGATGGCCTCGGCACTGGCGTCAACAGCGGCTTCAGCCGCTTCAGCCGTCAGCGCGACAGGCTCGACGCCGGCAACGGCATCCGCGCTGTCAGCAGCAACGACAGTGGCGACTGCTGCCGGCTCGGCACTGACCGTTGCGTCAGCCGTCTGCACGCTGGCGTCAGGAGCTGCCGCCACAGGCGCTGCGTCAGCGCTTTCACCGGCAGGCATGAGTTCGGCGGGAACCGGCAGGCCAGCATCGATCAGCACCTGCGGATCGCGTTCGCGCGGACCGCGGCGGCGAGCCGGATGACGGTTGCGACGACGACGCGGCTGCTCGGCAGCCTCACCAGCAACCGCTGGCACAGCGCCATCGGTCACCGCGACGGCATCGATCGTGACGTCGCCAACAACCGGTGCAGCCTCGACGGCGTCACGCGCCGGACGTTCCGGGCGCGGTGCGCGTTCGGGGCGCGGCTGACGCTCGCGCACCGGCGCAGCGCTGTCGCCGGCAGCAACGTCCGGTTTCGGTTCGCGCGGCGGGCGCGGTTGACGCGGCGGGCGTTCAGCCTGCTCGGTCGGCTTGTCGATCTGCGAGCGACCACCAGCGGCCATCAGTTCGCTGTTCTGGCGGCGTTCGCCACGATCCTGCTGACGCTCCTGGCCACGACCGTTGCGGTTGCCGGCCTGCTGGCCTTGACCTTGCTGACGCGGGCGCTGCTGACCGCCACCCTGGCGCTGGCCGCCACGCGGCTCGATGCTGGGCGCAGGAATCACGGGCTCCGGCTTGACGCCGAACAGGCCCTTGAGCCAGGCCATGAAGCCGGTTGCGGGTGCTGCCACCGGGGCGGCAGCCGGTGCCGGACGAGCGGGCTGACGCTGGCCGCGATTGCCTGCAGCGGCCTGCATGGCATCGCGCGGGCGCTCATCACGGGCGGGTTGTTGCTCGCGAGCCTGCGGCTCGCGCGGCTGCTGTTCACGCGGCGTCGGCGCCTGGGTCACCGGCTGGATGTTGCGCACGGCGGCAACCTGGCGCTTGGGCGCGTCACCGTCGACGGCGTCGAGCACGATTTCCGGTGCCGGCGGCTGGATGCGCTCAACCATCTTGAAGCTGGCGATATCCTCGTCGCCTTCCTCGACCTGGTCGTCACGCAGGCGGGTGACGTCGTAGTGCGGGGTTTCCATGTGCGGATTCGGCAGGATGAGGATGCGCACCTTGCTGCGCGCTTCCAGATCAGCCAGCGTCTTGCGCTTCTCGTTGAGCAGGAAGGTGGCCACCGAAACCGGTACCGAAGCATTGATCTGCGCGGTACGGTCCTTGAGCACTTCCTCTTCGATGACGCGCATGATCGACAGGGCCAGCGAGCGCACGTCACGGATCACGCCGGTGCCGTTGCAGCGCGGGCAGACCAGACCGGTCGCTTCCTCGAGCGACGGACGCAGGCGCTGACGCGACAGCTCGAGCAGGCCGAACTTGGAGATGCGACCGATCTGGATGCGGGCGCGGTCCATGGCCAGCGCGTCGCGCAGGCGATCCTCGACCATGCGCTGATGCTTGGGCGGCGTCATGTCGATGAAGTCGATGACCACGAGGCCGCCGCTGTCACGCAGGCGCAGCTGGCGGGCGATCTCGTCGGCCGCTTCGAGGTTGGTGTTGAGTGCGGTTTCCTCGATGTCGCTGCCCTTGGTGGCGCGCGAGGAGTTGATGTCAATGGACACCAGCGCCTCGGTCGGATCGATGACGATGGAGCCGCCGGAAGGCAGCTTCACTTCACGCTGGAAGGCGGTCTCGATCTGGCTTTCGATCTGGTAGCGGTTGAACAGCGGCACCGAGTCCTTGTAGAGCTTTATCTTGGTCTGGTAGTGCGGCATCACCTGCTGCACGAAGGCCATGGCCTCGTTGTAGGCCGACTCGTTGTCGATCAGGACGTCGTTGATGTCCTGGCGCAGGTAGTCACGCACGGCACGGATGATGACGTTGGATTCCTGATAGATCAGGAAGGGCGCGGACTTTTCCTTGCCGGCAGCCTGGATGGCGTTCCACAGCGTCATCAGGTAGTCGAGGTCCCACTGCAGCTCTTCGGCGCTGCGGCCGAGGCCGGCGGTGCGCACGATGGCGCCCATGTCGTTGGGAATGTTGATGGCGTTGAGCGCATCCTTCAGTTCCTGACGCTCTTCACCCTCGATGCGGCGCGAGATGCCGCCGGCACGCGGGTTGTTCGGCATCAGCACCAGGTAGCGGCCGGCCAGCGAGATGAAGGTGGAGAGGGCGGCGCCCTTGTTGCCGCGCTCTTCCTTCTCGACCTGGACGATGACTTCCTGGCCTTCCTGCAGCGCATCCTTGATGGTGATGCGGCCGCCGGCTTCCTTCGGGGTCTTGTTGAAGTATTCGCGGGCGACTTCCTTCAGCGGCAGGAAGCCGTGACGGTCACCACCGAAGTCGACGAAGGCGGCTTCGAGGCTGGGTTCGATGCGGGTGATGCGACCCTTGAAGATGCTGGCTTTCTTTTGCACACGACCGCGATGCTCGAGGTCAAAGTCGTACAGGCGCTGCCCGTCGACCATTGCCACGCGGATTTCTTCGGCGTGCGTGGCGTTTATTAACATGCGTTTCATTTTCGGGGATACCCATGGGGTTCATGCCCCGTATCGGGTGTCCGCAGACAGGCTGGCGGCAACAGCGAGTACGGATGACCGGATGGGTCAGCCGTGCAGGGATGCGTGTCGCGGCGATCGACAGGTGATCAGTCCCGGCACGCAGCAATACATTCTGTTGTTGGTCAGGCAGGTCCGGCTCGGGGTGGCCGAGGGGGAGAGGCCTGACACGGTTCCTGATTCCTTCACGCGGGATCAGGGCCGCAAAACAAATCCTGCCTGCGCACGCGATGCGGCGCGAGGCTTGTGGTTTCTGGCAGCAAATGACTGCCCTGGTGCCGGGTGGGGGAGGTGCATGGGTCGGCGGTCATCCTGAGCGGCAGATGCTGCCGTCACAGGGACTCGGCTCGGGTGCGTTTCCCGCCAAGCGACTGTCGCTTTGCGATATAATTCCGCCATCAGCACAACTGCCGACGGTCTTCACAGGCAAGCGACTCGTTAATATAGCAGTCATTTTCCATCCAGGCCAAGCATTTACTACGGTTCCGCCAAGGCAGCCCCCATGACCGATACCCCCTCGTTGTCCCTTCCCGCCGTACGCATGATCACGGTGGATGCCGCGTTTGCCGATCAGCGCCTGGACAACTTTCTGATGACCGCCCTCAAGGGCACGCCGCGCACCCTGGTCTACCGCATCGTCCGCACCGGCGAGGTGCGCGTGAACAAGGGGCGGGTCAAGCCCGACTACCGTGTCCAGGCCGGTGACGTGGTGCGGGTGCCGCCGTTGCGCCTGAGCGATGAGGCGCCGACGGTGAAGCCGTCCGGAGGCCTGCAGAAACTGCTCGCCGGACGTATCGTGCATGATCGCGACCATCTGCTGGTGGTCAACAAGCCGGCCGGTCTGGCCGTGCACGGCGGCAGCGGCATTTCGGTCGGCCTCATCGAGGCGCTGCGTGCCATGCGTCCGGAGCAGGCGGCCAGCCTGGAGCTGGTGCACCGTCTTGATCGTGACACCTCGGGCCTGATCATGGTCACCGCCCACCGGCCCTTGCTGCGCGCCCTGCATGAGCAGCTGCGTCAGGGCGAGGTCGACAAGCGTTATCTGGCCCTGCTGTCGGGTCGCCTCAACGGCACTCAGCATCGCGTCGAAGCGCCGCTGCTGAAGACCGAGCGACCGGGTGGCGAGGCCGTGGTGCGTGTCTCGCGCGAGGGCAAGGCGGCCATCACCGTGTTCACCGTGCTCGAGCGTTTCAAGGACGCCACCCTGGTCGAGGCCCGCCTGCTCACCGGGCGTACTCACCAGATCCGCGTGCACGCCCAGCATCTGGGGCATCCGCTGGTGGGCGACGACAAGTACGGACGCGATGCCGACAATGCCCGCTTCAAGGCCAAGGGGCTGTCGCGCCTGTTCCTGCATGCCCGCTCGCTGAACCTGACCCTGCCGTCGGGCACCAGGCTGGCACTGGAGGCCGAGCCGGATGATGACTTCCAGCGTGGTCTGGAGACGCTGCGTCGTGGCTGACTTCGATCTGGTCATCTTTGACTGGGATGGCACCCTGATGGACTCGATCGCGCAGATCGTGGCCAGCGTGCGTGCCGCTGCCGACGACCTCGGGGTGCCTCCGCCCTCGGATGCGGCGGCGCGTGACATCATCGGTCTGGGCCTGCCCGAGGCCATGCGTGTGCTTTTTCCACAGGTGCCCGAGGCAGAGCGCGAGGCGTTGCGGCAACGCTATGCCACCCATTTTGTCGGCGGTACCGGCGGGCGCAGCCAGCCCTATGCCGGTGCAGACCAGCTGCTGCAGCGTCTGCAGGGGCAGCAGCGCCTGCTCGCGGTCGCCACCGGCAAGTCACGGCTCGGACTTGACCGGGTGCTGGCGCAGACCGGGTGGGCCGAGCGCTTCCATGCCACGCGCTGCGCTGACGAAACCGCCTCCAAGCCGGACCCGCGCATGCTGCGTGAACTGTTGCGCGAGCTGAACGTGCCGGTGTCGCGTGCGGTCATGATCGGCGATACCACCTATGACCTGGCCATGGCCGAGGCGCTTGGCATGGCCTCCATCGGTGTCACCTACGGCGTGCATGCCCCCGAACGCCTGCTGGCGCATGGCCCGCTGGCGCTTTGCAGCAGCATCGATGACTTGGCAGCACAGCTGGGTGCGGTATAGATTGCGGAGTCGCAGTCGGTCATGACGACCATGGCTGCGGTTTCCATATAAAGGAAGCATGACATGTCAGAGTGGGGTGGTGCATCGCGGAGCGGGCCCAAAGACTGGTCCCTGGTCGAGCGGTTTCTGCTGGAGGATCTGAACGATCGCCGGCGTGTCCGTCGCTGGCGCTGGGTGCGGCGACTGCTGGTGATCGCGGTGATCGGTTTCGTGATCTTCCAGGCCGGGCGCGACGTCAGTGTCGATCCGTCCGCCTTCGGTCCGCACGTGGCGGTGATCCAGGTGGATGGCGTGATCGCGGCCGACATGCCGGCCAATGCCGATTCCCTCATCGACTCCCTGACCACGGCCTTCGAGTCGGCCGAGGCCAAGGCGGTGGTGCTGCGCATCAACAGCCCAGGCGGCAGTCCGGTGCAGTCTGACGAGATCTACCGCGAGATGCGTCGTCTCCGTGCCCTGCACAAGGACAAGCCGCTGTATGCCGTGATCGGTGATACCGGGGCTTCTGGTGCCTACTACATGGCGGCGGCGGCGGATCGCATCTATGTCAATCCGGCCAGCCTGGTCGGCTCCATCGGCGTGATCATGCCGGGCTTCGGTGTCGGCAACCTGCTCGACAAGCTCGGTGTCGAGGATCGCACCCTGACCGCCGGCCAGCACAAGGCGCTGCTCAGCCCGACCCGGCCGATAGATCCCAAGGAGCAGGCGCATGTCCAGGCCGTGCTCGACACCGTGCATCGCCAGTTCATCAAGGCCGTGCGGGACGGACGCGGCAAGCGTCTGGGCAATCATCCCGACCTGTTCAGCGGCTTCTTCTGGAGTGGCGAGCAGGCCATCGCGCTCGGCCTGGCTGACGGCGTCGGTTCGCTGCACTCGGTGGCACGTGATGTCGTCAAGCAGGAGAAGCTGGTTGACTACACCCAGGTGCCGAATCCGTTCGATCGCGTGCTCCGTCAGCTGGGCACCGAAGTCGCTCTGGGCCTGCGTCAGGGCCTGGGTCTGAGCCTGCCGTCAGACGGTTTGCGCTGACGGCATTTTCTTTGACAGGGGCGGGGCGAGTCCGTATCATCGCGCCCCTATGTCAGAAGCCTCGCTCCCTGCGCACATCGACCCGCTGAAATGGGCGGATCGTGACGCCCCGTTTGTCGCCAGTCTGCCTGTGCAGCGCTTCCAGCGCCTGCTGGCCGGATTGCCCGAGAACGCCGGCGCCGTGCAGGTGACCTGCCGTTTTCGCCGCGACCCGCGCGGGCTGGTCCTGCTCACCGGCGAGCTGCACGCCGACGTGGTGATGACCTGCCAGCGCTGCCTCGATGCCGTGACGATTCCGGTGGCGGCGGACATGTCGCTGTTCCTGCTCCCTGATGAGGAGCTGGCCGAGCGGCTGGACGAGTCTGAAGACTATGTTGTGTACGACGAGGGTCATTGCGATCTCCTCGCCGTGCTGGAAGATGAATTGATCCTGGCGTTGCCGCTGGTGCCGCGCCATGACGACTGTGAACCTGCGGTGGTGCTGGCCGAGCCGGAAACGGACGTGCCGGTGGCGCAGAAAGAAAATCCCTTCCTGGTGCTGGCCGGCTTGAAACGGCAGGACACGGATTCGGAATGATGATCCCGCGACTGCAGCGATGCAGACGCCCCAATGACTTTTGACAGTGCCGGAGTAAGCCATGGCCGTTCAACAAAACCGCAAGAGCCGTTCCCGTCGTGACATGCGTCGTTCGCACGATGCACTGACCGGTCCGACCCTGAGCGTCGATCAGACCACCGGTGAACTGCACCGTCGTCACCACGTCACCAAGGATGGCTTCTATCGTGGCCATCAGCTGTTCGGTGCCAAAGACGAGAGCTGATGACGCATGCGCATGACGCTGGCCGTTGACGTGATGGGCGGAGACCACGGTCCCGCCGTCACGGTGCCGGCGTCACTGCAGTGCCTGCGTGAGTTCCCCGACCTGCACCTGTTGCTGGTCGGCGATGAAAGCCTCATCTCGCCTTTTCTGCAGCAGGCAGACAGTCTGTTGCGCTCTCGCGTGCACGTCATTCACACCAGTGAATACGTGACCATGGATGACAAGGTGTCCACCGCCTTGCGTCTCAAGAAACAGTCCTCCATGCGTCTTGCCATCAACGCCGTGCGTGACGGCCAGGCCCAGGCATGCGTCTCTGCCGGTAATACCGGTGCCCTGATGGCGGTCAGCCGCTTCGTGCTCAAGACCCATGCCGGCATCGACCGGCCCGCGATCATGGCCGCGATCCCCTCCAGCAATGGTCACACCCACATGCTCGATCTGGGTGCCAATGTCGATTCGCAACCCGAGCATCTGCTGCAGTTCGCGCAGATGGGCGAGGTGGTGGCGCGGGCACTGGACGGCGTCGAGCGTCCCCGCATCGGGTTGTTGAACATCGGCGAAGAGGAAATCAAGGGCAACGAGCTGATCAAGCAGACGCACGAGTTGCTGCGCGCCTCGGGTCTCAACTACATCGGCTATGTCGAAGGTGATGGCATCACCCGTGGCGAGGCGGACGTCGTGGTCTGCGACGGCTTCGTCGGCAATGTTTCGCTGAAGAGTTCCGAAGGCATTGCCAAGCTCATCGCGTCAATGATCAAGGCCGAGATCAACCGCTCCTGGCTGACGCGTCTGCTGGGTCTGCTGGCCTGGCCCATCTGGCGCGGCCTCAAGCATCGTCTCGATCCGGGTCGTCACAACGGCGCCAGCCTGGTCGGCCTCACCGGTGTCGTGGTCAAGAGTCATGGCAGTGCCGATCAGCAGGCCTTTGCCCAGGCCCTGCGCGTGGCGGTCACCGAGGTCGAGCAGGATGTTCCCGGCCTGATCGCACGCCATCTGTCGCTTTCAGTGGCTGAAGTGTCGCCATCTGCGATCTGAGTCGTCTTCTCCTTCCCCGGTTTTGCGTTACCCTTGCGTCCTTGAAATTTGACATCGCAGCAGCGGCTGCAAGGATGAGTCATGGCGCATACAGCATGGGTCTTCCCCGGTCAGGGCTCGCAAGCCGTGGGCATGCTGGCGGAGCTGGCGGTGGCCAATCCGGTGGTGCAGGAGACCTTTGCCGAGGCATCGGCTGCACTGGGTCTGGATCTCTGGGCATTGGCACAGAACGGGCCGGAGGCAGTCCTCAATGCCACGCAGAATACCCAGCCCGTGCTGCTGACCGCCGGAATCGCCGTATGGCGCGCCTGGCAGCAGGCGGGGGGTGCGCGTCCTGACTATGTCGCCGGACACTCGCTGGGTGAATACACCGCACTGGTCGCGGCTGGCGTTCTGAGTCTGGCTGACGGCGTGCGCCTGGTCGCCGAGCGCGGACGCCTGATGCAGGAAGCCGTGCCGGCAGGCGAGGGCGCCATGGCCGCCATTCTCGGCCTCGATGACGCGGCGGTGATTGCCGCCTGTGCCGAGGCTGGGCAAGGCGAGGTGGTGTCGGCGGTCAACTTCAATGCCCCGGGCCAGGTGGTGATTGCCGGGCGCACGGCGGCCGTGCAGCGTGCCATCGAACTGCTCAAGGCAGCGGGCGCCAAGCGTGCGCTGCCGCTGCCGGTGAGCGCGCCATCGCATTGCGACCTGATGCGCCCGGCCGCCACCCGTCTGGCCCAGCACCTCACCACCATCCCGTTTAACGATCCTGTCATCCCGGTGGTGCAGAATGTGTCCGCGCGGGTGGCCGGTGATCGCGCCAGTCTGCAGGCGGCGCTGCTGGAACAGCTCTACAGCCCGGTGCGCTGGGTCGAATCGGTGCAGTGGCTGGTTGATCATGGCGTCACCTGCTTCATCGAGAGCGGTCCGGGCAAGGTGCTGACCGGGCTCGACAAGCGCATTGCCAAGGATGCGGAGCATCTTGCCATCGATGCGCCGGATGCTTTCCAGGCGGCTCTGGCACGTGCCTGAGCGGCCAGAACGACACACAGGGGACGTCACATGAGTTTGCAAGGCAAGGTGGCATGGGTGACTGGCGCGAGTCGTGGCATCGGCCAGGCGGTGGCGCTCAAGCTCGGTCAGCTCGGCGCCACGGTGGTTGGTACCGCCACGTCAGCGGCGGGTGCGGAAGCCATCACGGCGCGCTTTGCCGAGGCCGGCATTCCCGGTGGCGGCCTCGTGCTTGACGTGACCCGGCCGGGTGCCGTCGAGGCGGTCCTGGCACAGATCATCGAGACCTGGGGCGTGCCCCTGATCGTGGTCAACAACGCCGGCATCACTCGTGACAACCTCATGCTGCGCATGAAGGACGAAGAGTGGCAGGCGGTGCTGGACACCAACCTGACCGCCATCTTCAAGGTCTGCCGTGCGTCGCTGAAGGGCATGACCAAGGCGCGCTGGGGTCGCATCGTGAACATCAGCTCGGTGGTCGGCTCCATCGGCAACCCGGGTCAGGCCAACTACTCGGCGGCCAAGGCCGGTCTGGAAGGCTTCGGGCGTGCGCTGGCGGCAGAGATCGCCTCGCGCAACATCACGGTCAATGCCGTGGCGCCCGGCTTCATCGAGACCGACATGACCCAGGCGCTGCCCGAAACGCAGCGCGAGAAATTGTTGACGGCGGTTCCGGCGGGGCGTCTGGGGCGGCCGGAAGAAATTGCGGCAGCGGTGGCTTTCCTGGTCTCCGAAGAGGCTGGCTACATCACCGGAACCACCCTGCATGTCAATGGCGGGATGTACATGGCTTGATTCAAGCCATTGTTTTCCTTTGATTTATTTTTGAAATAACTACTTACGACTTGTCGAATGAGCTGACTTGTCACAGGCTGGTGGCTTCAATAAACTGGCGTGCGACTTGTCGGGGTCACCGACAACACAGGAGAAAAAAGTGAGCACGATCGAAGAACGCGTCAAGAAAATTGTCGCCGAACAACTGGGCGTCAAGCTCGAGGAAGTGACCAACGAAGCTTCTTTCGTCGACGATCTGGGCGCTGATTCGCTGGACACCGTTGAGCTGGTGATGGCTCTCGAAGAGGAATTCGAGACCGAGATCCCGGACGAGGAAGCCGAGAAGATCAGCACGGTGCAGACCGCCATCGATTACGTGACCGCGCACAGCAAGCAGTAAGCTCGCTCGCGGCAGACGTGCCGAAAGACCGCAGGGCGCTTCGCGTTCCTGCGGTTTTTTTTGGCGCTGAAATCGTCAGGCCGGGCGCTTTTGTTGTCATGAAGTTGTCAGCACAATGACATATGCTCGCTTCATATCGTGTGAGCTGGAGTTCTTATGACACGCCGTCGCGTGGTGGTAACGGGTCTGGGCATGCTGACCGGTCTGGGCAACTCGGTGACAGAGACCTGGGCCGGCATCCTGGCTGGTCGCAGCGGCATCAGTGCGATCACCCACTTTGATTGCAGCCAGTATGCGACGCGGTTCGCCGGCACGGTCAGCGGCTTCCAGCCTGAGTCGGTGATGCCGGCCAAGGAAGCGCGTCGTTATGACACCTTCATCCAGTACGGCATGGCAGCCGGCGAGCAGGCCCTGGTCGATTCCGGCCTGGTCATCACCGAGCACAACGCTGATCGGGTAGGGGTGTCCGTAGGCTCCGGCATCGGCGGTCTGACCAACATCGAAGACAACCACGTCAGTCTGCGTGAGGGTGGTCCGCGCAAGGTGTCGCCGTTCTTCGTGCCGGGCTCGATCATCAACATGGCAGCCGGCATGCTGGCCATACGCCACGGCCTCAAGGGCCCCAACCTGGCGCTGGCCACTGCCTGCACCACGTCCACGCACTGCATCGGTCTGGCCGCCCGCCTGATCAGCTATGGCGATGCCGATGTCATGCTCGCCGGCGGTACCGAAAAAGCCTCCTCGCCGCTGGGCATCGCCGGCTTCTCGGCGGCACGTGCGCTGTCCACCCGCAACGATGCGCCGCAGCAGGCCAGCCGTCCCTTTGATCGCGACCGTGACGGCTTTGTCCTTGGCGATGGCGCCGGCGTCATGGTGCTGGAGGAATACGAGCACGCCAAGGCGCGTGGTGCCCGCATCTATGCCGAGCTGACCGGCTTCGGCATGAGCGATGATGCCTACCACATCACCGCGCCGACCGAGGGCGGCACCGGGGCGGCGGCGGCCATGCGCAACGCGCTGCGTGATGCCGGTGTGGCGGTTGATGCCATTGACTACATCAATGCCCATGGCACCTCGACACCGGCAGGTGATGTTGCCGAGACCCAGGCCATCCAGTCGCTGTTCGGTGCCCATGCCGACCGGCTCATGGTCAGCTCAACCAAGTCCATGACCGGTCATCTGCTGGGTGCGGCCGGTGCCATCGAGGCCATTTTCAGCGTGCTTGCCATCCGTGACCAGGTGGCGCCACCCACCATCAACCTGGACAACCCGGACCCGACCTGCACGCTGGATTACGTGCCCCATGTGGCGCGTCAGGCCCGCATCCGCACCGTGCTGTCGAACTCGTTCGGCTTCGGCGGCACCAACGGCAGCCTGGTGTTCAGCGCGCTGTGATCGCCCCCCGGCTCTGGCAGGGAGAACGCGAGGTCAGCGCGCTGTCCGCACTGGATCGCGGGCTGGCCTGTGCCGATGGCGTGTTCGAAACCATCCGCGTGATCGGCGGTCGTCCGGTACTGCTTGAGCAGCACTGGGCGCGCCTGAGCGCCGGCTGTGCCGTGCTGGGCCTGCCCGACCTGGCGTTCTGGCGCCAGGCCGTGACGGCCTATCTGCAGGACATCCGTGCCGCGAGTCCTGGTCATGGCGTGCTCAAGATCGTGGTGACACGGGGGCCGGGTGAGCGCGGCTACCTGCCGCCGGTGGCGCCGCAGCCCACCCTGGTGCTGACCTGGCAGGCACAGGAGCCGGCACCGGACCCGCGAGTCCGTGACGGCATCCGTGTTGCCGATGCAGCCTTCGCGCTGGCCGAGCAGCCGCTGCTGGCCGGCATCAAGCATCTGGCGCGCCTGGAGCAGGTGCTGTTGCGCCAGGCCTTGGCACAACAGCACCCGGACTGTGCCGAAGCAGTGGTGCAGGACCGTCACGGCCGACTCGTTGAAGGCGTGTTCAGCAATCTTTTCCTGGTTCGTGACGGCGTCCTGATGACGCCTGCCCTGCAGCGCTGCGGCGTGCGCGGGGTGTTGCGTGACGCCTTGCTGGATGCCTGCGTCATTCAGGGCATCAGCGCGCTGGTCAGCGATCTGGGGCCGGAGGATCTGCTGCAGGCGGACGAGTGCTTCTTTGCCAACAGTGTCTTCGGCATCTGGCCGGTGACCGCCTGGCGGAACAGGACTTGGCGAGTCGGTGAGATGACCCGACAATGTCAGGCCCTGATCTCGCCCTGGTTTGCCGAGCAATGAGTCGACGACCCCGTCATTCGCGTGTGGTGTTCCCTGTTCGCAAACCGTCCTCGCGCTGGCGCCGGCGACTGCCCTGGCTGCTGCTCCTGCTGGTGGTGGTCGTGCTCTACCGGTCCTTGCTGCAGTCGCTGGTGCTGCCGCCCGAGGGCGTGCGCCTGAAGGTGCCGCGCGGCAGCAGCTGGTCGTTCGTGGCCGGCCAGCTGGCCGAGAAGGACCTCATCGTGCATGGCATCAGCCTGCGCCTGTGGCTGATGCTGCGCCCGGGTGACGAGATGCTGCGCTCCGGCACCTTCATCCTGCGCCCGCCCATGACCCTGGACCAGCTGGTGCGCCGACTCGCCGAGGCGCCTGACGGCACGCCACCGCTGGTGCTGCTGGAGGGCATGCGCTATCGCGATCTCGCTGCCATGCTGGGCGAGCGCAAGGACGTGCGTCAGGAGCTGCCGACCTTGTCGGTGCCCGACATGCTGGCGGCGGTCGGTGCCGAGGAAACGCATCCTGAAGGACTGTTCGCGCCCGATACCTACGACATCGAGGAGGGCGAGCGCGACATCGACATCCTGCGTCGTCTCTATCTGCGCCAGAAGCGTATCCTGGCGGAGGAGTGGGCGGGACGGGCATCCGGACTGCCCTACAAGAGCCCTTACGAGGCGCTGATCATGGCGTCGATCATCGAGAAGGAAACCGGGTCTGCGGATGAGCGGGCGCAGATTGCCGGGGTCTTCATCCGTCGCCTGGACAAGGGCATGCGCCTGCAGACCGACCCCACCGTGATCTACGGTCAGGGAGAAAACTACCGAGGTGACATCACCCGTGCCCATCTGCGCCAGATGACACCGTATAATACCTACCGCATCGACGGTCTGCCGCCGACGCCGATCGCCATGCCGGGGCGTGCCTCCATTCATGCCGCGCTGCATCCGGCCGAAGGGGATGCGCTGTTTTTCGTTGCCGACGGCCGTGGCCGGCACATCTTTTCCGCCACCCTCGACGAGCACAACCGCGCCGTCAACCGTTACCAACGCTGAGACCATCATGTCCGTGAACACTGGCCGACTCATCACCCTGGAAGGGGGAGAGGGTGTCGGCAAGAGCACCAATCTGGCCTTTGTTGCCGACTGGCTGCGTGGCACCGGCCGCCCCGTGGTGGTGACGCGCGAGCCTGGCGGCACGCCGCTGGCCGAGGAATTGCGCAGCCTGCTGCTGGCGCCTCGCGACGAGCCGGTGGCGCCGATGACCGAGCTTCTGGGCTTCTTTGCCGCCCGTGCCCAGCACTGGGCACAGTGCATCGTGCCGGCGCTTGAGCGTGGTGACTGGGTGCTGTGTGACCGTTTCATCGATGCCACCTGGGCCTATCAGGGCGGTGGTCGTGGCCGGCCTGCCGAGGTCATTGCCAGTCTGGAACAGCTGGTGCTGCAGGGCGCCCGACCAGGTCTGACCCTGCTGCTCGATCTGCCGGTCGAGCAGGGCGCGGCACGGGTTGCGGCACGCGGCGCCGCCGACCGCTTCGAAGCCGAGCAGAGCGCCTTTTTCGAGCGCGTGCGGTCCAGCTACCTGGCGCGCGCGGCCGCCGAGCCGGCACGGATCCGGGTCATTGATGCCGCACCGGCCTTGCCGCAGGTGCAGCAGGCGCTGGCTGCCGAACTGGCGGCCTATTGCCGGACGCTGCCGGCATGAGCGCGCCCTATCCCTGGCAGCAGGGCCTCTGGTCGTCGCTGCTGCGCCTGCATGCTGCCGGCCGGCTGCCTCATGCCCTGCTGCTGGCCGCCGCCGAGGGCAGCGGTCGCCATGACCTGGCGCTGGCGCTGGCCGCCCGCCTGCTTTGCCAGTCCCCGGCCGGTGAGCTGGCCTGCGGTCGATGCCGCAGCTGCCAGTGGCTGGCGGCTGGCAGCCACCCGGATTTTCTGCGTGTGTCGCCCGAGGTGGATGGTGACAAGGTCAGCAAGGTCATCAAGGTCGACCAGGCGCGCGAGGTCGTGCAGTTCGCCAGCCAGTCGGCGCAGATGCAGGGCTGGCGCGTGGTGGTGCTGAGCCCGGCGCATGCCCTGAACACGGCATCGGCCAATGCCTTGCTGAAGACGCTGGAGGAGCCGGGCCGCGACACCCTTTTCCTGCTGCTCACGGATCAGCCCATGAGTCTGCTGCCGACCATCCGCAGCCGTTGCCAGCTGCTGCCGCTGAGTGTGCCTGACACGCAGCTGGCGCGTCAGTGGCTGCGATCGCAGCCCGGTCTGCCGGAGACGGCCGACGACGCGGTCGCGGACACGCTGCTGGCCCTGACCCGTGGGGCGCCGCTGGCGGCACGTGACCTGCTGCAGGCCGAGTGGTATCAGCAACGCGGCGCCCTGCTTGCCGATCTGCTGGCGGTGGCGGATGACAGGGCGGCACCGCTGACACTGTCGACGCAGTGGGGCAAGCGTGATGCCATGGCGCAGATCACCATCTGGCAGAGCCTGCTTGACGATGCCGTGCAGCTGGCACTGGTGCCTGACGCAGACTGCCGACACCGCGACCTCGCCGCCGAGCTGAAGCAGCTTGCTGCCGCCGTCTCTGCCGAGGCGCTGCTGGACACCCTGGCCCAGGCGGTGGAGGCGCGTCGTCTGCTGGACACCACGGTGCAGCCGCAAGCCATTCTCGATGCCCTCTGGCTGCACTGGGGGCGCAAGACCCGAACACGAGGTTCCCATGCTGGTTGACAGTCACTGCCATCTCGATCTGCTCAATCTCGACCGTCATGACGGCTCGCTGGATGCGGCACTGTCGGCGGCGCGGCAACGCGGCGTCAGCCATTTTCTCTGCATCAGTGTCGAGCTTGAGCGTTTCGACGACATTCGCCGCATTGCCGAGGCGCATGATGACGTGTCGATCACGGTCGGCGTGCATCCCTGCCACACGGGTGCCGAACAGCCGGACCTGGCGCGCCTGCTGACGTTGGCGCAGCACCCCAAGGTAGTCGGCATCGGCGAGACCGGTCTGGACTATTTTCACGATGCATCCACCCGGGTGCAGCAGCAGGCGCTGTTCTCGACCCACATCGAGGCTTCGAAGCGCACCGGCAAGCCGCTGATCATCCACACCCGTTCGTCACGCGAGGACGTGCTGGCGCAGATGCGTGCCGAGGGGGCCGAGCAGGCCGTCATGCACTGCTTCACCGAGGACTGGGATACCGCGAAGGCGGCGCTGGATCTGGGCTACTACATTTCCATCTCGGGCATCGTCACCTTTCCCAAGGCCACCGAGCTCAAGGACGTGGCGAAACGCATTCCGCTCGACCGTCTTCTCGTCGAGACCGATGCGCCCTGGCTGGCGCCGGTGCCGTATCGCGGCAAGCCCAACGAGCCGGCATTTGTCGCCGATACGGCGGCGCATATCGCCGCGTTGCGCGGCATCAGCGCGGAAGCACTGGCCGAGGCCACCACGCACAATTTCCACACGCTTTTCCGGCATGTTCGCCGGCAGTCGGTCGCCATGGCCTAACAGATTGACTGTACTGGCAAAACAATTAGATTCTGAAGCTTGATTCAACTTTTCCCGAGGATTCCCTATGTCTGACCTGGCCCGTGCCACGCAAAAGGCCCGCGAGTTTCGCCAACGTGAACAGTCCATTCTGGATTGCGCGCAAGCACTGTTCATGGAAATGGGCGAAGACAAGGTCACCGTCGAGATGATCGCGGACAAGGTCGGCATCGGCAAAGGCACGATCTACAAGCACTTCGAGACCAAGAACGAGATCTACCTGCTGCTCATGATCCGTTACGAGGAAGAGCTGGCCGAGCTGTTCCAGCGCATTGACACCTCGGAAGACAAGGCGGCCCTGGTGCGCGAGTATTTCAGCTTCCGCGTCAAGGATGCCGACAAGTACCTGCTCTTTGATCGTCTGGAAAGCAAGCTGGTGGCCGACAAGGCCGTGCCCGAGCTGGTCGCCAAGCTGCATGCGGTGCGTGCCTCCAACCTGGACGTGCTGTGCAGCATGGTGAGCAGCCAGATCAAGGCCGGCAAGCTTGCCGACGTGCCGCCGACCTGGCACATCGCTGCCGCCTGGGCGCTGGCGCATGGCGCCTCGGCACTGAGCAAGTCGAGCTTCTACACCCAGTTCATCGGTGACAAGGAGCCCTTCCTGGAGTTCCTGCTCAATGTCGCCGTGCGCATGGGCAACCGGGGCGTGCTCGGCGCGCCGGCAGACAAGCGCTCCACAAAGGGCGGCTGAAGCGCCTTTCGTCAGCCGCGTTGCGGGCAGAGCCTGTACAAGCGGGGGGTGCGGTTCTTGACCCCATGGGATACACACTGCAACATATGTGACCTTTTGGGGTTCACGCAGTGTGTGAATCCTCTGGTCACCCCCAAATTCTCATAGACAAACAAGCTGAGGATTCCATGAAGGTTCTGGTAGCTGTCAAGCGCGTTGTGGACTACAACGTGAAGGTTCGCGTGAAGGCGGACAAGACGGGTGTTGAGCTGGCCAACGTCAAGATGGCACTCAACCCGTTCTGCGAAATCGCGGTCGAAGAAGCCGTTCGTCTGAAGGAAAAGGGCGTCGCCACCGAGATCGTCGTGGTCACCGTGGGTGCCACCAACGCCCAGGAACAGCTGCGTACCGCGCTCGCTCTGGGTGCCGATCGCGCGATTCTGGTCGAAGCCGATGGCGCCGAGCCGCTGGCCGTTGCCAAGCTGCTCAAGGCCATCGCTGACCAGGAACAGCCGGGCCTGATCATCGTCGGCAAGCAGGCCATCGATGACGACAACAACCAGACCGGCCAGATGCTGGCGGCACTGGGCGGCTACGGTCAGGGCACCTTCGCCTCCGTGGTCAAGGTCGAGGGCGGCAAGGCCCAGGTCACCCGTGAAGTCGACGGCGGCCTGCAGACCGTCGAGCTGGCGCTGCCGGCCGTGGTCACCACCGACCTGCGTCTGAACGAACCGCGCTACGCCTCCCTGCCGAACATCATGAAGGCCAAGAAGAAGCCGCTGGACATCAAGTCCCCGGCCGATTTCGGTGTCGACGTCTCGCCGCGTCTGAAGACCCTCAAGGTCGAGCCGCCGGCAGAGCGCAAGGCCGGCATCAAGGTCAAGACCGTTGAAGAACTGGTCGAGAAGCTGAAGAACGAAGCGAAGGTGATCTGATCATGACCATTCTTGTCATCGCTGAACACGACAACGCCTCCATCAAGGGCGCTACCCTCAACACCGTCACCGCCGCCCAGGCCATCGGTGGCGACATCCACGTGCTGGTTGCCGGCGCCGGCGCCCAGGGCGCTGCCGACGCTGCTGCCAAGATCGCCGGTGTCAGCAAGGTGCTGCTCGCCGACAACGCCGCCTACGGTCATCAGCTTGCTGAAAACCTGGGTCTGCTGATCGCCGAACTGGGCAAGGGCTACAGCCACGTGCTGGCACCGGCCACCACCAACGGCAAGAACTACCTGCCGCGTGCTGCCGCGCTGCTTGACGTCGCCCAGATCTCGGAAATCTCCAAGGTTGTCTCCGCTGACACCTTCGAGCGTCCGATCTACGCCGGCAACGCCATCGCCACCGTGCAGTCCTCGGACAGCATCAAGGTCATCACCGTGCGTCCGACCGCCTTTGACGCCGCTGCCGCCACCGGTGGCTCGGCTGCCGTCGAAGCCGTCGGTGCTGCTCACGATGCCGGCAAGTCCTCCTTCGTCGGCGAAGAGCTGGCCAAGTCGGATCGTCCGGAACTGGCCGGTGCCAAGATCGTCGTCTCCGGCGGTCGCGGCATGGGCAACGGCGACAACTTCAAGATCCTCTACTCGCTGGCCGACAAGCTGGGCGCCGCCGTCGGTGCCTCGCGTGCTGCCGTCGACGCCGGCTTCGTGCCCAACGACATGCAGGTCGGTCAGACCGGCAAGGTCGTGGCACCGCAGCTGTACGTTGCCGTCGGCATCTCGGGTGCCATCCAGCACCTCGCCGGCATGAAGGACTCCAAGGTCATCGTCGCCATCAACAAGGACGAGGAAGCCCCGATCTTCTCGGTGGCCGACTACGGTTTGGTTGGCGATCTGTTCGACGCGGTCCCGGCGATCGAAAAGCTGGTCTGAGCGACAGCGGATCCCTGAAAAGGCCGTCCCGGGTAACCGGGACGGCCTTTTGCATTTTCAGGCGCATGCTGCGTCAGACCATGTCGCAGCTTCCCGGATTTGTGACCTGGACAGCATGAGTCCGCTGCGACACCGTACCGACATGACTGTCTGCATGGGGAAAGCGGAATGCCGCGATCGTGGCGCTGGTTGCTGATCTTCCTGCTGCCGTGGCTTGCAGCCTGTGCTCCCGACCCCGTGGTGGAGAAGCCGTTGCCAACCGGGGCGCGCGTACTGGTGATCGGAGACAGCCTGGTGGCTGGCACCGGGGCAGGTCAGGGGCTGGACTGGCCGACCCGGCTGGAGCTGGACAGTGGCTGGCGCGTGGTCAATGCCGGTATTCCCGGCCACACCAGTGGCCAGGCCGCAGCCCGCTTGCCGGAGCTGCTCGCGCGGCATCGGCCGGATGCGGTCATCATCGCGGTCGGCGGCAACGACTTCCTGCGCCGGCATCCGCTCACGGACACCCGCCGTCATCTGGAAGCACTGATCACGACAGCGCGCCAGGGCCGCGAACATGTGGCACTGCTTGCGGTGCCGCAGGCCGGACTGGCCGCTGCCTGGGGCAGTCTTGAAGATCATCCGCTGTTTGCCGAACTGGCGGAGCAGCATGGCATCACGCTGGTGCCGAATGCGATCAGCGAGGTGCTGTCGGATGATGCGCTGAAGGCGGATCCGATTCACGCCAACGCGGCAGGTTATGGCGTGCTCGCCGAGCGCGTGCTGGGAGCGCTCGACGAGCAGGGCTGGCGCTGAGCGGCGTCAGTCAAGCAGCTGGAAACGCATGCCGGCATGCGCCTGCAGGCGTTGCTGCAAGGCGTCGCCCAGCAGCGAGGCCGGCGTCCAGAAGCCGCCGGGGCGTCCGGCCATGTCCTGCGCCAGGCAGGCAGCGGCTTCGCCGAGCATGCGCGCGGTGGCGCCGTAGCCCGGGTCGCGTTCCCCGGTGACGCGTGCCGTGAGCCGGTGTCCGGCGTCATCGCGGCCGTGGAAGGTGAGTTCGAAGCGGCCGTTGCGCTGCTCCTCGGGGGACGGGCCTTCACCGGGCTTGGGCAGCACATGCCGGCTCAGCAGACGGCGCACCGGTCCGATGGCGGCGCCTGCCACGAAGCCGCCGAGCGCGGCCGTGAATCCGGTTGCCATGGCCAGGCCCCGGACCCCGCTGCCGGTGGCCCAGGCCTCGTCATAGGCAAGATCCTGCCCCCAGCGCCAGCCGCTGAGCGCGTTGCTGCGGTGCACGACGCGGGTGTTGATGGCGGCCATGATGAAGGGTGCCAGCCAGTTGTCGCTGAAGGCGTCACGGGTGGGGCGCAGCACCTCGGTCTGGCGGGCACCGCCGCTGATGCCGGCGAGCAGGTGCGGATTGCGGATGTCACGAGCCAGCGCGGGGTTGTCAGCCAGTTCCTGGAAGAAGTTGACCATGCTGGCGACAGTGCCGCCGGAGACACCACCGGTCAGGCGCACGCGCATGCTGACCTGGCGCAGCGGCTGGCCGAAACGGGCAATGGCGGCCTCCTGCAGGAAGCGCATGCCGAGGTCGGAGGGTATCGAGTCGAAGCCGCAGGCATGCACGATGCGCGCCCCGGTGCGCTGGGCAGTCGCCTCGTGCGCGCTGATCATGCGCCGCATCCACTGCACTTCGCCGGTGAGGTCGCAGTAGTCGGTGCCGGTGTCGGCGCATGCCGCGACCAGCGTGCTGCCATAGAGGGCGTAGGGTCCGACGGTGGAGACGATGACGCGGGCCTGCTCGCAAAGCCGGTGCAGCGCGGCGGCATCGCTGCTGTCGGCCACCAGCAGGGGCAGGCTGGCAGCGCGCTCGCCGAGGCTGTCGCGCACGGCGCGCAGGCGCGACTCGCTGCGTCCGGCCAGCGCCCAGCGCAACTCGCCATCGGCGCCATGGCGCTCCCAGAGGTGACGAACCAGGATCTGGCCGACGAAACTGCTGGCGCCGAACACGATGACATCAAGCGGGCGGGACATGGCGCGACTCCTGCGACAAAGGGATGCTGCACGCTAGCAGGCCGGGGGTGTGCGACTCAAGTCGACGTGCTGGCGCGCAGGTCGCGGGCCGTGAGATAGAGCCGGCAGTCGAACTCGACCTGGGCATAGCCGGGCAGCATGTGTTCGCAGAGCTGGTAGAACGCCTTGTTGTGCTCGCGCTCGCGGCAGTGAGCGAGCTCGTGCACGGCGATCATGCGCAGGAACTCGGCCGGCGCCTCGCGGAACAGGCTGGCAATGCGGATTTCCTGACGGGCCTTGAGCTGGCCGCCATGCACCCGGCTGGCACGGGTATGCAGGCCGAGGGCGTTGTGCAGCACGTCCAGGGTGTTGTCGTAGCGCACCCGCGCCAGTGGCGGCGCGTGTCGCAGATGGCGCTGGCGGAGGCTGTTCAGGTAGTCGAAGAGGGCACGGTCGCTCTGGATGTCGTGCGGGTCCGGGTAGCGCGACTGCAGATAGCCGGCCAGTTCGTCACGGGCGATGAGCTGGCGCACCCGGGCCAGCAGGTGCTCGGGGTAGCCATGCAGATAGGGCAGGGGCTGGGTCATGCGCGGCATGATCGTTGTCCGGTGCCGGTAGCGTCAACAGGCTGCTAAAGTAGCGCTTTGCCTGATCGGATGCGCCGCATGCTTGGCTGGTTCGAACGCCGCCTGGACCCGTTTCCCCCCGAGGACCCTGTCGAGCCGCCGCGCACGCTGGTGGCCTTCTGCCGCCACTACACGCGCGGCAGCGAGCCCTGGCTGCTGGTGTCGGCGCTGCTGATGGCGGTGATCGCCATAGCCGAGGTCTGGCTCTTCGGTTTCATGGGCAACATCGTGACCTGGCTGGCCGATCAGGATCCGCGTCTGCTCTGGCAGCAGCGTGGCAATGAGCTGCTGGTGATGCTGGCGGTGATCCTGGCGCTGCCCCTGCTGGTCGGCCTGCACGCCATGCTCAATCACCAGACGCTGATGGGCAACTACCCCATGCGCATCCGCTGGATGGTGCACCGCTATCTGCTGCGCCAGTCCATGAGCTTCTACCAGAACGAGTTCGCCGGCCGTATCGCCACCAAGCTGATGCAGACCGCGCTGGCGGTGCGCGAGTGCGTGATCAAGCTCATCGACGTGCTCAACTACGTGGCGGTGTACTTCCTGGGCACCGTGGTGCTGGTCGGCAGCTCGGACTGGCGCCTGGCACTGCCGCTGCTGGCCTGGCTGGCCGCCTACGTGCTCATGCTGGCGCATTTCGTGCCGCGTCTGCGCGCGGTGTCCGGCGAGCAGGCCGATGCCCGCTCGCTGATGACCGGGCGCATCGTTGACAGCTACACCAACATCCAGACCGTGAAGCTGTTCTCCCATGCGCGCCGCGAGTCAGCCTACGCGCGCGAGGGCATGGGCGAGTTCATGACCACCGTGTATGCGCAGATGCGCCTGGTGACCCGCCTCATCTTCACCCTTTACGTGCTCAACACTGCCCTGCTGCTGGCGGTGGCGGCCGTGGCCCTGCAGCTGTGGCTGGCCGGCGAGCTGGCGGTGGGCGCCATCGCCGTGGCACTGGCGCTGGTGCTGCGCCTGTCCGGCATGTCGCAGTGGATCATGTGGGAGGTGTCGGCACTGTTCGAGAACATCGGCACCGTGCAGGACGGCATGGGGTCGATCTCGCGCCCGCAGGAGGTCATGGACCTGCCGCAGGCGCTGCCGCTGCAGGTCAGCCGGGGTGACATCCGCTTCGAGCAGGTGCGCTTCGGCTATGGCAACGGACGTACCGTGTTCGATGGCCTGGACCTGCACATACGGCCCGGTGAGCGCGTCGGTCTGGTGGGGCCGTCCGGGGCTGGCAAGTCGACGCTGGTCAACCTGCTGCTGCGTTTCCATGACCTTGACCACGGTCGCATCCTCATCGACGGACAGGACATTGCGCAGGTCACCCAGGAGTCGTTGCGCGCGCAGATCGGCATGGTGACCCAGGACACCTCGCTGCTGCATCGGTCGGTGCGTGACAATCTGCTTTACGGCCGCCCGGATGCCAGTGACGAGGCCATGGTGGCGGCGGCACGCCAGGCCCAGGCGCATGACTTCATCCTCGGTCTGCACGACGCGCGCGGCCGTCGCGGCTACGACGCCCACGTCGGCGAGCGTGGCGTGACCCTGTCCGGCGGACAGCGCCAGCGCATCGCCATTGCCCGCGTCATGCTCAAGGACGCTCCCGTGCTGCTGCTCGACGAGGCCACCTCGGCACTGGACTCCGAGGTCGAAGCCGCCATCCAGGACAACCTGTACCGGCTGATGGCGGGCAAGACCGTGATCGCCATCGCCCACCGGCTGTCGACCATTGCGGCCATGGACCGTCTGGTGGTGCTGGATCAGGGGCGCATCGTTGAGTCCGGCAGCCATGACGAACTGCTGACGCTGGGTGGCGTCTATGCGCGGCTGTGGGCGCACCAGTCCGGCGGTTTTCTGGTCGAGGCGAGGGAGGCCTGAGATCCATCCAAGGCCGGATTTCTGTCCGGATTGTGTAAGCTGCTTCGGAGTTGCGTAAGGTCAGGGGGCATTTGGTAGCGCCGGCTCAAGTTGGCACCCTGACTGCACGATCTCTTCTGTGAAAGCCCTGGCGGTTCGGACCGTCAGAACGTTGACACTGGAGGAGATGCATCATGAGGACATTCATTCAGCAGCTCGACAGCAACCTCTGCCTCTGCTTCTGCATGATGAAAGGCTTCGTCCGGCTGATTGACCAGATGGAGCTGGAGGATGTGGCTCACGTGGTCACCGAGAGCCGCAAGGCCCGCGCCGGCTGGACCGACTGGCAGTGACGGTCACGGGCCGGCGCAGCAGGTGCCGGATCAGGCCTGTTCGAGCTCGACCAGACCTTCCTCGAGGTACTTGAGCAGACGCTGCATGTGCGGCAGCGTGCGACGGCAGGCAATGATGCCGATCTCGAGCTTGTCGACGTAGCTGAACACCGTGATGTTGGTGGCCTGGCCATCCATCGCGATCGACACCGGATAGATGCCTTCCAGTTTCGCTCCGTTGAAGTACAGGGTCTGACGCGGCCCGGGCACATTCGAAATCACGATGTTGAACGCCTGCCAGGTCGGCGCAATGCCGGTGGCCATGTTGATGCCGCTGATCGACATGGCCGTGCCCACGTAATTCATGATCTCCAGCTGTGTCATGTCGGCGAAGCGGGTCTTGCTGTTCTGCACCGAGCGTCCGATGGCCGCCAGCCGCTCGAGCGGGTCGGCGATCTGCGTGGCCAGGTTGGCGAGTACCATGCCGATCTGGTTGCCGGCATCGGAGTCGTCACGACGCAGCGACATCGGCACCATGGCCACCAGCGGCTCGGCGGGCAGGGCGCCCAGCTCGTCAAGATACTTGCGCAGCGCCGAGGCGCACACGGCCAGCACGGCGTCGTTGAGCGTGCACTGGTGGCGCTGGCTGACGGCCTTGAAGCGTTCCAGCTGCCAGGACTGCGCGGCAAACCGGCGCGAGGCGCTGATGCGCTGGTTGAGAATGGTCTTGGGTGCCTGGAACACCGACACGAAATCGGGGTCCTTGCCGCGGGAGCGGATGGACTTGACCAGCTCGGTCGACACCTTGGGCCAGGTCGCGGCCTGGGCCTTCATGGTGGCCGCCAGTCGGGCCGCCTTGGAGATCGGCTTGGTGACCTGCTCGACCATGCTGATTTCGCGTTTCGGCTTTTCCAGTGCCCAGAACGGCGCCACACCACGCAGGTCAGGATCCGTGCTGAAACTTTTCTGCAGCATGCGCATGCCGGCGATGCCGTCCATCATGGCGTGATGGATGCGGCTGTAGACGGCGATGCGGCCATCCTCGATGCCGTCGATCAGGTAGCACTCCCAGAGCGGCTTGGCACGGTCCATGAGGCCGCTGTGCAGCTTGCCAACCAGGCTCAGCAGCTCGCGGATGCGGCCGGGCTTGGGCAGGGTCAGGTGCTGGACATGCGCCTCGAGGTCGAAGTCCTTGTCCTCGACCCAGAACGGCACACCGAGCTTGTAGCTCAGGCGCTGGTTGAACGGCGATTGCGCGACTGTTGCCTTCTCGAAGGTCTCGACCATCCGCTGCACGTAGTCCGGGCCGGCATCCGGTGGCGGTGTCAGCAGCATCAGGCTGCCGACGTGCATGGGCTGGTTGCGGCGTTCCAGCAGCAGGAACATCTGGTCAGGGAGTGACAGCGGCTTCATGGGCAGGCTCCGGGCGTTGCGACGCCTCTTGTTTTCGCGTGAAAAAAGACCGGCAGCGGGTGGCAGGTCAGCCGGTGCGCATCACATGCGCACCTGGGTTCCCATTTCTACCACGCGGTTGCCGGGAATGTGGAAAAAGTCGGTCGCCGACACGGCATTGCGGGCCATGGCCACGAACAGCTTCTGACGCCACAGCGACATGCCGTTCTGGCCGGTGGGCAGGATGCGTTCGCGCGACAGGAAGAAGCTGGTGTCCATGAGGTCGAACTCCAGACCCTGACCGCGACACAGCTCCAGCAGCTCGAGCATGTCGGGCTGCTCCTTGAAGCCGTAGGCGGCGGTGACCAGGTAGAACTCGTGGCCGATACGCTCGATGCGCAGGCGCTCGACATCATCGACGAAGGGCACGTCGCGGGTCACCAGCGTCATCAGCACATTGCGCTCATGCAGCACCTTGTTGTGCTTCATGTTGTGCAGCAGCGCATGCGGCACGTACTGGTGCGAACCGGTCATGAACACGGCCGTGCCCGGCACGCTCTGCCCGATGTCGCCGCCGATGCTGTTGATGAACAGATTGAGCGGCATGGTCTCGGCGCCGAGACGGCTGGCGAGCATGTCGCGGCCCTGCTTCCAGGTCAGCATGAGCAGGAAGGCGCTCATGCCGATGACCAGCGGGAACCAGCCGCCTTCGACGATCTTCAGCGAGGTGGCCGCGAAGAAGGCGAAGTCGATGAGCAGGAAGGGCAGGACCACGGCGACGGCCGCTGTCGGGTGCCATCCCCACAGCTTGTGCGCCACCACCAGCAGCAGCAGGGCGTCGCAGATCATGGTCATGGTCACCGCGATGCCGTAGGCCGCCGCGAGGTTGCTGGAGGTCTTGAAGGTCAGCACCAGCAGCAGGATGGTGAAGAGCAGCGTCCAGTTGAAGAAGGGAATGTAGATCTGGCCCATCTCGCGGTCGGAGGTGTGACGGATCTGGAAGCGCGGCAGATAGCCCAGCAGCATGGCCTGGCGGGCGATCGAGAACACGCCCGAGATCACCGCCTGCGAGGCGATCACCGTGGCCAGCGTCGACAGCACGATGAGCGGCACCAGGCCCCACTCCGGCACCAGCCGGTAGAACGGATTCTCGACCGCGCTCGGGTCGCGCAGCAGCAGGGCACCCTGGCCGCAGTAGTTCAGCAGCAGGGCCGGGAACACCAGAAAGAACCAGGCACGGCGGATCGGCTTGCGACCGAAGTGGCCCATGTCGGCATAGAGCGCCTCGCCACCGGTGATGGTCAGCACCACGGCGCCCAGGGTGATGAAGGCCGCCACCGGATGCTCGATGATGAAATGCACGGCCCAGTAGGGATTCATCAGCTCCAGCACCTGCGGCAGCTGCTGGATGTTCCAGATGCCGAGCAGTGCCAGGGTGACGAACCAGATCAGCATGACCGGCCCGAAGAGGGCACCAATGCTGGCCGTGCCCCGGCGCTGCATGAGGAACAGCGAGATCAGCACGCCGATGGTCACCGGCAGCACGAAGGGCGCCATCTGTGGTGACACCACCTCCAGGCCCTCGACCGCCGACAGCACCGAGATGGCTGGCGTGATCATGCCGTCACCGAAGAACAGGGCGGCCCCGAACAGGCCGATGCCGATCAGAACCGGACGCAGCCAGGCATGGCGGTAGCGCGCGCGCAGGGCCAGCGCCAGCAGCGCCATGATGCCGCCTTCGCCACGGTTGTCAGCGCGCATCACGAAGGCGATGTACTTGAGCGACACCACCAGGGTCAGCGACCAGAAGATCATCGACAGGATGCCGACCACGTTGTCATGGGTGATGGGCAGGCCACGGGCGACGTGGAAACATTCCTTGAGCGCGTAGAGGGGGCTGGTACCGATATCCCCGAAGACGACCCCGAGTGCTCCCAGGGTGAGGGCGAGCTGACGCTTGACCTGTGCGGCTTCCGCCGGCGATGTGTGCATGTCTTGCCTCAGTGGCATCTCGCCCGGGCGGGCAGGATGCCGTTTTTGCGATGGGCGATTTTAGCACCGATGCCGTGACGCCGGCCAAGCGCCCCCCCGTTGAAAAAGACTTTGCGAAGTCGGGCGGCTTTGGGTAGGATTGCGCGCCTTGCCAGCCGTGATAGGCTGACAAGTCCCCGGTGAGGTGTCCGAGTGGTTGAAGGAGCACGCCTGGAAAGCGTGTATACGGTAACCCCGTATCGAGGGTTCGAATCCCTCTCTCACCGCCAGATCAAGTCCAACATGGTTGGCAATACCCCTAGATAACCCCCGTTAAGCCCAGTAATATCAAGGCTTCCGGGGGTTTTCTTTTGCACGATAGCCCTCGCTTCACCACCGAAAACCACGGTTCACCACAGCCAGTCTGTAGGTATCGCTGTAGGTACGAATCGGGAGAGGGCGGCACGATGCCTACAAACACTCTGACCGATGCCCGTTGCAAGGGCGCGAAGCCCGCCGAGAAGCCCTACAAGCTTTTCGATGGCGGTGGGTTGCATCTCTATGTGTCAGCAACAGGCTCGCGCATCTGGCGTCTGGCCTATCGCGTGGCGGGCAAG
>VFQO010000215.1_pt1 | contig 72679 bp, 61 predicted proteins | sample 3512331 | NCBI WGS metagenome assembly VFQO01 (sample SAMN10412371, study PRJNA504923) | tailings metagenome | isolation source: Replicate 3 from Balatoc abandoned mine | place: Philippines: Itogon, Benguet | collected 2017-08-28 | reverse complement strand
GAAATGGCCGGGATTGGCGAAAGGTGCGGGCGGCACGAGCACCAGCTCGGCGCCCAATGCACGGATCGTTGCCATTTTCTCGGCGCTCTGATTGTCGGGCATGACGATGATCGTCTTGTAGCCGAGCGCATTGGCGACGAGCGCGAGCCCGATGCCGGTGTTGCCCGCCGTCCCCTCGACGATTGTGCCGCCGGGCTTGAGGCTGCCGTTCGCCTCGGCATCGCGGACAATATAGAGCGCGGCGCGATCCTTTACCGATCCGCCGGGGTTGGCATATTCGCATTTGCCCCATATTTCGCAGCCGGTGGCGGCGCTGGGGCCTTTCAAAAGGACGAGCGGGGTGTTGCCGATCAGCTCGAGGCTGGTTTGCGCAATGGTCATGGCTCTTGATCTAGGGCGGCGCCCCGCGCCTCGCAAGACAGCTTCTGTTGGGACGGCGAAGCCGTGCCTTCATCGACGGACGGCATCCTTGCCCAGACGAACGGCATGAACCGGCCCTTGTTCTGGTGACAGTATATCATTACTGGGTCCGTCGGTCGCCAATCATAACAGGACAAATCTCTCCATGCGCTTGCTCGCCACCACCGCCTTCTCCCTCGGACTGGTTCTCGCCGCCCCCGCTTTTGCCCAGGACAGCGCCTCGCAGACCGGCGACGACGATTATCATACCGATCAACCCATCATCGTCACCGCGCCCTATGTCCGCAGCCTCGACATATTGGGCAATGTATCGGTGGTTGAGGGCGAGCAACTGGCACAGGACATTCGCGGCCAGATCGGCGACAGCCTGACGAGCCAGCCCGGCGTGTCGACAAGCAGCTTTTCTCCCGGTTCCTCGCGCCCGGTTCTCCGCGGCTTTTCGGGTGAGCGCGTCAGCGTGCTGATCGATGGACTTGGTGCGATCGACGCCTCTTCCACCTCGGCCGATCATGGCGTCAGCATCGATCCGCTGACCGCCGAGCGGATCGAGATCCTGCGCGGCCCGTCCGTCCTGCTCTTTTCGAGCCAGGCGATCGGCGGCGCGGTCAACGTCTTCGACCGCCGCATCCCACGCGGTATCCCCGAGGCGCCCTTCCACGTCGATACGCTCGCTTCCTATGGCAGCGCCGCCGACGACAAGAGCGTCGGCGCCTCGGTCGACGTTGCGCTGACCAAGCAGCTCGTTTTCCATGTCGACGGCAATTACCGCGATTCGAACGATGTCCGCGCCGGGGGGGCGATCTATGCCGAACCGCTGCGCCAGCGCCTGCTCGGCCTCGCGGCCGATGCCGCCGCCGACGGCGATGCCGACGAGGCCGCGCGGCTGACCGGCGCGGCCAACAGCCGCGGTCGCATTCCCAACAGCCAAAGCACCAGCACCAGTGCGGGCGCGGGCGTGAGCTATATCAACGATGGCGGCATGCTCGGCGTCTCGTTCGGCTATCTTGAGAGCGACTATGGCATTCCGCCGCGCGCCGACCTGGGCGAAGAACCCACAATTTCGTCGCGCCAGTATCGCGTCGACCTGCGCGGCGAAGTGGAACTGGGCGAGGGATTATTCGAAAGGCTGCACCTGCGCGGTGCCTATGGCGACTATGCCCATACCGAGTTCGACGATGGCATCCCCGGCACGACCTTTCAAAACAAGGGCATCGAGTTTCGCGCCGAGCTGGCCCAGAACGACCGTGGCGGCTGGCGCGGCGCGAGCGGCGTACAATACAGCTTCCGCGATTTCGCCGCGATCGGCGACGAAGCCTTTCTGCCATCGAACGAGACCACCCGCCTGGCCGCCTTCACGCTGCAGGAAATGGAAATGGGGCCGCTGACGCTCGAAGGCGCGCTGCGCTATGAAAAGTCGAATGTCAAAGTGAGCAGCGTCGGTTTCGACCGCTCGTTCGACGCCTTTTCGGGCGCCGGCGGGTTCAGCTATGCGCTGGCCGACGGCCTGAAGGCCAGCTTCTCGGTCTCGCACAGCGAGCGCGCCCCGTCCGCCGAGGAGCTTCTCTCCAACGGCCCGCACGCCGCGACGCAGACGTTCGAGCGCGGCAATCCCGATTTCGGCAAGGAAACGAGTTGGGGCGGCGAAGCATCGCTGAAGTTCAACCGCGACGGCTATTCGCTGGCGCTGACCGGCTATGCGAGTTGGTTCGACGACTTCATCTATGAAAGCGACACCGGGCTGATCGAAGATGATTTGCCGCTGTTCCAGTTTCTTCAGAACAAGGCGCGGACCTATGGCTTTGAATTCGAAGGCAGTGCCCCGATCGTGCAGGTTGCGGGTTTCAACATCGTCGGCGACGTGACAGCCGACATGACGCGCGCCAAGATCAAGGGCGCCGGGATGGACGGCAATGTACCGCGTATTCCGCCGCTTCGCGTGCTGGGCGGACTGGAGGCGCAGGGTGAACGGATTGATGCCCGCGCCGAGGTCGAATGGACCGACGACCAGACCCGAATCGCGACCTTTGAAACCCCCACAAAGGGCTTCACTCTGGTCAACGCGTCACTGACCTGGCGCCCGCTGCCCGAGACCAAGCATCTGTCGCTGACCCTCGCGGCAAATAACATCTTCGACGTCGACGCGCGCCGCCACGCGAGCTTTACCAAGGATTATGTGCCGCTGGCCGGCCGCGACATCCGCCTGACCGCCCGCGCGAGCTTCTGACCGGTCCCTGGAGGGTCGCCCGGGGAAGCCGGGTCCGGCACCGCCGCCGGACCCGGCTCATTGCGCGGTCAGAAGGGCAGTTTCTTGCGCTTGTTCCAGTAGATGGAGGTCGCCGCCGCATAAGCGCCGACCTTTTCCCATACCCCCGAATCGACCTTTTCGATGTCCACGCCGCTGTCGATATAAGCCTGGACGATCGCCATGATCTGGTCGTCGGTCATGTCGGACGACAGGTCGGGATTCGCTCCGCTGGGGCCGAAGTCGAGCGCCTTGTCGACCAGCGTGTTCGACAGATTGCTGCGCGCGAGATCGCCGATCAGCCACTCGCGCGAGATGCGCGCGAGGCCATAATCGAAATAGTCGCCCTTGCTCGCCTCGCCGATGCCGTGGCGCGCGACGCACGCGTCGGTCACCGCCGCGAGCTGCTTGAACAGTTCGTCGCGCGATGCATCGTCGCCCTCGCCCGTCATCGCGGCGCCGAGCGACGCCTTCAAGGTGGCGCTGCTGTCGTTGGTGACACAATCGAATTTGGCGCCTTCCTGCGCGAAGGCCGCGCCCGGCAGGGCGAGCATGGCAAGCGCGGCGCCTGCCATCAGTCCCTTCAACATATCTCTTCCTCCACGCGCAAAAACCTCAGAATCATGACCTTTTAGGACAGCATGGCCATGCCGCCATTAACATGCAACGTCTGGCCGGTGACATAGCCCGCCTCCTTCGACGCGAGATAGACGACGGCGGCGGCGATGTCGCTCCCCTCGCCCATGCGGCCTGCCGGGATGCGGGTGTTGAGCGCTTCCTTCTGCGCGTCGGGCAGGTCGGCGGTCATCGCGGTGGCGATGAAACCGGGGGCGACGCAATTGGCGGTGATGCCGCGGCTCGCCAGTTCCTGCGCCAGCGCCTTGGTCATGCCGGTCACCCCGGCCTTCGACGCGGCATAATTGGCCTGCCCCGGATTGCCGGTCGCGCCGACGACGCTGGTGATCGAGATGATGCGCCCGAAGCGCGCCTTCATCATCGGCTTCGCCGCCGCACGCGCGAGGCGGAAATTGGCCTCGAGGTTGATGCGGATCACGTCGATCCACTCCTCGTCCTTCATGCGCATGATCAGATTGTCGCGCGTCACCCCGGCGTTGTTGACGAGAATGTCGAGCTTGCCGAGCGCGTCGACCGCCGCGGGAACGAGCGCATCGACCGCCGCCGCATCGCCAAGATTGCACGGCAGCGCGACATGATCGCCACCGAGCGAGTCGCGGAACGCACCCAGCTTGTTGGCGTTGGACCCCGACACCGCGAGCCGCGCACCCTGCGCTGCGAGCGCCTGTGCAACAGCCGAACCGATACCGCCGCTGGCGCCCGTCACCAGCGCGGTCATCCCTGAAAGATCGAACATTTTTCCGTGAAACTCCTTGTCATCGACCTTGCTGACGGCGCGGAGTGAAGTCGACACGCGTCCGTTCGCGCACCTTTCCGTCCTGCCAGCGGCCTTCGACAAGCTCATAGCCCATCAGCGCGAAGATGCGATTGCCAAAAAACACCGGGCGCGCATTGCCGTACCAGTCGACGCACGAGGCGAGGCAATGGTCTTCGCGCTGGCCCGGGCGGGCGTCGAGCGTGCCGGCGAGCGACAGATCGCGGGCGTCGCGGCGGAGATACAGGATCGACGCCGCGCTGCCCAGGAATCGGGTGCCGTCGTCACCGCCGCGCATCACCGGGAGACCGAGCAGCCCGTCGTCGCCGTTGCTGCCAGGGTCGGGGCGATAGAAAAAGGCGTGGCTGCGGTTTTCACCTTCGGCCGCCGCCGGGAAGCGGTAGCGGCTGGCGAGCTTCGGCGTGCCGTCGAGCGCGACGGTGGTGAAGGTCAGCGCGCCGTCGTCGCCCGACCCGACGATGATCGCGTCGCGCCCGATGATGTCAATGCGCCCGACCTGGTGCCCCGGATCGAGCGGCACCACCGCGCCGCCCTTCAGCGGCACCGCATAAAGCGCGGCGCGATCGCCACCCTCCTTGCGGAGGTCGCGGCGGACCGCGCCGCCCGCGTAGAGCAGCCAATCGCCGACGAAGCGGTTCTGGCGCTCCCACCCCTCGACCCCGGGCAGGACGCGGAAATCGGCGGGGGTCACCTTTGCGCCGCCGTCGCCGAAGCGGTTCGCGGCGAGGTGGAGCAGCGCCATGTCGCCCTCGTCATTCGCCTCGGCCTGCCACATCGCATCGCCGCCGCCGTCGTCCATCGTCAGCACGTTGAGCGAACCGTCGCCTTCCTCGCGGAAAGAGAATTGGTCGAGCGGCATGCCCGCGACTTCGACCGCCTGCGGCGCGGCGCCGTCGAGCGGGATGCGATAGAGCATGGCGCGATTGTCCTGAGGCCCGTGGCTCCAGTCGTTGCCAAGTCCCGCCCAGACATAAACGGCGCTTTGCGAGACATAGAAGCTGCGCGACCAGGTGCCGAGCACATTGGTCGCATCGCAATCCATGTCGTCGTCGCCGAGGTCGCAGATCATCACGCTGTGCAGCAGGTCGCCCGCAAGATCGGGATCGGCCCAGGACGGCTGCGGCATATAGATGTCGCGCGCGTTGGTGAAGGGTTTGAAGGCACCGACCTTGCCCTTCCGCCAGGTCGCGAGCGCCGGCATCGCCTCTTCGATACCGTCGTAGAGTGGCAGCGGCGCATAGAAGATCAGCTTGTCGCCGATCAGCCGCGAGGCATAGTTGCGCGACGAATAATAATCGCCCGATCGCAGATAATGGGTGTCGCGCCACGCGAGTTTGCCGTCGGCGGAGAGGTCGAAGCGGTTCACCTCGGTGCCGCTGCGCGCATAGCTGTAGCCGAGCACGGCGACGGTATCGCCGCTGACCAGCATCTCGTCATACCAGGTGCCGTCGGGCTCGTCGTTCTTGCCCGGAAAGACGTCGGCCGTCGCGACCGGCCGCATGCCGCCGCCCGAGGTGTCGATGGTGAACAGGCGGCCGCGGCGCAGCACGATGAGCAAGTCGCCCTGTTTCTTGACGATGCCGCCCTCGTCGACCCCGGCGGTCTGGGTGTTGGTGATGCCGTCGGGATCGGCCTTTGCGGCCAGTACCGGCGCGGGTTCCTCGACATCGAGCGCCATGGCGGGGGGCGGCTCGGCGGGTGCCGCCGCCGCGTCGGCGGCTTCGGACGGCGCCATGTCATACATGACGTTCGGCGCTTCGAGCCTCACGCGCATGGCGCGCCGGGCCAGAAATGCCTTGAGCTCGGCGTCGCTGGCGAAAGCCCGCATCGTCCCGCCGCCGCCAAGCGCGGCGATCTGCTGCGTCAGGGCGGGGGACGCCCCGGCCCACAAAGGCGACGCCAGCAGCGCGGCGACGAGCGCCCATTGCCCGAAAGCCCAAATGCGTGTGAACCCGCCCATCGCCCTCTCCCTTGGCTTGAACCGAGGGAACGATGATACCTTATTACCTTGGTAGAGAAAAGGCCTATTCGCCTAGAGCGTCTTCAGCAGTGCTTCGATATCGTCCATAGAGATCACGCTCGTCACCTCGACCTCGCCCGACGCGCTGCGCTTGACCATGGGGCCGAGCACCTTGCCGCCGAATTCGACGAACTGGCCGACGCCGATATCCTCCATCGCGCCGACGCTTTCGCGCCAGCGGACGCGGCCGGTGACCTGCTGGACGAGCAGGTCGCGGATCGTATCAGCATCGCTCGCCGGGCTCGCGGTGACATTCGCGACCACCGGGACCAGCGGCGCGGCGGGCGGATTGGTGCCGAGCGCCTCGGCCATTGCATCGGCGGCGGGCTGCATCAGCGGGCAATGGAAGGGCGCCGAGACGGGCAGCAGCACGCCGCGCTTGATGCCATAATCCTTGACGAGCGCGACCGCGCGCTCGACCGCGCCCTTGTGGCCCGAAATCACGACCTGCGACGGGTCATTGTCGTTGGCGACGGTGCAGACCTCACCCTCGGCGGCGGCATCGGCAAGCTTCTGCGCGGTGTCGATGTCGGCGCCGAGCAGCGCCGCCATCGCGCCGACGCCGACGGGCACCGCCGCCTGCATCGCCTGTCCGCGCGTCTTCAAAAGCCGCGCGGTCGTCGCAAGATCGAAGGCGCCGGCGGCGCAAAGCGCGCTATATTCGCCGAGGCTGTGGCCCGCGACATAATCGGCCTTGCCCGCGAGCGTCACGCCGCCTTCTTTTTCGAGCACGCGCAGCGTCGCGATGGCGTTCGCCATGATCGCGGGCTGGGCGTTTTCGGTGAGGGTGAGTTGGTCCTCGGGGCCTTCGGTCATCAGCCGGAACAGCTTCTGCCCCAGCGCGTCGTCGACCTCCTGAAACACCTCGCGCGCCGCGGGCGAGGCATCGGCAAGCGCCTTGCCCATGCCGACCGACTGGCTGCCCTGACCCGGAAAGATGAATGCGCGCATATTGCGTCCCCTGCGTATCTTTTGAATGCGCCGCGCCTATTCCTTCACCCCGCGCGATGCAAGCCGAAGGGGACGACCCTGTTCGCCGCGTCGTGGCCGATGTCGGCCCGGCCGAGCCACGGGATACCGCAGCGCGCGCACCAGTGGCGCGCGATATCCTCGGCATCGGCGCCGAACGGGCGGTCGTTTTCGGGAATGGCGCTCACCCTCCCGAGCCGCAGTCCCGCGAGCCCCCGCGGCGCCAGATAGGTCGCAACATGGAAGAAGGCGCGGTCGAAGGCGTAGAGATATTCGCTGACCTCCTCGACCAGCAAGATGTGGCCCGAGAGGTCGGGCTCGAGCGGCGTGCCGAGCAGCATCGACAGCGTCATCAGGTTGAACGCCGCATGGCGCGCGCCATGCTCAAGCCCCGGCTCGCACGCCGCCGGATCGCGCGCGACGAGCCAGTCGAGCGCACGCAGCACCGCGGCATCGCCGCCGTCGCGGCGGATATCGGCAACCATCGGCCCGTGCGCGACATGGTCGAATCCGTCGCGATAGAGCGCGCCGAGCAGGTTTCCCTGATCCGAATAGCCGAGAAAGGCCTTGCCGCGCGCGACGTCGGTCATCGCCGCGACCGCCTCCTCGGCGATGCGGCACGCGCCATAGCCGCCGCGTGCGAACCAGACCGCGTCGATATCAGGGCGGTTCGCCATCTCGACCAGCGCCGCGAAGCGATGCCCGTCTTCGCCCGCAAAATGGCCGTGGACGGCAAAACATTGCGGATCGAAGACAAGCTCGACGTCGGGATAACCAAGGCTGGCGAGCGCCCGCACCGCCTCGGCATCGTCGGGCAGGATGGGCGTGCTGGGGGCAACGATCCCGATGCGCATAGCCTTCGCCTCCCTTCGCTTGCCAAGCCTTCGCCAAGGCCATAACGCCGCGCCATGGCGGAAAACAAATCCTATTTCTTTTGCGGCATCGGCGGGTCGGGCATGTTGCCGCTGGCGATGATCGTCGCGGCACGCGGCGCGCAGGTTTCGGGCTCGGACCGCAGCCGCGACCAGGGGCGCTCACCCGACAAATTCGCGTGGATCGAGCGCCAGGGCATCACGCTGTTCGCGCAGGACGGCAGCGGCGTCGCCGCCGGCCAGACGCTCGTCGCCTCGGCGGCGGTCGAGGACAGCGTACCCGACATCGCCGCCGCCAATGCACTCGGCCTGACGCGCATGACGCGCGCCGACCTCAATGCCGCGCTGTTCAACGAAGCCGCGCAGGGCGTCGGCATCGGCGGCACCAGCGGCAAGTCGACCGTCACCGGAATGATCGGCTGGATTCTCGCGCGCGCCGGACGCAAGCCGACGGTGATGAACGGCGCGGTGATGCGCAATTTTTCCAGCTACGAAACGCCCTTCGCCAGCGCGCTGGTCGGCGATGCCGCCACTTATGTGAGCGAGGTCGACGAAAGCGACGGATCGATCGCGCTCTACCGCCCCGATGTCGCGGTGGTCACCAACATCAGCCTCGACCACAAGAGTCTCGACGAACTGCACCGATTGTTCGGCGACTTTGCGGCGAAGGCGCGGGTCGCGGTGGTCAATGTCGACGACCCCGAATCGCGCCCGCTGATGAGCGGCGAGAATGTCATACGCTTCGGCTTCAGTCCGCTCGCAGGGATGCGCGGCAGCGATTTCGAGGCGCTGCCCGACGGCTGCCGCTTCACCGCGCACTTCAACGTAACGCAGACCGAGGTCCGGCTGCGCATGCCCGGCCGCCATAATGCGTCGAACGCGCTGGCGGCGATGGCGGCGGCGCGCGCGCTCGGCATCTCGATCAAGGATTCGGCCGCGGCGCTCGCCGATTTCACCGGCCTCGCGCGCCGCTACGAGGTACTCGGCCAAGCGGGCGGCGTCACCGTCATCGACGATTTTGCGCATAATCCCGACAAGGTCGCCGCGACGCTCACGGCCGTCGCCGAACTACCCGGCCGCGCCTTGCTCTTCTTCCAGCCGCACGGTTACGGCCCGCTGCGCCAGATGGGCAAAGAACTCGCCGCGAGCTTCGTCAAAGGCATGCGCGACGGCGACAAATTATTCGTGTGCGACCCGGTCTACTTCGGCGGCACCGTCGATCGCAGCATCGGCAGCGAGGCGCTGGTCGCCGACATCGTCGCGGGCGGCGCCGATGCGGTCCACATGACGACGCGCGCCAACTGCGGCGCGGCGATGCTCGACGAGGCGAAGCCCGGCGACCGTATCCTGATCCTCGGCGCGCGCGACGACACGCTCACCGACTTCGGCCACGAATTGCTGGAAAAGCTCGGCAACGCTTGATTTCCGTCCCCGAATCTGTATAGGCGCGCTCCATTGGGGCGAGGCTCTGTGCCGTCGCCCCATTTGCTTTGCACCAATTTCGCATCGCAAGACGACAGCCGGAGGGGCCTGCGATTGGCGCAGGTCAGCGATCGGCCAAATGAAGGAAGCGCGACCATGCCGTTCTACGAGCATGTCTTTATCGCGCGTCAGGACCTGAGCCAGGCTCAGGTCGACGCGCTGGCGGAAACCGTCACCAACGTCATCGGCGAATATAAGGGCCAGGTTCACAAGACCGAAACCTGGGGCCTGAAGCAGCTCGCCTACAAGATCCAGAAGAACCGCAAGGGTCATTATGTGATGCTGTCGGCCGAAGTGTCGGGCGAAGCGATCGCCGAGATCGAGCGTCAGGCCGCGATCAGCGAAGACATCATCCGCTGGATGACGATCAAGGTCGACGAACTCGAAAAAGGTCCGTCGGTTATGATGCGCAAGCAGGAACGTCGGGGCGGCCGTGGCGGCCGTGACCGCGACGGCGAAGAATAAGGATAACGATCATGGCACGACCCTTTTTCCGCCGCCGCAAGACCTGCCCCTTCACCGCGAAGGACGCACCGGTCATCGATTACAAGGACGTCCGCCTGCTCCAGGGTTACCTGTCGGAGCGCGGCAAGATCGTCCCGTCGCGGATCACCGCGGTGTCCACCAAGAAGCAGCGTGAGCTGGCGAAGGCGATCAAGCGCTCGCGCCACATCGGCCTGCTCCCCTACATTGTGAAGTAAGGAGGGCTGGTCCGATGGAAATCATCCTGCTCGAACGCATCGAGAAACTGGGCGGTATCGGCGATGTCGTCACCGTCAAGAACGGCTTTGCCCGTAACTATCTGCTGCCGAACAACAAGGCGCTTCGTGCGAACGACGCGAACAAGAAGCTGTTCGAAGCCAACCGCGGCAAGATCGAGGCCGACAACGCCGAACGTCGTGGCGAAGCCGAAGGCCGCGCCAAGGACTTCGACGGCAAGCAGATCGTCCTGATCCGCCAGGCGTCGAACACCGGCCAGCTGTACGGCTCGGTTTCGGTGCGCGACATCGTCGACGCGCTGGCCGAAGACGGCATCACCGGCATCGGCAAGTCGATGGTCGAACTCGAACGCCCGATCAAGGCGCTCGGCCTGGTCGACGTCAAGGTCAAGCTGCACCCCGAGGTCGTCGTGACCCTCGGCGTCAACGTCGCGCGCTCGCCCGACGAAGCCGAAATGCAGAAGCAGGGCATCGACGTCATCGCCGCGATGTTCGAGGAAGAACAGGCCGAGGCTGCTGCCACGGCGCTGGAACCCGACAGCGAAGACGAGTTCGAAGAAGGCACGCCGCCTTCGGAAGCCGCCGTCGAAGCGACTGCGGACGACGCCGAAGAAGCCTGAGCTTTTTCAGCCTAAGTCATTTGAGAGGGCCGCGTTTCCGATGGAAACGCGGCCCTTTCTGTTTGGGGCATGATGATCGATTTCGCGCGTTAGCGGACAAAAGGCGCACTCAAATCCCGTTCGTGTCGAGCGAAGTCGAGACACGTGAAGGCGCGCACGACCTCGGCGTGTCTCGACTTCGCTCGACACAAACGGAAATAGAGGGACGGTCTGGAATCCACCCCAATGCAGACTCTGGCCAAGCCCCCTCGCCTTTCCTATGGCGGCAGCGATGGCCGACGATCCCTTTCATCGCCGCTTTGCCCATGACGCGAGCCTGCTGCCGCATATGGCGGACCTCGCGAACGACCGCGTGCTCATCGCGCTGCTTGGGGAGACGGATTATCGCACCGCGAGCTTCCTCGACCAGCGGCTGCTCACCGATCGCATCGGGCGCGAGTGGATGGCGTGGGATGCACTGCCCGACCTCGACATGGCCGCGCCGCGGCCCGATTACATCTTCCACATCGGCCATGTCGGCTCGACACTCGTCTCGCGGCTGCTCGCCGAGCCCGGCGATGTCCTGCCGCTGCGCGAGCCGATGCTGCTACGCACGATGGCGCAGGTCGCCGAGCGGATCGACAGGCCCGAGTCCGTCTGGTCGCCCGACCTCTATCGCACGCGGCTGGCGCAGGTCGGCGGCTGGCTCGGTCGCGGCTTCCGCCCCGGCCAGCGCGCGATGGTCAAGGCGTCGAGCGTCATCACCGCGATCGCCGATGACCTGACGGGCGCCGACGGGCGGGCGCTGTTCCTTTACGTGCCGCTCGCGCGCTATATCGAAACGATCCTCGCGGGCGAGGCGTCGATGGCCGAGACGCTGGCGCAGGCGCCCGCGCGCATCGCGCGGCTTGCGGCATTGGTCCCCGACTTCCCGCACAAACTGTGGCAGCTGCCCCCGGTCACCCGCGTCGCGATGAGCTGGCTTTGCGAAATGGCGACCGCCGCGCGCACGTTGCCGGCGGCCAACCCGCGCCACCTGTGGGTCGATTTCGAGGCGATGCTCGCCGATCCCGCGACCAGCCTGTCGGCGCAGGCGGTTCATTTCGGCCTCGCCCCCGGCGCCGCCGCGATCGAAACCGCGCTCGCCGGCCCGATCATGCGCCAATATTCGAAGGCGCCCGAGCATGGCTACAGCCCCGACCTGCGCCGCCAGCTCCAGGCGCAGGCGGCGGCCGACCATGCCCCCGCCATCGCCGAGGCGATCGCCTGGGTTGAAGCGCTCGCCGCACGCGATAAGACATTCGGCGACCTGCCGATCCACGGCCGATAGGAAACAGGATGTTCAAGCTCGTCCAGCTGCTCGACCTCAGCGAAGTCCGCGCGCTGCGCGAGATCGCCGCGCGCGGCCAGTTCGTCGACGGAAAGATCAGCAACCCCCATTCGAAGATCAAGAACAACCTGCAGCTCCACGATGCGCAGGCCTATGAACAATCGTCGAAAATCCTGCTCGACGCGATGGTGCAGAACGCCGATTTCATGGAGTTCGCCTTTCCCGCGCGCATCGCGCCGCCGCTGCTGACGCGCTACACGCCCGGCATGCACTACGGGCTGCACCCCGATGCCGCCTATATCCCGCTGCCCGACGGCCAGCTGCGTACCGATGTCAGCTGCACTATATTCATCAACGACCCGGCCGATTATGACGGCGGCGCGCTCCATGTCCGGCTCGGCAATGCCGACCTGCGCTTCAAGGAGGAACCCGGGGTCGCGATCGTCTATCCCTCGCACACGCTGCACGAGGTCGAGCCGGTGACGCGCGGCGAGCGGCTGGTCGCGATCACCTTCATCCAGAGCCTGATCCCCGACGTCGCACACCGCAACCTGATGTACGAACTCAACGAGGTCGCGGCGATCGAGGGCGGCAAGATGGACCCCGAGAATTTTACGCGGTTGCAGGCGGTGCAGTACCAATTGCTGCGGATGTGGCGGCGCTAGGCGCCGGTCCTCAATAGCCCATCAGCGCGAGCACTTCCTTGCGGCTGCGTTCGTCGTCGAGGAAGCAGCCGAGCAGGCGGCTCGTCACCATGCCGACGCCGGGGGTGCGCACGCCACGCCCCGTCATGCAGCCATGCTGCGCATCGATCACCACCGCGACACCGTGCGGCTGGAGATTGTCCCAGATGCATTTGGCGACCTCGGCAGTCAGCCGTTCCTGCACCTGCAACCGCCGCGCATAGCCGTTCAGCACGCGCGCGAGCTTCGAGATGCCGACAACGCGGTCCTTTGGCATATAGGCGATCGACGCCTTGCCGGTGATCGGCGCCATATGATGTTCGCAGTGCGACTGGAATGGAATGTCTTTCAGCAGCACCAGCTCGTTATAGCCGCCGACCTCTTCAAAGGTGCGCGACAGGTGGATCGCCGGGTCCTCGGCATAGCCCTGGCAATATTCGAGCCAGGCGCGCGCGACGCGCTTCGGCGTGTCGAGCAACCCCTCGCGCGAAACGTCGTCGCCCGCCCAGCTGATGAGCGTGCGGACCGCGTCGAGGACCTGTTCCGGCACCACCGGCTTGCCGTCCGGTCCCACTTCCACCTTCGTCATCCGCCCGCTTTCACTGTTGCTTTCATGTCGCACATTTCGGCGCGATTGTGCCATTACGCAACCCCGCGGCGCGAAGAATTTCCTGTCGCAAAACAAGTTTACGTTGCGGAATCGGACCTTTTTTTCGTCCACGAAACGCAAGAAAATTTCTGCATAGCGTCGCTGCACAAGTGGCTTGACGCTCGCGTCAACTAAGCGCAGTTTTATGAAATTACAGAACCTGCTCAAGCAGGTCGTGATCGGAGATGCCTGCGTCAGTCCCCGGACGCCGGTGGGAGAGGACGATGCCCAGCACGGCTGGCTACGCAATTTTGCGCATGCACTTGCGCTGGACCGACGAGGTCCGGCGCGCATAGTCACGTGTGGACATATCCCCTCCCAAAACAGTGATGCAATTGGGCGACCCGCGCGGCGGGTTGAAAAAGGGAGGCACTATATGAAGTTCAAGGCACTGATCGGCACCTCGATCCTTGCGATGTCGGTGGCGAGCCCGGCGTTTGCGCAGGACGCGGCGGACGAGACCGAACGCGACGCCTTTGGCGGCGAGATCGTCGTCACCGCGCAGCGGCAATCCGAACGCCTGCAGGACGTTCCGATCGCGGTCAGCGCCTTTTCGACCGAAGCGCTCGAAGCGCAGCAGATCAAGACGCCGTCGGACCTTCAGCTCACCCTGCCCAACGTCACCTTCACCAAGACGAACTTCACCGGCGCCAGCTTCACCATCCGCGGTATCGGCGACCTTTGCGTCGGCACGACCTGCGACAGCGCGACCGCGATCCACCTGAACGGCGACCCGCTCTTCTCCACCCGCCTGTTCGAAACCGAATTCTTCGACCTTGAACGTATCGAAGTGCTGCGCGGGCCGCAGGGCACGCTGTTCGGCCGCAATGCGACCTCGGGCGTGGTCAACGTCATCACCGCCAAGCCCAAGCTCGGCGCCTTCGAAGCCGCCGCCGAAGCCGAATATGGCAATTATAATTCGATGAAGGGCAAGGCGATGGTGAATATTCCCATCGGCGACACCCTCGCGCTTCGCGTGGCGGGCATCTACCTCAACCGCGACGGCTATACGAAGAACCTGTTCCTCGGCAACCGCATCGACGACCGCGATCTTTATTCGGTGCGCGGCTCGATCCGCTGGGAACCCACCCCCGACACGACGGTCGACTTCCTCGCCTCCTATTTCCATGAGCGCGACAATCGCACGCGTATCCAGAAGCAGCAGTGCCAGCGCGACCCGACCGGCATCCTCGGCTGTCTGAACACCCGCCGCGACAATTCGCCCTTCAACGGCAACGCGACCTTCACCGCCGCGCTGACCTCGCGCGAATTCCTCGCCACGCAGGGCATCCCGACCGCCTTCGCGCTCGGCAGCCTCTATGGCCCCGATCCCTATGCCAACACGACGATCCCGGCGGACTCACGCACGGTGAACACGGCGTTCACCCCGCAATATTTCACCAGCGAACTGACGCTGCAGGGCGAGATCGAGCATAATTTCGGGCCGGTCTCGCTGCAGGTTTCGGGCCAGTACCAGAAGGTCAAGCTCGACTCGATGCAGGATTACAACAGCAATGTCGGCAACCGCGCGCTCTATGCGGGCGGGCTGAACACGCTGGCGGCGGCGGCCGCCGGCGCGCTCGGCGCGCCGCTGGTGCCCTATTTCGCCCCGGTTGCCGCAGCGATCATCCCGAACGGTCCGAACGGCCCGCTCTGCACCTCGCTTCCCGAGGAAACCGGCTTCGGATCGTTCGGCGGCAACAAGATCTGCGACGCGACCTCGCTGCAGTTCGACCGGTCGAACCAGTATAACAGCAGCTGGTCCGGGGAAGCGATCCTGTCGAGCGACCTCGACGGGCCGTTCAACTTCCTGGTCGGCGGCATCTATGCCAATTATCACCTGACCGAGAACAGCTATTATGTGAACGCCTTCCCGATCGATTATCTGACCGGCGTTCTCGGCGCGTTCAACAGCTTCGCCAACGGCCTGCCGCCGTCGTTCCTCGCGACGCCTTTCTTCCGCAACAACACCGACGACCTGAAGATCAAATCCTATGGTCTGTTCGGCGAGGCCTATTTCGAGTTCAACGACCGGATCAAGCTGACCGCCGGTTTGCGTTACAACAACGACAAGAAGGCGGTGACGGCGCGCTCGACCCTCGCCAGCTTCCTGACGCCCTTCGGCCAGACCGGCGATGTGTTCGGTTCGCCCTTTGTCGGCTCGTTCGACGCCGATCCGGGTACCCCGGGCAACCAGATCATCCAGGCCCGCAGCGTCAGCTTCAACAAGCTGACCGGCCGCGCGGTGCTCGACTTCAAGGTCACCGAGGATAACCTGCTCTATATCTCCTATTCGCGCGGCTATAAGTCGGGCGGTATCAACCCGCCGCTGCAGCCGATCTTCGCGGTGCCGGAGAGCTTCAAGCCCGAGCAGGTCGACGCCTTTGAAATCGGTTCGAAGAACACCTTCGGCAATGGCGAGCTGCAGCTCAACCTCACGGCCTTCTATTATAAATACAAGGACCTGCAGCTCAGCAAGATCGTCGCCCGTACCGCGGTCAACGACAATATCAACGCCAATATCTGGGGCTTCGAGGCCGAGGCGATCGTCCGTCCCGACCCGAACCTGGTCGTCAACCTTGGCTTCAGCTATCTGAACACCGAAGTCGCCGGCGACGAGTTCAGCAGCAACCCGCGCGACTTTGGCGGCGGCCGCGAAGATGCGGTGATCATCAAGGACATCACCAACGCCGCGAACTGCGCCGTCGCCTCGACCTCGGGCAGCGTCGCGGGGGTCAATGCCTATGTCAACCAGATCAACACGCTGATCAACGCCGGTGCTTTTGCGGCCAACGGGGTACGCGGCGGTGCGGGTTTGCAGGGTACGACCGCCTTCCCGTCGGACAGCGGCATCGCCTCGCGCGGCGCCTTCAGCATCTGCGGCATCTTGCAAGCCGCCGCTGCGAGCGTCGGGCCGGCTTTCGGCGGCGTCCAGGTCTTCTCGGCCGGCATTCCCGTCAACCTCAAGGGCAACAAGCTGCCGCAGGCGCCGAACTATAAATTCTCGGCGGGTGCGCAATATACGATCAACTTCGACAACGGTATGTCGCTCGTCCCGCGCTTCGACCTCGCCTATACCGGCGACAGCTATGGCAGCATCTTCAACGGCAATGTGAACAAGATCAAAGGCTATGCGCAGGTCAACGCCCAGATCCAGCTGAACGGTACCGACGACAAATGGTATGTGAAGGGGTTCATCCAGAACCTGTTCGACGCCAACAGCGTCACCGGCCTGTATGTGACCGACCAGTCGTCGGGCAACTACACCAATATCTTCACCCTCGAACCGCGCCGCTATGGCATCGCGGCGGGCGTGAAATTCTAAGCTTCCCCGGCGGCAACGCCCAAAAGAAAACCCGGCCTCTCGGCGGAGAGGCCGGGTTTTTCTTTGCCCGAAAAGGCCGGGGCGGCAGGCGCCGCCCCGTTGCCCGATCAGAATTTATAGCGAATGGTACCGCCATAGGTGCGCGGCTGGTTCGGATAGCCCGAGACGCTGCCCGACTGAGCAACGGCCGGGAAGATCGTCGTCAGATAGGTCGCGTTGGTGAGGTTGCGGCCCCACACGCCGGCTTCGATCCCGTTGGTCAGCTTGACCGTGAACGACGCGTTGAGCGAGTTCACTTCGCGCTTCAGATTCTGCGCGACGCTCGCCGGCAGGCCAGTCAGGCCTTCGACGATCTGGACGGGGCTTTCATACGCATAATCGACATGCGCGATCGCCTTGGTCCCGCCAGCGAACTCATAGGTATAGGTACCGCCTGCCGAGAAGGAGAGTTCGGGGATGCCCGCGGGCGTGGTGCCCGAGATGTCGCCGAACGCCGAGTTGACGAAGCTGTCATATTTGGCGTCGAGGTAGGTCGCCGCCAGCGTCAGGTTGAGCCCGTCGACCGGACGCACCGACCCGTCGAACTCGATGCCGAAGGTCGACTGCTTGCCCGCATTGGCGAGCGCGAAGCCGGTGCCGGTGAAGATGTTCGACTGGAAGCCCTTGATCGACTGCTTGAACACCGCGACATTCACCGCGGCGACCGACCACTGGCCCTTCAGGCCGAACTCATAGACCGTCGATTCTTCCGGAGCGGCGAAGCGCGAACCCGCGACCAGGTTCGGCGTTGCCAGACCGGCGGCGTTGATTGCGGGCAAATCCGACGCCAGCGGACGGCTGTCACGCGACAGGTTGACCGAGCTCGCCTTGAAGCCCGTCGCATAGGTCGCATAGACGTTGACCGTGTCGGTCAGCTCATAAGCGAGACGCAGGCTGTAGGCGAGGTCGCCGTCATTCGTCCGGTTCGATTCGACGCTGTTCGGCAGGTTGAGGAACGGCGGCAGAAACTGGAACGGCGTCAGTGCGAGGAACGGGTTGCCGACGGTCAGCGGGTTGTTGTCCGCCGCCGCCTGCGCCGTCGTCAGATTGGCATTGGCGTTGCCGAACGCCGTCGCCTGCGCATTGATCGCACCGAAGATCGCCGGCTGCGCGCCAGCGAAGGCCTGGATCTGCGCCGCGTTGGCGAGCGTCCCGGCGGGCAGGCCGAGCGCCTGGCCGACGCCGGTGGCGAGCGCTTGCTGCGCCAGCACACGCCCACCGCTGCCGCGCAGGTCGATGCCCGAGAAGACGTCGCTGCTGATGACATTGGTCGAGAAGCGCTTCTTGTCCTTGGTGTAGTTCGCACCCGCGGTGAAGGTCAGGCGGTCGGTGATCTCGAAATCGACCGTGCCGAAGATCGAGAAGGCTTCGTTCTTCAGCTTATAGGCTTCGTCGAGGCCGTCGCCCGCCCGGAAGAAGGCGCCGGTATAGTTGGTGCCGTTCGCCGCGCCGAGGATCGCCTCGAGCGAGTTCACGTTGAGCGCATTCGCCGACGAGGCGCGGATCAGCTGGTCGGCATAGGGCCGGAACTGCGTGCCGAAGCGGATGTCGTTCTTCTGGTCGATCTTTTCGTTGAAATAATAGCCGCCGACCAGGAAGTTCAGCGGGCCGTCGAAGTCCGAGGTAACGCGGAATTCCTGGGTGAAGGTATCGATGCCCAGGTTCTGGCTGTTCTCACCGATCAGGTCGGCGCCGGTGAAATCCGAATCCTGGTTGGTCAGCGCGCGCACCTGGCGATGGGCGCTGATCGAGGTCAGCGCGAGGTTGCCGAGGTCATAGTCGATCTGCGCCGAGCCGCCGTAATTCTCGATCTCGTTCGACGACAGGAAATTATTGTACACATTATACGAGAAGGGATTGTTCGCATCGACGCTCGGGCCGCCGGCCAGCGCGTTGGTGATCGCGACGGTCGGGCCGGCGATGACGTTGCCGGCGATGCAGCAATTTTCGTCGATCTTGTCATAGTCGCCGATCAGGCGGACCGACAGCGCGTCGGTCGGTTCGAACAACAGCTGGCCGCGCACGCCATAGCGGTTGCGGTCGTTGACGTCGGTGTCGAGCTTCAGATCCTGCGCATAACCGTCGCGGCGGTTGTAATTGCCGCCGAGCGAAAAGGCGATGGTGTCGCTGATCGGGCCGGTGACGTCGCCCTTGACGGTGATCGCGTTATAATTGCCATAGGTAACTTCGGCCGAGCCGCCGAATTCGAACTGCGGCTTCTGCGTGACGATGCTGATGACGCCCGCCGACGCATTCTTGCCGAACAGGGTCGACTGCGGGCCGCGCAGCACTTCGATGCGCTCGACATTGGGAAGGTCGCCGATCTGGGCGGCCGAACGCGAACGATAGACGCCGTCGATGAACACGCCGACCGACGGTTCGATGCCGGCGTTGTTCGCGCCGTTGCCGAAGCCGCGGATGATGAAGTTGGTGTTGGCGCTCGACTGGAGCTGCGACACGCGCAGGCTGGGAACCGAGGACTGCAGGTCGATGAGGTCGCGAATCTGCGATTCCTCGAGCTGCGCCGCCGAGGTCACCGAGACGGCGACGGGCGTGTCCTGCAGCGTCTGGGCGCGCTTCGACGCGGTGACGATGATTTCATTGCCATAATCGGTGTCGTCGGCAGCGGGAACAGCGGCATCGGCGGCTGCGGCATCGTCGGCCGGAACGTCCTGGGCGAAGGCAAAAGCGGGGGTGGTTGCGGCGCACAGCATCGTGGCGCCCAACAAAATGTTGCGCAAGGTCATGTGGGTCTCTCTCTCCAACCCGTCGGAACGCGGCCCGGGGGCCAAAGGAGGGGATGCTCCAGCGGGAACTCGCCGCTCTAGTCGCCCGGTTCACCGCGTCAACGCGATGTGCGCCCACCCTAAAGTTTTTCCGGGGATTAGTGGCCAAAAAGCAACAGTTTGCGCTGCAACAAAGCGGAACCTTCAGGCGCGCGCCGGGCAATCAGGCCATGGCCTTGTCGGCATGAATGATGCACATAAAGAGCCGATGGCGCGATGCGGGACAGGCTGGCCGATGACGGCGGCGGGGGAGCCGGGGCGGCTCGCCGGTTCGCCTTGGGCCGTTGGTTCGGCTTTATGGTAAAGCGCGACGATCCCGACGCCGACATTCTGGCGGCGGCGATCGCGGGCGATCGCACCGCGTTCGCCGAGCTGTTACGCCGCCATTACGACCGCATCCACGGCCTCGCCTGGCAATTGACCGGGTCGCGTGCCGATGCCGACGATATCGCGCAGGACGTGTGCTGTACCCTCGCCGAAAAGCTGGCGGGCTTTCGCGGCGAGGCGAAATTCACGACCTGGCTGTGCAGCATCACCTTCAACGCGTGCCGCGATTTCCGGCGGCGGCGCCGGGCTTTTGCGGGCTTCGCCGACCGGCTGGCGGTGATGGTCGGGCTGATGGATGCCCCCGACGGCCGCGACCTTTATGACGCCGTGTGGATCAAGAGCGCAATCGCGCGGCTGAAGCCCGACCTGCGCGATACCGCGATCCTCGTCGCGGGCCAGCAGCTCACCCATGGCGAGGCTGCCGCGATATTGGGCGTCGCCGAAAACACGATTTCCTGGCGGATGCACGAGGTGCGGCGCCAGCTGGCTGCCGCGCCGGCGTCCCCCGACTGACCGCACCCGAATTTTTTTCGCGATGCCGCCAAGGATATCCGGACCCGGCGCGTCCCAGTGACATGCGGGCGATCTTGCGCCGCTGTCACCAGGGAGGTTTTCATGCCCCGTATCCACAATATGCTGACCGCCGGACTGGCCTTCACCATCGTCGCCGGCTGCTCGACCGTCGACAGCACCGATGTCGCCTCGCCGTCCGACGCACCGACGGCGGCCGAGCGCCGCGAAGCCGACAAGGCCGCGGCCGAGATCGTCGTCACCGCCACCGCCCGCGATCGTAGCAGCGTGCAGAATGTCCCGCTCGCCGTCACGGCGACCGGCAACGCCTATGCCCCCGCCCCGCCCCCTCCGCCGCCTCCCGCGCCGGGCGTCGTCGCCTCGAAACGGATGGCATCGCCGCCGATGGGCGGCACCCGGCTCGACCAGTCGGCGCCCTATTATCAGGAGGTCGGGCGCGACAAATTCACATCGACCACCGAAAATCCGTTCAAGATCGCGCAGGCCGAACCGGTGTCGACCTTTTCGATCGACGTCGACACCGCCTCCTATTCCTTCGTTCGCGCATCGCTGAGCAACAATGTCCTGCCGCAGCCGGCGGCGGTGCGGACCGAGGAGCTGGTCAATTATTTCCCCTATGACTATGCCGCGCCCAAAAGCGCGGCGCAGCCGTTCAGCACCAATGTCGCGGTGATGCCGAGCCCGTGGACCGAGGGCCGCAAACTCGTGCGGATCGGCATCAAGGGCTATGCGATCGAGCCCGAAACGCGGCCGCGCGCGAACCTCGTGTTCCTGCTCGACACCTCGGGATCGATGCAGGCGCCGAACAAGCTGCCGCTCGTCAAGCAATCGCTCGCGATGCTGCTCGACCAGCTCGACGCCGATGATCGCGTCTCGATCGTCGCCTATGCGGGAAGCGCCGGGACCGTGCTCGAACCGACGTCGGCGCGCGAGAAGGACAAGATTCTTGCTGCCCTCGGCCGGCTCGAAGCGGGCGGCAGCACCGCGGGCGCCGAAGGCATTCGCCAGGCCTATGCGCTCGCCGAACAGAATCTCGATCCCAAGGGCGTCAATCGCGTTATCCTGGCGACTGACGGCGATTTCAACGTCGGCATCACCGACCAGAATGAGCTGAAGGGCTATATCGAGCGCCAGCGCGGCAAGGGCATTTTCCTGTCGGTCTTCGGCTTCGGCATGGGCAATTACAACGACGCGCTGATGCAGACGCTGGCGCAGAACGGCAATGGCGCCGCCGCCTATATCGACACGCTGAGCGAGGCGCGGAAGACGCTGGTCGATGAAGCCACCTCGACACTGTTTCCGATCGCCAAGGACGTCAAGATCCAGGTCGAGTTCAACCCCGCCACCGTCGCCGAATATCGCCTGATCGGATATGAGACGCGGATGCTGAACCGCGAGGATTTCGAGAATGACAAGGTCGATGCCGGCGATGTCGGGTCGGGCCAGACGGTCACCGCCATCTATGAAATCACCCCCGTCGGCGGCCCGAGGGCGAATGGCGAGCTGCGATACCAGACCGTGGCGCAGCCGGCACCGGCGGCGGGCAAGGCGAGCGAATATGGCTTTGTGAAAATCCGCTATAAATTGCCCAAGTCGGACACGAGCCAGCTGATCTCGACCAGCATCGACCGCCGCGTCGAATTCGCCCGGTTCGACGACGCGCCGCAGGATGCGCGCTTCGCGGTCGGGGTCGCCGCCTTCGCCGAGCTGCTGCGCGGCGGCAAATATAGCGGAGCCATGACCTACGACGATGTGCTGGCGATCATCAGCGGCGCGAAAGGCCCCGATGATTATGGCTATCGCACCGAGCTGGCGCAGATGGTCCGCGCCGCGAAAAGCGCGGGTGCGCTCGCACGGCTCGACCGCTGACGGACCCGGATGCGGCGACGCGACATCATGTGCGCCGCCGCGTCCGCCGTCGTTCGATATCGCAATACGGCTTCGCGGCAATCGACCGCCGCCTTTTTGTGCGTATAAGATAAGATGATGCCGACATTCGCTTCCTCTGGCGCAGATCGATCGCCGCACCCCCGGGGCGGGCGATAGGTGGACCGCGACGAGGATATCAGGACCGCGCTGCCGGGTCCGCCGCCCCCGGCGCCGCTGCGCCGCGAGGCCGCGATCGCCGCCGCGCTCGCCCGTTTCGACGGGACCGAGGCGCCCGCCGCCCGCCCGCCGCGCACCAGGGGCGCAGGCTGGTGGAGCAAATTGCAGCAGCCCCGGATGGGGGCGCTGGTCGCCGCGGTGCTGGTCGTCGGGATCAGCCTGCCCATCGCCCTGCAGATGGCGCCTCAACCGGTCGATGTGACGGGCGAGCCGATGGCGTCCAGCCGTCCCGCGTCCCCGTCGCCCGCCGGCACCGATCTGGCCGATGCCGCGTCGGCGCCGCAGCAGCAGACAGGCGTTAACGCGCCACAACCCAGCGCCGCGCGCAAAGACGTCGCGGCCCGCCAGCCAAGCGGCGAGAGCATTGGTCCGGTCTTCGCCAAGCCCGCCGCCGCGCCGCCTCCCCCGGCGCGCCCGCCCGCCGCTTACGTGCCCGCGCCGCCCCCGCCGCCTCCCCCACCGCCGCGGGCGATGACGCAAGCCGAAGCGCGCGGCGCCGCCGCGTCGGCAAAGCGACGCGACGACGCCGACACGGCCATCATCGTCTCGGCCCGGCGCCGCGAATCGGCCGCTGCCGACACCCCGGTCGCCGTGACCGCAGCGCCGGCCCCTGCCCCGGCCGGTTATGCTCGCGATAACAGCAGCGAAATCATAGTGACCGGCGCCGCGCGCGCGGCACCGAAGCGTGCAGCGCGCGGCGACTGGAACGCCTGCACCGTCAACGATCCGAGCCAGAGCCTGTCGCGATGCACGCGGCTGGCGACGAAGGGGAACCGCAAGACCCGCGAACGCGCGCAGGCCCATCTCGCCGAAGGCCTGCAAAAGGCCTGGCAGGGCGATGCCGACGGCGCGGTTACCGCATTCGGCGACGCCATCGCCGTCGCCCCGCAGTTCGGCGCCGCCTATCTCAACCGCGGGCTGGCCTATGAACGCAAGGGCGACCTCGACCGCGCGCTCGCCGACCTCGACCAAGCGGTGCGATACGCCCCGGCGGAAGCGCGCGGCTTCTACCTGCGCAGCCTGATCCTGCGGCAAATGGGCGATGGCGAGCGCGCCCGTGCCGACGAGCGGCGCGCGATCGAACTCGACCGCCGCTACGAAGCCGTGGTGCCCTAAGGCGCTGCGATCATAATGAAGAAGATGGTGCCTGGGGACGGGATCGAACCGCCGACACTGCGATTTTCAGTCGCATGCTCTACCAACTGAGCTACCCAGGCACGGCCTTGGCGGACCGACCGGCCCGCTGGCGAGCGGCGGCTATAGGCAGGGCATCGCGTCCTGTCCAGCATCTTTGTTGCGCGATTTCGCCGCGCTATTCGTCGGTAAAATTATCGGTGTCGGCCGTGCCGTCGGCGGGCTGGTCGACGGGCACGCGGTAGCTTTCGCCGAACCAGCCGAGCAGGTCGCGGTCGCGGCACCCGCGGCTGCAAAAGGGCTTGAACGCCTCGTCGCGCGGATTGCCGCACAAGGGGCAGGCACGCGGTTTTGCGGTGGATTTACTGGGCATGACCTGTCCCCTTTACGCCCGTGTCGGCGACGATCTCTACCGGCCGGCCGGTCCGCGCCTGCAGCCTGTCAGTCCAGTCCGGGCGCCGCGCAATATGCTCCGCGACCGCCGGGCGCGCGGTGAGCGTCAGCGCCCCCGTGCCGACCGAGCGCTCGGCCTGCCGCAACAGCAGGGTCGCGTCGGTCGCGACCGGATCGAAGCGAATCTGCTCAATCAGCGACGGCCGCTCGCGGCGGCGGATGATCTGCATCAGCCCGAATCCGTTGGTGCCGGTGCGCTCGAAAGGCTGTGGCAGACATTCGTCGACCAAAGCATCGACGCCGAGCCGCTCGGCGCGGCCGGACAGCGACGGGAAGTCGATCCCGATCGAGCCGCCGACATCGCAGCAACGGATCACATGCACAGCGGCGCGCGCACCGGCCCGCGCGAGCGCCAGCGCGTCGCCCTCGCCGTCGATATCGATCAGCAGCATCGCCGGGGTCGCATCGACCCATAATTCGCCGCCGGCGAAGGGCCAGCGGCCGGTGCGGATATGGTCGATCACTTCGGACCAGCCCGCCGCTTCGAGACGATCGGGACCCGACGGGTGCAGGTCGACGACCGCGATACCGCTGGCCGCGATGCGCGCGCGCAGATCGGGCCCGTCGCCGAGCGCCACCCCGTCTTCGGCCAGTCGCGCTCGCGCGGGCTTGTCGCGTCCGCGCTCGCGCAGCGCCATGCGGGTGATCTCGACGGTCAATGTCGCGCCCAGCGCGACCGAGCGGGCAAGGCCGGTCACCGTCGCGGGCGGTGCGCCCGGCACATCGAGGATAAGCTTGCCGGGCTCGACGAGCCGCGCCGCGACGATCGCGCCGACCCGCGGCCCCTCGCCTTCGCGCTCAATCCGTGCCTCGACGATTGCGCCGTCCTCGACCAGCGCCGCGCGCGCTTCGCCGATCCCGGCCTCGTAAAGCCACTCAGCCAAGCGGCACGCCCACGCTGCTCAACAGGGTCCGCGTCTCGAACAGCGGCAGCCCGACGACGTTCGAATGGCTGCCCGACAGGAAACGCACGAAGCTTTCGGCCTTGCCCTGGATCGCATAGCCGCCCGCCTTGCCCATGCCTTCGCCGCTGGCGACATACCAGTCGATATCGGCGGCGCTGAGCACCTTGAAGGCGACGATGGTGTCGGCAACGCGGACGCGCGACTTGCCGTCGTTACCGACGACGCAGACGCCCGAATAGACATGGTGCCGCCGCCCCGACAGCAGGGCGAGCATGCGGCGCAGATCGGCCTCGTCGACCGGCTTTTCAAGGATACGGCGCCCGACCGCGACGGTGGTGTCGCCCGCGAGCACGACCTCGTTCGCGGCGCGCGCGACCGCACGCGCCTTGCCCTCGGCGAGTCGCGCGACATAGGCGCGCGGCAATTCGGCCTTCAGCGGCGTTTCATCGATTTCGGGGGCCGCGATGCGCGCCGGCGTCAGGCCGATGCGCGCGAGCAGTTCCAGCCGGCGCGGCGACGTGGAGGCCAGCACCAGCGCAGGAGCATCCACCGCTCCGCTCACTTGAAGCGATAGGTGATCCGACCCTTGGTCAGGTCATAGGGGGTCAGTTCGACGAGCACTTCGTCGCCGACGAGAACGCGGATGCGATTCTTGCGCATCTTGCCGGCCGTGTGGCCCAGAATCTCGTGATCATTTTCCAGTTTCACGCGAAACATCGCGTTGGGAAGCAGTTCGACCACCTGGCCGCGCATTTCCAGAAGTTCTTCTTTCGCCATCAATCCTCAAGGGTCTCGAACAAATTGGGATGCGCGCCCATAGCCGCAAAAGGCAGCAATGGAAAGCAATCTGTCAGATAAGCGTCACTCGACCATGTGCAGCTTGCGCGCGATGCGCCAGCCCACGGTCTTGGCCCAGGCATAGCTCGGCCAGCGCGGCGGCATCGCGGGGTCGAGCCCCATGCGGCGCAGCGCGGCGTTGGCGGCATGCGCCTCGGATTCGCGATAGCTCCATTCGCTGCGCCAGGTGATCGACAGCGAGATCGACGGCGCATCGCCATTGGCGACATAATGCGGCGCCATGACGGGCATCAGCACCGCGTCGCCGGGGGCGAGCGGGACGGCTTGCTGGCCACCTTCGTACGTCTCTTCCCACGGCAGGTTGCGGTGCCCGCCGGTGTGATAGCGTTCGTGCTCGCGGCGGTGCGCGAAGCGCTCGTCGCCTGCGGGCCAGACGTTCATCACCTTGGTCCCGCGCAGTTGCAGAAGGATATTATGTTCGGGATCGAAGTGGAACGGCGTGATCGATCCCGGCGACGAGATGAAGATGAAACCCTGCGGCGTCAGCATCGCGCCGGTGCGCGGCGTCACCACGGATTCGAGTTCGCCGAGCAGGCCCATCAGCAGGTCGCGATACGGCCCCTCGCTCTCGATATTCTTGAGCACCGCCCAGCTGCCATTGCTGTCGATGGTGCGGATCGTCTCGCCGATCGACAGGCCGTTCGACGGCACATCTTCGGGCCGGATGCCGATCGGGACATTTCCCGGATTATACTCGACCTGCCCTGCAGGCAGCCCCTCGCCCAGCCGCGCGAGCGCCTCGAGCGACAGCAGGGGGTGATCGGGCAACCTGTGGTGCAACAACCCCGCCCGTTGCGGATAGAGTTCCGCCATCGCCGCGAGCGTTTCGGGCGGAAAGACGCGGGTGTCGATCTTCTGGTGCGCGGTCATGGCTGGTCCTGATCTTCGGGGGATTCGACGGGCGCCGCATCGGCGCGCTTCCAGCGCCGCCACGCCTTCTCCGCCCGGCTAAGGAGAGAGAAGCGCAGGCGGTCGCCGGCACCACCGAGCGGCACATTGACCCAGACGAGCGCGCGGCGTTCGCGCCACACGCTGTCGATCATCGGATGGCCGGGCGCCGCGCAGCTGTCGACCCAGTCGATCCGCGGGTTGGCGAGCAGGTCGAGATTCGCCTGTTGCAGCAACACCCCGGGCGAGAAGCGCGCATAGTCCTCGTCGAACGCGGTCTTGAACGAAAAGCCGCCGGGCGGGCAGAGGAAGTTGATCAGCATCGCGAGCGGCCGGTCGCCCAAGTCGAGCGCGCGCATGTCGAGCCTGCCCGCTGCCGCCGCGCCGCCGAGGATCGCGCGAAACCAGGCCTCGGTCTCGCCATGGCTGGCGAGCGCCGATCCGGCGCGGCCCTTCCAACCGCGCGCCTCGAGGTCGAGGAACGCGTCGATCCAGGGCTCGACCGGCGCGTCCGCCGACCAGCGGCGAAAGGCGACCGCGCCCTGTTCGGCGAGCCGGTTTGCCTGCCGCCGATGTTCCTTTCGCTTCTTCGCGCGCACCGCGCCGTCCCAATAATCCTCGGGCGACAGGTCGCTTTCGAGCAAAGCGCGCTCCTCGCGGTGGACCGTCCCGGCCTCGGCGCCGCGCACCCGCGCGACGTCGACCAGCGCGCGGTGGAGCGGCCCGTCCTCGGTCAGCCGCGGCACATGCACCAGCGTCTTGGCCCAGGGCGCCGCATCGCACCAGCCGAGCAGGATCGACCAGAAGAGGCTTTCGAACCCCGCACGCACCAGCGGCGCACCATGGAAATGATTGGGATGCGCCCAGCCGGTGACATGGCGCAGCGGCAGGCGGCCATAGCGCGTCGCGGGGGCCAGCGGCATCACCCCGATCACCGGCCCGTCGGCGCCGTCGCGGACCATCACCAGCCGCGTCTGCCGCTCGGGGTCGAGCAGGTGCAGCGCCGATTGCAGGCACCAGCGTTCGGCAAAGGGGTTGGGCTCGCTCGCCTCCCGCGCCACCGCGTCCCACGCCGCGGCGAGCGGCGGCGACAGCGCAAGCGGATCGACGACGCGCACCGTCAGCGGCGCCGCGCTGGCGGGCACGGGGATGCCGTCGGCCGGAAAGGCGGGATGAACCGTCATCGCGGCGAGGCTAGCAGCGAGGGGTTAAGATGAGGTGGCGACGGCGCCCCTCAAATCCCGAACAGCTTCGCCAGCGACTTCTCGAGCATGAAGAATTGCCAGATCAGTCGCCCATGGTCGCGGCGGCCGCTCTGGTGCGCCGAGACGATGCGTTCGATCTCGGCCATGTCGAACCAGCCCGACCGCGCCAGCGTCGACGAATGCGCGAGCGCCTTCGCCTGCTCGACCAGCGCCCCGCGAAACCAATGCGACACGGGGGTCACGAACCCCATCTTGGGGCGATAGAGGATGTCGTGCGGCAGATAGCGTTCCATCGCCTGCTTCATGATCGCCTTGCCGGTGCCGCCCTTCACGCGCATCGACGCGGGCAGCGACGCGGCGAATTCGACGAGGCGATAGTCGAGCAGCGGTTCGCGCGCCTCGAGGCTCACCGCCATGCTCATCCGGTCGGTCTTGGTCAGTATGTCGCCGGGTAGCCAGATCATCAGATCGGCATATTGCGCGCGGTCGAGCGGCTCGCGCGCCGGTGCCTCGGCCATCGCCTTCCAGTAACGTGCCTCGGCGACATGATCGCCGAGCGCATTCTTCGCGGCGTCGTTGAACAGCCGCGCGCGCTGGCCGGGGCCGGTGACTCCGACCGCTTCGGCATAGCCCTCGGCGCCGCTCTTCGACAGGCTGGCAAGCGTCGCGCGGGCGCGCAACGGACGCGGCGCCCAGTCCATCTGCGGCCAGACCTTCGCCAGCGGACCGAGCACATTCCGGCGCAGCACGCCGGGGATCAGTCCGCGCAGCCGTTCCTCCTGATGCTGGAAGACGAGGCGGCGGTATCCGGCAAAAGCCTCGTCGGCGCCGTCGCCCGACAGCGCCACCGTGACCTCCTCGCGCGCCAGTTCGCACACCCGATAGGTCGGCAATGCGCTCGCGTCGGCAAAGGGTTCGTCGAACATGTCGGCGACCGTGTCGATCAGCGCAAAATCGCTTGCCGCCACCGTCCGCGTCCGGTGGTCGGTCGCGAAGCGCTCAGCGATTTGCTGTGCGTAAGCCGTTTCGTCGAGCGCCGCCTGATCGAAGCCGATCGTGCAGGTCTTGACCGCCTTGGGGCTCGCCTCGGCCATCAGCGCGACGACCGCGCTCGAATCGACCCCGCCCGACAGGAAGGCGCCGAGCGGCACGTCGGACACCATGCGGTCGGTCACCGCGGCGCGCATCAGGTGGACGAGATGCTCGGCGGCCTCGCCCTCGCTCGCGCGGACGCGCTTCGAAAAATCGGGCGCCCACCAGCGCGTCGGCGCGGGCACCGGCTTGCCGCGTTCGAGCAGCAGATAATGACCCGCGGGCAATTTCTGCACGCCCGCGACGATGCAATTGTCGTCGGGGACATAGCCCAGCGCGAGGAAATCCTCGATCGCCGCGATATTCGCCTCCTGCCGCAGCAGCGGGTGACGCAGCAGCCCCTTGAGTTCCGACGCGAAGGCGAGCGAGCCGTCGGACAGCCGCGCATGGTGCAGCGGCTTCACCCCCAGCCGGTCGCGGGCAAGGAACAGGCAGCCGCGCCGGTGATCGTGGAGCGCGAAGGCGAACATGCCGTTGAGCCGCGACAAACATTCGACGCCCCATTGGCGCCAGGCCGCGATAATCACCTCGGTATCGCCGCTGGTCCGGAAGCGGTGGCCGCGCTCCTCGAGCTCGGTGCGCAGCTCGCGGAAATTATAGATTTCGCCGTTGTAGGTCAGCGTCACTGTCTCGTCGTCGGACGCCATCGGCTGCGGGCTGCCCGCGACGTCGATGATCGACAGGCGCAGATGCGCGAGGCCGACGCCGGGCGCGGTCCAGGTGCCGCTGCCGTCGGGGCCGCGATGCGCCATCGGATGGAGCATCGCGCGCAGCCGCGCCGGATCGACCGGCTTCGCCGTGTCCAGATGATAAAGGCCCGCGATCCCGCACATGTAGCGACCGTCCTTAACGCGTTTCGAGCGCGCGGTCAGCCATCGCCTGCGCTCCGCCCGACGCGGAAAGATAATCGGTGATCGCGGAAGCGCCGCCCTGCCCCACTTCGCTCGACACGATCAGCGTCAGCGCGCGCGGCTCGCCGCCCAGGAGCCGCGCCTTCAATCCCGCGAGCTTCGCGGCGCGCGGACTGCCCGTCACCGCACCGTCGACGACATAGAAGGTCGCGGCGTCGCGCAGCACCGGGCCGGGGTGGAGCAGCCGTTCGGTCTTGCCGCCCTCAATCGCGGGCAAGCCAGCGCTCCACGCCCATTGGCTGTCGGGATCGACCGCGCCCTGCCCGAACGCGACGATTTCGCGCCCCTCGGCCTGGCGTTCGTAACCGCCGAGCGCGACCGCGACGCGGCGGCCCTTGCTATCGACGAAATGGCGCAGCCACAGCTGGTCGGCACCGTCGAAGCGCGGCCCCCAGAAAGTGCCGTCGCCGATCGTCTCGGTCCAACCGGCGGGAACGGCGATCTCCATCTTGGCGGGCAGCGGCGCCGAGCGCGCACCGACGAGCGCCGCCCAGCCCATAAAAAAGATCGGAATCGCGAGCGCGGCGGGCAGCACCGCCCTGGCTGCGCCAGCGAAGCGCGGCGTGCCGGCGAGTCCGGCGACATCGACCGCGGCGTCGCCCGCCGGCCGGTCGAACCAGCGCCGCGCGACGAGCATCACCAGCGCGATCACGACGCCGAAGAAGATCCAGCCATAGAAGATATGGTCGATGCCGCCCGCCGCCTCGATCCCCCAGATGTCGGCGGCGACCATCGTGCCCCACGCGCGCAGCGCGTTGGCGAGGATCGTCGTCGCGAGCGCGCCGACGACGAAGACGATGCGCCGCGTCCAGCTCTTGAAACAGAGATGCGCGGCGAAGGTCGAATAAGCGAGCATCGCGATCAGGAAGCTCACGCCCGAACATTCCTCGGCCACCTCGAAGAAACCGGCGCGGGTGGTGATGAACACGCCCTCCATATGCGCGCCGAGCCCGACGAGGTGGAGCAGAACGATGCTGATATGCGCGGTCAGCGTCTGGAGCAGCGGCACGAGTTCCTCGCCAAAGGGTACGAGCAGCAGCGCATAGGCGAGCGGGAAGAGCAGCCCGCGCACCAGTTTTTCGCCGAGCGTCGCGGCGGCCGCGCCCTGCAGCATCAGGACGAGCCCGAGTTGGCGGAACAGCCCGACCCCGGCCGCCTCGCCAACGAGCCAGACGAGCCCCGCCCCCGCCATCCAGATCAGCGCGGGCCACCAGAAAACGGGCGTCAGCGGGCGCAGCAGCGCCGCGCGCTGCGATACCAGCCAGCCGATCATCGGCACCATCAGCAGGCAATGGGTGAAGGTCGAACTATGCCACCAGATGCCCGCCATATCGGCGGCGTCGCGGTGGAAGATCGCGAGGATCGCAAGCGACAGGCCGGCCAGCGCGGCGAGGTGCGCCTGCCAGCGCGTCCAGCTCTTGGGTTGCGTCAGCTTCAGCGTCGACGCGCTCATGCCGCGAGCCCCAGCAACTGCCCGAGCGGCGCGAGCCGCGCGTCCCAGCCATAGCGCGCGATCATCTGCTTGCGCGCCGCCTGCCCCATCGCGGCGGCGGCCCATGGATTGTCGAATATCGCGCCGACCGCCGCAGCAAAGGCGGCCGCATCGTCGGCCACGCGCAAATGCTCGCCGGGCGCTGCATCGATGCCTTCGGCGGCGGCGGCGCTCGCAACGACGGGCCGCGCCATCGCCATCGCTTCGAGCAACTTGTTCTGGATGCCGCGCGCGAGCAGCAGCGGCGCGACGACCGCATCGGCGGCGGCGAGCCAGGGCCGGACGTCGTGAACTTCGCCGGTGACGATGACCCCGGGCAGCGCGGCAAGCGCCTTGACCTCGTCGGTCGGCGCGCGGCCGACGATCGCGAAATGCGCCGCCGGGTGGCGCCGGCGGACGAGCGGCAGGATATCGGCCGCGAACCAGCGCACCGCGTCGATATTGGGGCGATAGTCCATCTGGCCGGTGAACACCGCGAGCGGGCCTTCGCCCTGCCCGACCGATGCGTGCGTCAGCGCGGGGTCGAACTTGTCGGTGTCGATGCCGTTTTCGACCGCCTTCACGCGGTCGCCGGCGATGCCGCTCCGCTCGCCGAACAGCGCCGCTTCGGCGGCGCTGACGAACAGGCTGGCGTCGACGCGCGCGGCGACTTCGGCCTCATAGGCGCCAAGCCGCTGCGCCTCACGCTTATGCACCCAGTTCAGCGGCTGGCGCTTGTCCTGCGCTGCGTAGGTGGCGAACTTGGCTGAATCGACATCGACGAAATCCATCAGCACCGGGCCGGCGAAGCTCGTCGGCAAATATTGCGCCATCTGGCCCGAAAAGGCGACGATATGGGTGATCTCGCCCTGCGCGAGCAGGCCCTGAACATGGCGCGCGAGCGCGGCGTTGCGAAACAGCCGGTTCGACACCGGTTCGCCGCGCAGCACCGCCTGCGCGAGCGCCAGCGGGCGCGAGACGTTGCGGACCTCGATGGCGAGGCTCGCGCAGAGCGGCGCCATCCTGACGCGCGCGACTTCGGCCTCGGCTTCATTGTCTGCGAGCGCAGCGACATGGACGGGGGCGAGCTTCGCCAGCGCCTCGAACATGTGCCAGCTGCGAATGCGGTCGCCGCGGTCGGGGGGCCAGGGCGCGCGGTGGACGAGGAACAGAATCTCGGCCATTAGCCGAGCCCGCGCGCGATCAGCGGTCCGATGCGGTTCGCGGCCCAGAGCGGCAGCTTTTTCCAGAGGTCGACCTGCAGCCGGTATTTGGCGCTCGTCGGGTTGGTGTCGCGCGGGGTTTCGCCCGCAGCGAGCCAGCGGGCATAGGCCAGCGGCTCGGGCTCGAAACCCCAATTCTTCTTGTAGCTGTATGGCCCCGTACCGAGTTTCGAGCGGCCGAAGTCGAAGCGCGTGCAGCCCTTCGACCGCGCATGGTTCATCAGCGCGAAGTACATCAGTTCGTTGGCGCGCAGGCCGCGCGCCGCGGCGAGGCCACCGCCCCAATAGGGCATCACGGTGCCGCGCCAATAAAGGCTGAGCACGCTCGCCACCGCTTCGCCGCCGCTGCGGACAGTCAAGATGTCGGCCTGCTCGCCAAAGGCATCGAGGACGCAGGCGAACAAGGCCTTGGGAAAGACCGGGGTGCCGAGGTTGCGGACGCTGGTTGCATAGACGCGATAATGATCGGCGCGGTGCGCCGCATCGCGGCCGGTGGTGACGGTCAGGTCGCTCGCGAGCGCCTTGCGGACCTCGGCACGCTGCTTGCGCGGGATGGCGAGCAGTTCGGCCTCTTCGTCGGTGGCGAGATCGCGCGCGAAGCCGGCGTAGACGCCTTCCTCGACAGGCCAGCCCTCGGGCAACGATCCGCCGCGCAATTCGATCGACGGCACGCCGAGCGAAGCAGCCAGGTCGACCGCAGCGTCGGCAAGGACCGCCGCGATGTCATCATTGTCGGCGAGGATGCCGCCGCCGACCGCGAAGCCGCTCGCGACGAGCGCCTGCCCGAACAGCGGCGAACGCACATGGTGGAGCGGCAGGATGCCGACGATGCGCCCCGCGGCATCGCGCTGCGCGATCAGGTGATGCTTGTGCCCTGTGGCGGCGGTGATCGCCTCGCACCAGGCGCGGCTGTGAAAGGGTGTCGCAGCGGGATGCGCGGCGACATAGGCGTCCCACGCCTCCGCTTCACCGAGCGGCGCGAAGTCGTGCAACGGGGCGTTCATGCCGCCTGCTGCCACGGCACCGCGCGCCCCTGCTGTGCGGGGAGCAGCGCATCGGCACGCGTCCATTCGAAATCGTCGAGCAATTTGCGCAGCTTGCCCGCCATCGCCGACAAGCCGCTGTAATGGCGGATCTTCGACTTGAGCGGCGCATCGGCAACGCGCGGCTGGCCGGGGTCGATTTCCCACGGATGGAAATAGAGGATCGCCGGATGCCCCTCGGCATTCATGCGCGCGATCGCCCAGCGGGTGAAGCCATAGGGGAGCAGGCGCATGAAGCCGCCGCCCCCGGCGGCGAGCGTGCGCCCGGCAAAGCGCGCGGTGGTGACCGGCCATTCGACAAGGTCGCTGTCGGGCAAGGGCCGCCAGGCGTGGCGCGGGCTGGCGGGCCAGCCATAATGGTCGTGGACGACGGGGGCGACGCTCGACGAATAGGCATAGCCCTGTTCGGCGAGGATCGCATGCGCCCAGGGCGTGCGCTGGTCGACCGAGAAGCTCGGCGCGCGATAACCGCGCACGGCGACGCCGCCGAGGTCCTCAAGGATCGCCTGTGTCTTCCTGAGATCGTCGGCGAAGGCGTCGGGGGGCATCGCGAACACGCGCTGATGGTCGTAACCATGGCTCGCGAGTTCGTGGCCCGCAGCAACGATGCGGCGGATCAGCGCGGGATAGCGTTCGGCGACCCAGCCCAGCGTGAAGAAGGTGCCGGTGACTCCGGCTTCGGCAAAAATCTGCAGCACCGCGTCGCAATTCGCCTCGACCCGGCATTCGAGCGTCGGCCAGTCGGCGCGGTCGATCGTGCGCTCAAATGCGCCGACCTGGAACCAGTCCTCGACATCGACCGACAGGCCGTTCTGCATCATCGCTCACCTTCATCGATCCGGCCGGGCGCCGACCGAGCTGCCGTCAGGCGGCCCAGGTCTGCGTCGGATCGGGCGCGTTCGCCGGATCGCGTTCGACCCAATCGATCAACAAATCAAGCACGCGGCGCAGCGCGGCATCCTGATCGGCGAGGCGCGCCTCGAGCCCGGCGATCTGGCGCTGCAGCGCGACCAGATGCGCGTCGTCGATCGGCGCTGCCGCCGGGAGATCGGTTTCTCCAGCGGCCTCGGCGGCGACGGGCGCGACTTCGACAACGGGTTCGGCCAGTTCAAAGGCGTCTTCCTCGGGCGCGAGCGCGGGCGCGATGAAGTCCGGATCTGGCGCGATCGTGAAGCGTCGCCCTTCGGCCATCGGGGCGGGTTCGGCGACGGGATCGGGATCGGCCGGCGCCGCCGGCGCGAGGCCGAGTTGTTCGGCGACGAGCGAGCGCGCTTCGACGAAGCTCGACGAAGCATGCGACGGCGGCAGAATGTCGACCTCTTCGAGCGCGGCGCGCATCGACAGCCGTTCGAGGCCCGGGGCCGGTTCGGCCGGCGCAGCGAAAGGCGGCGACGCGGCCTCGACGATCTCGGGCTCGATATCAGCCTCGGGTTCGGCGGCGGCCCCCGGCCATTCGAGCGGCGCTTCGGCCTCCGGCGCCGCGAAGGGCGCGGGTTCGACTTCGGGCGCGGCATAATCGGCGACCGGCTCGGGCTCGGCAACCACTTCGGGTTCGGCTTCGGGTTCGATGAAGGCTTCGACCAGCTCGAACGGCGCCTCGTTGGGTTCGGCTTCGGGCCAGAGCGGTTCGGGCTTCGGTGCCGGGGCGCCGATGTCCGCCAGCGAGGCCACCGGGGCGGGCGCCGGCGCGAAAGCGGCAGGCTCGGGCGCCGGCTGGACGAGCGTCCGGGCGTCGATGCCGCGATCGGCCTCGATTTCCGCAACGACATCGCGAACATGCTGCGCGGTGATGCGATGCTGCTGCTCGACCGCACCGAACAGCAGGATACGGCTGACCAGCACGTTCAATTTGCGCGGCACGCCTTCGCTATAGTCGAAGATTTCCTCGAAGGCGTCGGGGCTGAAGCTGGGGTTGCCGGTCCAGCCGACCTTGCCGAGGCGGTGGAGGATATAGGGTTCGACCTCCTCGGGCTCCATCGGGTCGAGGTGGTGCGTCGCGATCACGCGCTGGCGCAGCTGTTCGAGCTGCGGCGAGTGAAACAGCGTCTGGCGGAATTCGGGCTGGCCGAGCAGGAAAATCTGCAGCAGCGAATGGCCGCCAAGCTGGAAGTTCGACAGCATGCGCAGCTCTTCGAGCGCCGAGATCGCAAGATTCTGTCCCTCGTCGACGATCAGCAGCGTGCGGCGGCCGGCGCGCGCCTGTTCGCGCAGATATTGTTCCATCGTGCGCAGCAGTTCGGCCTTGCTCTCGCCTTCCCAGTCGAGTCCGAATTGTTCGGCGACGAGGCGCAGCAGATCGTCGCCCTCGACCTGCGTCGAGACGAGCTTGACCGCGGTCAGCCGATTGGGGTCGATCGTGTTCATCAGATGGCCGACGAGCGTCGTCTTGCCAGCGCCGACGTCGCCAGTGATGACGATGAAGCCCTCACCCTGCGCGAGTCCGTAACCGAGATAGGACATCGCCTTGCGGTGCGTGCCACTCTCGAAATAGAAGCTCGGATCGGGCGTGAGCTGGAAAGGACGCCCCGTAAAGCCATAAAATTGATCGTACATTTATCTTCCCCGTTACCGGAAATTATAGCGCAGGCCGAACAGCGCCGATGCCACGAGCTGGCTGTTGAACCCGTCCTGGTCGAAGCCGGTGATCGCACCCGCCGCGCTGCCGGTCAGGCCGCGCCACAGGCGCTGCGAATAGACCGCCGATGCGCCATAGGATTGCACGTCGGCCGCACCCGGCGAGCCATTGTCGAAATAATTGTAGAAGGCGCTGAGCGACAGGTCGGCGTCGCGGCCGATCTGGCGTCCCATCGACGCGAAAAGATAATAATTCTCGTCGGTCACGCCGTTGAGTTCGGCGATTTCGGACAAGGCCGGCACCAGCAGGCGGCGGCGGTCGTAACCGGCACCGAAGCCATAGTTCCACGCCCCGGCGCGGCTGGTGAAGATGCCCTGGATACCGCGGCTGCGGAACTGCGCGCCGGTCGCGTTCGACAGCGCATTGTTGAGGCAGCCGCCACCCTGCGCGCCGAACTGGCAAAGGTTCGGATTGCCGTCGATGGGGTTGCGCGTCGGGTCGAACTGCGTCGGCAGGCCGGCAAGCCCCGACGACAGCCCGCGCCCAAAGCTCGAAATGCCGTCATAGACGCCGACCTGGATTTGCGTCGCATGGCCGGGGCGGTAATAGAAACTGCCGGTATAGATGGTGTCGCCATAGCGGCGCCCGACCTTGGCGGTCAGCGAGGTGCGGCGGCTCGGCTGCCACATCACGCCGGCGTCCCATATCAGCCCGTCGGTTTCGAACGACAGCTGGCGCGGACTGGCGGGGTCGGTGATATAACGGCCGTTGGCGTCGCGCACCGGCACGCCGTTCGCGTCGACCACCGGGTCGCGCTGGCTGATCTCGATATCCTCATAACCGACGCCGCCGAGCAGCGCGACGGTCGGGCCGACCGGCACCGTAATGTCGGTGCGCGCGAACTTGCCGTCATAGCGCTGGTCGAGCTGGGTCGCATCCTCACGCTCATAGCCGCCCGACACCTGCCAGCCGAAGGGCAGGTCGCCCGGCCGCTGGCCGATGCTGCCCCAGGCGACATGGTTGGTGGAGCTGTTGAAAATATCCTGGCTGACCGAACCGGGCGCGACGATCGCGGGGCGCTCGACCGAGACCTTGTTGTAACCGAAGCGATAGCCTGCCCCGACGTCGAGCCCGCCGATGCGGCGCGCGAAGGTCGGGCCGGCGTAGATCGAATAGACGTTGGCGACATTCGAACCATTGCCGACGAAGATACCGTTGCCGGCGCCGCGTCCGTCGGCGCGGCTGCGCGTCGCGAGCGCCCCCGCTTCGAGATTCAGCCCGCGCGCGAGTTCGTAGCGGCCGCGTAGCAGCCCGCTGATCGTGTCCGAATCGCCGATGCCGCCCGCCTCGCCGATGCGATATTCGTACCGCAGCGTCGCCGCCAGTTGGGCGCGGCGCGTCGCGACGACCGCGTCAACCCCGGCGGCAAGCGTCGTATAGGTCAGCACGTCGCCGCCATTTTTCAGGTCGGCCTGCAGCACCTGCCCGACTTCGAGATAGGGGGTGATCTCGACGCTGCGCTTGCTGCGCTTTTGGCCGCGCTCGTTGCGCTTGCCGCTTTCGCTTGCGGCAGGCGCCGGCGCGGCGGCACTGTCACCGCCGCTCGAACCCGAGCCTTGCGACCCCGAAAATTGGGCATGTGCGCTCGTTGCGGTGCCCGCGAGGAGCAGCGCGGCGAGCGTCATGACGCCATGGCGCGCGCGAGGGAGAGTGGTGCGCATGGTCAGGCGCCTCCTTGTCCATAATAGGTGCCGAAGCGGCGGCCGCCCGGCGAATATTTGACGCCATTCAGCAGCAGCTGGATGTGCGGGCACGCGCCCATCAGGCCGATCGCGTCACGCAGCGCCGATTCGAGCGTCTCGTCGGCGCGCACCACCATGATGAGCTGGCCGACATGGCCCGCGAGAACCGCGGCGGGCGAGGCCGCGAGAACCGGCGGCGAATCGAGGATGATGATGCGGCCCGGCGCGCCCGCTTCGAGCTGCGCGAGCAGCGCCTCGGTCCGCGCCGAGGCGAGCAATTCGGTGTCGTGGGTGTGCTGGGTGCCGGCGGGCATGACCTTCAGCCCGGCGATATCGGTCTGGATCAGGCAATCGCCGAGCGGCAGATGGGGATCGGCAAGCGCGTCCATCAGCCCCGGGCCGTCCTCCAGCCCCAGCGCTTCGAGCACGCTCGGCTTGGCGATATCGGCGTCGATCAGCAGCACGTCATGATCGGTCTCGACCGCAAGGCTCAGCGCGAGGTTGACCGCCGAAAAGGTCTTGCCCTCGCCCGGATTGGCCGACCCGATCAGGACGCGGTGCCCGCGCGGCAGCACCGGGCGGCTGCCCGCGCCCGCGAAGTTGCGGATCAGTTCGCGCTTCACGATGCGATATTCTTCGGAAATGCCGCTGACCGGGGCGCCCGGCACGATCATGCCGCGCGCGGCGAGCCGCTCGCGATCGATCGTTCCCTGGCGGCTGGGAACCACGGCGGGCGCGGCGCGCGCGATATCCTTGCGCGGCGACATTTTCGGAGCCGGTTCGACAACAGGCGCGGGCTCGACGACGGGGTCGAGGATTTCGGCCTCGGGGATATGCGGCGGCGTCACCGGCGTTTCGGGCTCGGCCTTTTTCTTCGGCTTGCCCTTGCGCACCGGCTCCTCGGGCAGGCCCGATACGTCGATCGTCGGCGCACCGGCGGCGGGGTCGGTACCGAACATGTCGGCGGCGCGTTCGAGCAGCGAGGGCGTGCGCTTGATGGGGCGGTGGTCGTTCATTTTCTTGTCCCCCGTCACGCGACCATGCCGCGCTGGACGAATTCGGCGATCAGCAGCAGCACGAACAGCGCCACCAGCGCGCCGCTGCCGCCGGCGAGCCAGACGAGCTTCTTCTTGCGGTCGGCGTGGCGATCGGGCGTCACGACCTCGGTGATCGACCCGATTACCGGCAGGCCGCTCGCGCGTTCGAGCTTCGTCGCGGTGGCATAGCTGGTGCGCACCTGGCCGAGGCCGAAGGCGGTGCCGATACCCCCGCCGATGCCCGCGAACAGCACGAGCGCGAGGAACAGCGGCCGGTTCGGCGCCGCGGGCGCGGTCGGCTTGGTCGGCGGATCGAGCAGTTCGATCTTGATCGCGTCGGTTTCGGTCTGCACCTCGCCGCGCATGCGCACCTGTTCGCGCTGCGCCATCAGCCGGTCGTATTGCGCTTTCAACGCCGTATATTCGCCGTTGATTCGTTCATATTCGGCGGCGACGCCGGGGTTCTGGATCTGCGCGGTGGTGATGCGGTTGATGTCGGCAGTCAGCTGCGCCTTGCGCGACGACAGCGCCGCGACGGTCGCCTGGCGCTCGGCGCGCATCGCCTGCAGCGTCGCATAGGCCGGGTTCTGCGTATTGCCGCCGCCACCGCCGCCCGCGCCTTCGCGGTCGGCCATCGCTTTCAGCGAGGCGATCTGGCTCTTCAGCGCGATGACGTCGGGGTGCGCGTCGGTCAGCCCGCGCGCGCGCATCGACGACAGCTCGTTCTGTGCGCCCGCGAGCTGCTGGCGTGCGACGCCGCCGCCGACCCCGCCCATGCCGGGGACGTTGATCGTCGCAGGCGTCGAGGCCATCTGGCCGTTCGCCGCCGCGAGCGAGCCCTGCGCTGCGGCAAGCTGCGTTTCGATCTGGCCGAGTTCGGCGCGCGCGGCGTCGATGCGCTGGCCCGGCGAGCCGGTGCCGCTGGAAATCAGGCCGATATTCTTCGCCTCGAAGGCGGCGCGGCGCGCCTCGACTTCGCCGAGCGCCTTTTCGCGGTCGGCGAGTTGGGCGTCGAGGAACTTCAACCCCTCGCGCGCGGTCATCCGGCCGCCGCGGAGCTGTTCGTCGCGGAACACGGTGATCAGGCTGTCGAGAACACCGCTCGCGAGCTTGGCATTGTCGGCGTCGGACAGGCTGCCGACCCCGATCGACGAGGTGATCTCGAAGATATTTTCCTGCTGCGGGACGACCTTGATATTCTTTTGCAGCATCGCGACGGCGCCGGCCTTTTCGCGCTCTCCGGCGCCTGCGGGCAACATGCCGGTGGTCACCGCGACCTTTTCCAGATTGCGGGCGCTGGTCAACGTCTCGCGGATCTGGTCGATCTGCGCACGGTCGGCATAGGGGCCGCTCTGCGCGTCGGCGGGGACGATCTCATTGATGTCGACGAGCAGGCGCGCGCGCGAATCATAGCGGTTGGGGATCGAGGCGATCGCCAGCCAGCCGAGGATGCAGATCCCCCAGGCGACCGCGAGAACCAGCCAGCGGCGCGTCCAGACGCTGTGCAGCGCCACCCGGAATTCGTCGTAAAGGCCGTTCATTGTCTGGTCTTGATCCCTAAGAAGGTTTCGGGGGCTAATCTTGTCGGTCGGCGGCGGCTTTGCGCGTCAGAACATGCTTTCGGGAATGATGATCACGTCGCCCGGCTGGAGCCGGACGTTCGCCTTGATATCGCCGCGCTTGACGAGGTCGTTGAGGCGCAGGCCATATTCATGCTGCTTGCCCGACCCCTTGTCGTAACGGACGAGGCGCGCCTTGTTGCCCGCGGCATATTCGCCGAGGCCGCCGACCGCGATCATCGCGTCGAGCACGGTCATATTGGCGCGGAACGGGATCGACGCGGGCTTTTCGGTCGCGCCGACGACGCGCACCTGCTGCGAGAAGGTGCTGTTGAAGCTGGTGACGATGACGCTGACGATCGGGTCGGTGATATATTGGCTGAGCTGGAGCTTGAGGTCCTGCTGCAGCATCGTCGGGGTCTTCCCGACCGCCGGCATGTCGGTGATCAGCGGGGTGGTGATACGGCCGTCGGGGCGCACCTGGACCTTGCCGCCGAGTTCGGGGTTGCGCCACACGAAGATCTGCAGTTCGTCGAGCGGACCGATGATATATTCCTCGCCCGGCCCTTCCTGGTTCTGCACGAAGGTCGCGCTGGGGAGCTGCGGCGCCGCACCGCCGCCGCCCATGCAGCCGGTCAGCGCGGTCGCGGCGATACCCGAAACCAGAGCCACGCGCGCGGCGCGAAGGGCGGGAAACGACGTCATCATGCTATCACCTTTCCTGCGGCAAGGGCCCCATCGCGAGCTAAATGCCCGCAACGAAAGCCAATGCGTCAGGATCAGCGATGGCGGAAAAGGGTGAACATACCGTTAGTAGTCGGCTAGGTTTACACCGCGCTCGTCGCACTCTGTTCCGCCATGGGACAGAAACGACCCTTTGATCCTCCCTGTCGCGCAGCGATGGGGAGGGGGACCGCCGCCGCAGGCGGTGGTGGAGGGGCCGCGACGTCGCGACCTTGCCCCTCCGTCAGCGGCTACGCCGCTGCCACCTCCCCATGGCCTTCGGCTACAGGGAGGAGATTTATCAGACGAGCATTTCCCTTGCCGGACCCTGCCCCAGAAAGGCCGAGGGGCTGGCGCTGGCGCCATAGGCTCCGGCCAGGAAGATCGCGACCAAATCGCCGACCTCGCCGCGCGGCAGCGCGACCTGGTCGCCGAGGCGATCGAGCGGGGTACAGAGGCAGCCGACGACCGACACCGTCTCGACGGGCTCGGCCCCGAAACGGTTCGCGAGCGCGATCGGATAGTTGCGGCGGATCACGGTGCCGAAATTGCCGCTCGCGGCGAGCTGGTGGTGCAGGCCGCCGTCGGTGACAAGGAAGGTCTCGCCATGGCTCACTTTCCGGTCGACGATGCGCGTGAGGTACACGCCCGCCTCGGCGACGAGCCAGCGGCCGAGTTCCATCGCGAAGCGGCTGGCGCCAAGCATCGGGTCGCGCGCGGCGAGCGTCGCCGCGAGCGCGTCGCCGACGGCCTTCGCATCGACCGCGCTGTCGCCGGGAAAATAGGGCACGCCCATGCCGCCGCCGAGGTTGACGAGCGGCGGCACCGCGCCGATCGCATTCGCGAGCCGCGCGGCAAGCGCGACCGTCTGCGCCTGCGTGTCGGCGATAGCGATCGCATCAAGCGCTTGCGATCCGGCGAAAATATGGAAACCCTGCCAGTCGGCGCCAGCATCGAGCAGGCGTTTGACCAGCGCCGGAACCTCGGCGGCATCGACCCCGAAGGGCTTGGCGCCGCCGCCCATTTTCATGCCCGATCCCTTGAGGTCGAAGTCGGGATTCACGCGCACCGCGAGCCGCGGGACGATGCCGAGCCGCGCGCCGATCGCGAGCGCGCGTTCGGCCTCGCCCACCGATTCGAGGTTGAGCGTCGCGCCGACCTTGATCGCATGTTCGAGCTCGCTGTCGCGCTTGCCCGGCCCCGCGAAGCTGATGTGCCCGGTCGCCATGCCGCTGGTCCGCGCGGCCTTGAGCTCGCCGCCCGACGCGACGTCGAGCCCGTCGACCATCATCGCCATATGGCCGAGCAACGGGCCATAGGGGTTCGCCTTCATCGCATAATGAAGCTGCACCTCGGGCGGCATCGCGGCGCGCCATTCCGCGACGCGCGCCGTCAGCATCCTCGAATCATAGACGAAGAGCGGCGTATCGCCGGCATCCTCGGCCAGTTCGTCGGCGCGCTGGCCGCCGATCAGCAGCATGCCATCAATATCGGCGGCAAAGCCGGGGGGGATCGGACCATGCGGTTTCATGCCGCCACCTTCCAGTCTGCAGCGATCGCGACGCGGTCGAGCTTGCCATTGGGGTTGCGCGGCAATTCGCTGCGCCATTCGATCGCCTGCGGCTGCATGAAATTGGGCAGGTTGGCCTTGAGATACGCCGCCAGCGCGTCGCGGTCGGCATCGGCCTTGCCGCGCACGATCAATATGATCGCGGCGCCGAGCCGCTCGTCGGGGACGCCGAACGCCACCGCCTCGAAGATCAGGCCCGACGCGATCGCGACATCCTCGACCTCGGTCGGGCTGACGCGGTTGCCCGCAGTCTTGATCATCGCGTCGTCGCGCCCGACGAAAGTGAGCAGCCCGTCGGCGTCACGGCGCACCGTATCGCCCGACCACACCGCCATGCCGCCATAGACCGACGCCGCGGGCGCGGGCCTGAAGCGCTGCGCCGTGCGCTCCGCATCCTGCCAATAACCCTGCGCCACCAGCGGGCCGCAATGGACGAGTTCGCCGGGCTCCTCATCGGCGGTGAGCGTACCGTCGGGGCGGCAGACGAGGATTTCGGCGTGCGGGATCGCGCGGCCCATCGAGGTGGGGTGATCGGCGACGAGTCTTGGGTCGAGATAGGTTGAGCGAAACGCCTCGGTCAGCCCGTACATCGGATAGATGGCCGCGTTCGGGAAAGTCTCGCGCATCGCATCGATCAGCGACGGCGTCAGCGCCCCGCCGCTGTTGGTCAGCCGCTTCAGATGCGCCGCACTCTCGGCGGGCCAGTCGCTTTCGACGAGCTGCACCCAGAGCGGCGGCACCCCCGCGAGCGTCGTCGCGCCATGGCGCGCGACCGCCTTCACGACGTCGCGCGGGGTAAGATAGTCGAGCGGCGCCACCGCCGCCCCCGCAAACCAGGTCGAGAGCAGCTGGTTCTGGCCGTAATCGAAGCTCAGCGGCAGCACCGCGAGCACGCGATCCGCCGGCACGATCTCCAGATAGGACGCAACCGCCTCCGCCCCAAGCCACAGATTGGCGTGGCTGAGCATCACCCCCTTCGGCCGCCCGGTCGAGCCGCTGGTGTAGAGGATCGCGGCCAAATCGTCGGGCTCGGCAAGCGACGGGGGCAACCCCTGCCCACCCGAATCAATGACTTCCTCGGCGATCTTCAAATCCTGCACCGCGCATTCGACCGGCAGGCCATCGCCGAGGGTGTCGCCGCGCGCCTTATTGGTGACGAGCAATTTCGCGCCGCTGTCGGTCAGGATGTGGAGCACCTGCGGCGCTTTCAGCAGCGGATTGACCGGCACATGGATCAGCCCCGCGCGCGCGGCCGCGAGCGGCATCAGGCAGGCAAGACGCGTCTTCGCGCTCCAGCTCGCGACGCGTTCGCCGGGCCCGCCCGCCTGTTCGAGCAGCCACGACGCCAGCCGCCCGACGCCGGCATCGAGTTCCGCAAACGAATTCACCTTGTCGCCGATCAGCAACGCGGGCGCATCACCCGCGCCGCAGCGGGCGAGATGGTCGATCGGGCGCGACTGTGGGCTTAGCGTGTCGGTCATCGGTTCTTAGGAGAGTGGTGATAGAGCGCCAGCCTATGCAAGGGAACGGTGAACATCGCGCTAATGATGAAGCGGGGCTGCCCGCCGACGCGCGCGCGGCTGGCCCCGCGTCGCCGTTCGACCGCTCTGCCTGGTTCGACCTGCTTGCCGCGCATGGCTTTGCCGGCGAAGGCCGCGTCGATGCATCGGGCACGGCAGGCGGCGTGACGGCATGGCTGCCGCTGCGCCGCGACCGGCCGGGGCAGCTGAGCGGACTTGCCAACTGGTACAGCTTTGCAATCCGCCCGCTCTTCAGCGGCGGCGGCGACCGCGCCGCGGCGCTGCGCCAGCTGTTCGCGAAGCTCCGAAAAAAGGCCGCGCGGCTGACGCTCTATCCGGTGCCCGATGCCGCCGAGGCCGATCTTGCCGCCGCGCTCCGCGCCGCCGGCTGGTGGGTCGAGGCAACCCCGGCCGGCGACCGCCACTGGCTCGACCTTGAGGGCCTGACGCATGACGATTGGTGGGACAGCCGCCCCGGCGCGCTCAAGAATACGGTCAAGCGCAAGGCGAAGAAGGGCGTCGTCGATATCCAGCTCTTGACCGCCTTCGACCCCGGCAGCTGGGCCGCCTATGAAAGCATCTATGCCGCAAGCTGGAAGCCCGAGGAAGGCGACCCCGCGCTGCTGCGCGCCTTTGCCGAAAGCGAGAGCGCACGCGGCACCGTGCGCATGGGGATCGCACGGATCGACGGCATCCCCGTCGCCGCGCAGTTCTGGACCGTCGAGGACGGCACCGCCTTCATCCACAAGCTCGCGCATGTCGAGGACAGTCTGAAAGCGTCGCCCGGAACCTTGTTGTCGGCGGCGCTGTTTCGTCATGTGATCGAGGTCGATCATGTGAAGCGCGTCGATTTCGGCACCGGCAACGACGGGTACAAGAAGGACTGGATGAACCGGCACGAAGCGCTGTGGCGATTGGAGGCTTTCAATCCGTCGCGCATCGCGGCATGGGGGCCCGCGATAAAGGCTTTTGCGCGCTCGAAACTGGGGCGCGAGTGAGGACGCGATGACCGATACCCCCGCCAACAGCGTCGACGCGACGCTCCGCGCGCTGCTCGCCGACATTCTCGGCCTCGGCGAAGCCCGCGCCGCCGCGCTGACCGAGGATAGCGGGCTGTTCGGCGAACTGCCCGAATTCGATTCGATGGCGGTCGCGACGGTGCTGACCGAGATGGAAGACCGCCTCGGCATCATCATCGACGACGACGAGATCGACGGCGAGATTTTTGAAACCTATGGCAATTTGCTGGCCTTCTCGCTGCGCAAAGTGACCGACTGAGACTTATCGGGCGCGCATGGGCGAACATCATCTGCGCATCGAGCCCGCCGGCGCACCCCGCGCCACCGTCCTGATCGTCCCGCCGCTGTTCGAGGAAGCGAACCGCACGCGCCGCACGCTGGCGCTCGCGATGCGCGCGCTCGCTGCGCGCGGTTTTGCCGCAATCATGCCCGACCTGCCGGGGCAAAATGAGAGCCTCGTGCCGCTCGAACATGTCGACCTTGCAGGGTGGCAGGCAGCGCTGGCCGAGATTGCGGTCGATATCGAAGGGCCTTTGCTGGTGGCATCGCTACGCGGCGGGTGCCTGATCGATCACCAGGTCAAAGCCGCCGGCTGGTGGCGGCTCGCGCCGGTCGGCGGCGGGCCGCTGCTGCGCACCCTGCTCCGCGCGCGCGTCTCGGCCGACCGCGAGGCGGGCGTGACATCGTCGCTTGAAAGCCTGACCGAGGCGGCGCAGCGCGAACCGCTGCTGCTCGCGGGCAACCGCCTGTCGCCCGCGATGATCGGCGGGTTGCGAAGCGCCGAGGTGCAGCCGGTCGAACCGCTGCGCGGCGTCGCCCTCGGCGCCGACGGCATCGCGGGTACGCCGCTGTGGCTGCGCGCCGAGCCCGGCGAGGATGGCGCGATGGCCGAGGCGATCGCCGCCGATATCGCTTCATGGAGCGCGATATGCGGCATCAACTGAGCTTCGCCTGCGAAGGCGCGGCGCTCGCCGCGACGCTCGACGACGCGCCGGGTTCGACCGGCCTGCTGATCGTCTCGGGCGGCAACGAAATCCGCAGCGGCGCGCATCGCGGCATGGCGATGCTCGCGCAGCGCGTCGCCGAAGCCGGACACCCGGTCTTCCGCTTCGACCGCCGCGGCATTGGCGACAGCGAAGGCGAGAACGCTGGGTACCGGTCGAGCGGCCCCGACATCGCCGCGGCAATTGCGGCCTTCCGCAACGCCGCGCCGCAGCTGAACCGCGTGATCGCCTTCGGCAATTGCGATGCGGCGAGCGCGCTGCTGCTGCATCAGCCGCTCGCGCTCGACGGGCTGATCCTCGCCAACCCCTGGACCTATGAGGACGCGTGCGGCGACGAAGGCGAAGCGGACGAACCCGCCCTGCCCCCCGCATCGGCGATCCGCTCGCGCTACCTGTCGCGGCTGAAGGACCCGAAGAGCCTGATCCGGCTGGTCAAGGGCGAGATCGATTTGAAGAAGCTCGCGCGCGGACTGTCGGCGATGGGCCGAAAACCCGCACCGCCCGCCTTCGGTAGTCTTGCCGACGAACTCGAAGCGACGCTCGCGGAGATGTTCTGTCCGGTGACGATCCTGCTCGCGACGGGCGACCGCACCGCGCAGGCCTTCATGGAAAAGCTCGCGAAACCGCTCGCCCATATCGCGGCAAACCCTGGGTCGATCCGCGTCGAGCGGCTGGCAAGCCCGTCGCACAGTTTTGCCGGCGACGATGGCGAGTGGCTCGTAGGGCGGATATTGGAGCAACTCGACCCTACCCTTTAGAGGAGGGGCTAAAGTTACGCTTCCACCAGCGCCTTATATTCGGCCTCGGCCAGGAACCGCTCGGCATCGAGCGCCGCCATGCAGCCCATGCCCGCCGCGGTCACCGCCTGACGGTACACCTTGTCGGTGACGTCGCCCGCCGCGAACACGCCCGGGATGCTGGTCAGCGACGTCCCCGGGGTGACCTCCAGATAACCGTCGGCGTCGAGCGGCAGCTTGCCCTTGAACAGTTCGGTCGAGGGGCTGTGCCCGATCGCGACAAAGCCGCCGTCGGTAGGCTCGTGGCTCGCTTCGCCGGTGACGGTGTCGATCAGGTCGACCCCGACGAGCCCCGACACGCCCTCGCCCGCGACGAAGCGGTCGACCTTCTTGTTCCACAACACTTTGATCTTCGGGTTGGCGTGGAGGCGGTCCTGCAGGATTTTCTCAGCGCGCAGATGATCGCGGCGATGGATCAGCGTCACATCGTCGCTGTGGTTGGTGAGGTAAAGCGCTTCCTCGACCGCGGTGTTGCCGCCGCCGATCACCACGACCTTCTTGCCGCGATAGAAGAAGCCGTCGCAGGTCGCGCACGCGGAGACACCCTTGCCGCCGAGTTCCTGCTCGCCCTCCACGCCGAGCCACTTCGCCTGCGCGCCGGTGGCGATCACCAACGTTTCCGCGATATAGACATCGCCGCCGTCGCCGGTCAGCTTGAACGGGCGCTGCGACAGGTCGACGTCGACGATCGTGTCCCAGATCATGCTCGTGCCGACATGCGTCGCCTGTGCGGTCATCTGTTCCATCAGCCAAGGACCCTGGATCACCTCGGCGAAACCGGGATAGTTCTCGACGTCCGTCGTAATCGTCAGCTGGCCGCCGGGCTGCAGGCCCTGCACCACGATCGGCCGCATGCCCGCGCGCGCGGCATAGATCGCGGCGGACAGGCCCGCGGGGCCGGAGCCGAGGATAAGCATCTTGGTTTCATGGGTCGCGGGCATGTCGGTCTTTCTTTCCCTGTGGCGGATCGCACAGATGGGTGTTGCCAAGCGCGCTAGCAAGCCTCACCCTTCACGCCAAGGGGAGAGAGCCGAATGGCAAGCTGGTGGGAACGTCACGGAGTACCGCGCCTGATCAAATGCGCCTGTTCGCAGGGGCAGATCATGAAAGCGCGCAGCAAGGTCGTGCCGCATGCAAGCGGTGACGTGCTGGAACTTGGCTGCGGCGGCGGCATCAACATGGAATTTTACGTGCCCGAGCGCGTGACGAGCTTCACCGGGCTCGACCCCTCGCCCGAATTGCTCGCGATGAGCCGCGCCGCGGCGGCGGCGCACGGAATCGACGCCGATATCCAAGGCGGCGTTGGCGAGGCGATGCCGTTCGAGAGCGGACGCTTCGACACGGTGGTGACGACCTTCACCCTCTGCTCGGTCGCCGAGCAGAAGGCGGTGCTCGCCGAAATCCGCCGCGTGCTCAAACCCGGCGGCACCGCGCTCTTCCTCGAACATGGCGGCGCGCCCGATGCCGGCGTCGCGAAATGGCAGCGGCGCATCGAGCCCGTGTGGAAGCGCATCGGCGGCAATTGCCACCTCACGCGCCCGATTTCGGACGCCTATGCCGGTGCCGGATTCGCGGTCGAGCGGCAGGGCGCGATGTACATGCCCAAGACCCCGCGCCCCTTCGGCTGGGTCGAATATGGCGCGGCGCGGGTAGCCGGTTAGGACTTTTCGGCTTCGCCCACCTCGACCAGCCCGTGGCCGACGCTCACGCGCTCGTCGAATACGAAGCAGCTGCCGTGCCAGCGGCTCTCGCCCTCAGGCACCTGCTCCAGATAGGCGAGGATGCCGCCCTTGAGGTGAACGACATCGTCGACGCCCTCGCTGCGGAGGTACGCCGTCGATTTTTCGCAGCGGATGCCGCCGGTGCAGAACATCGCGATCCGCTTGCCGGCAAATTCGTCTTTGTGATCCTGCCACCAGCCCGGAAAATCGCCGAAGCTTTTCGTCTGCGGGTCGATCGCGCCGTCGAAGCTGCCGTAACCGACCTCGAATCCGTTGCGCGTGTCGATGACGACGGTGTCCGGGTCGGCGATCACCGCGTTCCAGTCGGCGGGCGCGATATAGCGGCCGACGTCGCGCGACGGGTCGATTCCCGCCACCTTCATCGTCACGATTTCCTTCTTCAGCCGCACCTTGAGCCGTTGAAAGGGCATGGCGGCGGCGGCCGAATATTTGACGTCGAGCTCGGCGCAATCGGGCAGCGCGCGGATATGCGCGATCACCGCGGCGATGCCGGCTTCGGGACCGGCGATGGTGCCGTTGACTCCCTCGCGCGCGAGCAGGAGCGTGCCCCTGACGTCCTCGGCCGCGCAGAGGTCGATCAACGGCTGGCGCAGCAGCGCGGGGTCTTCGAAGGGCGCGAAGCGATAGAGGGCGGCGACGGTGAAGGTCATGACTGGCCGCCCATAGCCGTTCAGGACCGCAAGGGCAGCGCCATTTTTATCTCACGCGAAGGCGCAAAGGCACGAAGAAGGATAGAAAGAGGGACTCACACAAAGACACAAAGAGGTGGCACCGGTCTCGCCAACCTGAGCTTATCGCCGTAGGCGACCATCAAAAGGCGCTGCGCGCGATCCTGTCACGCCGCCGCCAGTCGTAATTGCCCTCTTTGTGTCTTTGTGTGAGATTTTCTTTCTTTGTGCCTTTGCGCCTTTGCGTGAAACAAATCAAAGCCGCTCCGGCGGCTATGTCTCACGCGAAGGGATCGCCCCGACCCGTCGCATAATGCGCCATCGCCATCGTCGTCCATTGCGCATTGACGCGGATGCAGCTCGGGAAAGTGCTTGCATCGGTGACGAGCACATTGGTCGTCCCATGCACCCGGCATTCGAGGTCGACGATGCCATATTCGGGGTTCTCGTTGATCGCATTGCCGCCATGCGCATGGCTGCTCGACAGCGTCAGATCGTCCTGCTGCTTGATCTCACGATGGAAAAACGCGTCGATGTCCATGTCGGGCGTGACGGTCTTGCCGCTCGCCAGCGCGGGATAGCATTCGATCGCGCCGCCCGCGAAATGCACCTTGGTCAGGGTCGCCATCGCATGGCGCAGCACCGGCAGATCATCCTCGACGTCGAGGCGGAAATTGAGCTTGCCGTCGACCACCTGCCCGCGCCGGTCGGCGGGGAATAGGATGCCCGCCGAATGGACGCGGCTGAAATTCCGCATCCGCTCCGCATGCGTCCCGAACCAGCCGGGCATCAGCGAAGCCATCGCCATCGGCGGCTGGAAGTGGCTTTCGAGCAGATATTTGCCGCAGTCGACATAGCTCGACATCTGGTCCTCGTCCCACGCCTTGCCGCCGACACCCTCGGGCATCAGCGCCACGACCGGCGAGGCGACGTTGAGCGAGATCTGGTAGCCGGTGCCGGCGATGCCGCTCGCATCGAGCAGCTTCGACGAGGCGATCGTGCCCCCCGCGACGACGACCCCGACACGCGTCCGCACGATCCGCCGCGATCCGCCGGGCATCACCAGCCGCACCGCCTCGGCCTCGAGCTTGCCGTTCGCTGCCTCGCGCCACAATATTTCCTCGGCCTTGGTGTCGGGCAGGATACGTGCGCCATGGTCGCGGCACGCCTGCGGCAGATAGGTCTGCGCCATGCCCATGCGCCGGCCATAGGGGCAGCCCGAGTTGCAATAGCCGCAATAGGCGCAGGCGCTGGGCGTGTTCGGCGGCCCGAAATTCTTGTCGAACCAGTCGGTGACCGCGCGCTGCTCGCGCGGGTCAGTCGAGGCCGCCGCATGCGCCTGCCAGCCGGCGATCAGATGCGTGCCATTGTGCCGCCCGCTGCGCGGCTCGGCGCGGCCGATGCCGAGCCTGTCCTTCACCGCGTCATAGCTGGCGTGGAAGGCGGCGGGATCGATCGGCGCGCCGATGCTCGCCCATTTCGCCAGCACGTCGGGCGCGTCGGGATGCGTGCGGCCATCCTCGTTGACGCGCAGGCAGATGCCGTTGTTCACCGTCGACGACCCGCCGACGCAGCGCCCCTGAAAGATCACGAAATCGCTGTTGGTCGTCGTCTGCACCCCGCCATGCTTGTAGAGCGCGGCGATCATGTCGAGTTCGCGGTGCGTGATGCGCGGCGAGGGATAAAAGGGCCCCGCCTCGACGATCAGCACCTTATAGCCCTGCGCCGCGACATTATAGGCCGCGACCGCACCGCCCGCCCCCGAGCCGATGACGACGACGTCATATTCGTCCGCGAGCGTCGCGGCGCCCAAGACATGGTCGGCCTGGATCTCGCGCCCCGTCACATCGGTGATCGGCATATCGGGCGGATCGCTGCGGGTGCGGAATTTGGGCAGGGTGAAGCCGATCTGCCTATGCACGGGGTTCGCGACATTGGCGTCCTGCCCGGCATCGCGCGGCAGCTCGCCGCCCTCCCAATAGCCGTAGTAACAGGCGTAGATGATGCCGCGCAGCCGCGCCATGTCCTGGAACAGGTCGAAGTCGCTGTTCTGCAGCCGGTCGCGCACGCGTTCGGCGCGGTCTTCGACGTCGATCTCGACGAACACCGGGGCGAGCGCCAATTCGGTCATGTCGAGCGAGAATTGCAGCTCGTCGAGCTTGGTGCCGCCGACCTTGCCGAACAGTTCGGCGACATTGGCGACGACCTGGTCGGCCGTAATGACCATATCGACGCCGTGGAACAGCGCCTCGGTCAATGCCTTCAGAAATTTGAGCTGCCCGAAATTGAACGGTGCCGTCATCGCCCCTTGCCCCCTGCTGTCCCCGCGACCAGATGCGGGTTCATAGCGAGTGGTGGCAAGGACTTATTGTACGGGAACGGCAGTTATACGATGCCGCCGAAAACATCGTCGCGCCACGCCGCGCGCGCCGTCTCGTCGCGGGACGACATCAGATAGCGGCTCCACGCCGCGCTTTCATGCGCGACGATGCCGAGTTCCCATACGCAGAAGGTCGGGCGGACGACACCGACGTCGGGCGGATAAGCGGCATCGAAAGGCTCGAATGCCGTCATGTCGCCCATGCGATACCACACCGCCTCCCACAATTCGTTCGATCCGCGCCACACCGACGCGAGCAGGAAGTGGAAGTCGGCGCCGCAGCGGTGGACGATGACGAAACCGCAATCGCCCGCTTCGAGTTCGGCGGGGGCGTGCGCGGCAAACCAGGCATCGGCCTGCCCCGCCACCGCATCGGGCACCGGCGCGTCGGGCGCGGTCAGGTGATAGAGCTTGAGCATCGCGCCGCCCGTCTCGCGATGCGCGACGAACCGCGCCTGCTTGGGATAATGGCGATAGGCGGGATCGACGGCGGTCGACATGGCGGACTCCCCTCTTTGTTCCTCCTATGTTCTACTCATCGCCTTGCCATCAGGCAACCATTGTTCGCGGGTCAGACCCCGAAACGCACCCGCCCCTCGGCATCGATCGGCCACGCCGGGTTCCACGCGATTTCCCACGCATGGTCGTCGGGATCGGCGACATAGCCGCGAAATCCACCCGGCGGCGGCGTATCGGGCGCGCGCAGCAAAGTGCCGCCCGCGGCGAGCAGCCGGTCGATGACGAGCTGCACCTCGGCCTCGGACCCGACATTATGCGCAAGCGAGAAGGCGCCGGGGCGCCGGAGGCCGGTCCGGTTCATATCGGCTTCGAGCGATGTTTGCAGGAAGGTGCCGAGCATCAGCCCGTTCATCTGATAAAAGATGATCTCGTCATTCTCGAACACCGGGCGCCAGCCGAACCCCTCGCCATAGAAATGCCGCGACGGTGCGAGCGCGGCGACGCCGAGCGTGATGACCGAGATTTGCTGCTGCATGGCTTGTCCTTTCGGAAAGCCAACGCGATCGGCGCCGATGCCGTTCCGCGCGGCACCGCCGCTTTGCCTCAGTCCAGCCAGTCCCAGCCGTCGGCGCGGTGGCTGACGATCACCTCGCGCGGCGCGGGCAGATCGTCGATCAGCCCGCCGCGCAGTCGCAGCACGTCCGGCAAATCGTCGCGGCGGCTGTACACCGGCGCGCCGCATCCCGAACAGAAGGCGCGAAATTTGCCCGGCGAGCTTTCATATTCGCGCACCCTTTCGCGCGCGTCGAAGCGGACGTCGGCGACATCGGCCAGCACCGCGACGTTGAACGCGCCGCCATTGGCGCGGCGGCACTGGCCGCAATGGCACAGCACCACCTCGTCCACCGCCCCCGACCAGCGATATCGCGTCACGCCGCAAAGGCACGAAGCGGACAGCGTCACGCCGCCGCTTTCTTCTTCTGGCGATAAGCGTGCAGCAGCGGCTCGGTATAGCCCGACGGCTGGGTCACGCCCTCGAAGATCAGCGCGCGCGCCGCCTGATAGGCGATGCCCTCGGGCGTCAGCTTTTCGTAGAGCGCGTCGCCCGCGTTCTGCGCGTCGACCTTCGCCGCCATGCGCGTCAGCGCGGCGTCGACCTGTGCCGGGGTGCAGACGCCGTGGAGCAGCCAGTTGGCAAGTGCCTGACTGGCGATGCGCAAGGTCGCACGGTCCTCCATCAGCCCGACATCGTCGATATCGGGGACCTTCGAACAGCCGACGCCCTGGTCGATCCAGCGCACGACATAGCCGAGGATGCCCTGGCAATTATTATCGAGTTCGCGCGTGACCTCGGCCTCGCTCCAGTTGCGCCCGGTTGCGACCGGGATGTTGAGCAGCCGGTCGAGCGAGGGCACCGCTTCGCCCGCGATCTCGCGCTGGCGGGCGAACACATCGACCTGATGATAATGCAGCGCGTGCAGCGTCGCGGCGGTCGGCGACGGAACCCAGGCGGTGTTCGCGCCCGATTTCGCGTGGCCGATCTTGGCGTCGAGCATGCCGCGCATCAGGTCGGGCATCGCCCACATGCCCTTGCCGATCTGCGCCTTGCCCGAAAGCCCGCAGGCAAGGCCGATGCGGACGTTGCGGTCCTCATAGCTCGCGATCCAGTCGCTCGCCTTCATCTCGCCCTTGGGGATCATCGGCCCGGCGCGCATGCTGGTGTGGATCTCGTCGCCGGTGCGGTCGAGGAAGCCGGTGTTGATGAACACGATGCGGTCCTTCACCGCTTCGATACACGCGGCCAGATTGGCGCTGGTGCGCCGTTCCTCGTCCATCACCCCCACCTTGATCGTGTGACGCGACAGGCCGAGCATATCCTCGACGGCGTCGAACAGCCGGTCGGTGAAGCCGCATTCCTCGGGCCCGTGCTGCTTGGGCTTGACGATATAGATGCTGCCCGCGCGGCTGTTCTTCAACGTGCCGAGGCCCTTGAGGTCATGGAGCGAACAAAGGCTGGTGAACACTGCGTCGCACAGCCCCTCGGGCGCCTCGCTGCCATCGGCGAGCCTGACCATCGGGTTGGTCATCAGATGGCCGACGTTGCGCACGAACATCACGCTGCGCCCCGGCAGCGTGAAGGCGGCGCCATCGGGCGCCGTCCAGTCGCGGTCGGGCTCCATCGCGCGCGTGACGGTCGCACCGCCCTTGGCGAAGACTTCGGTCAGATCGCCGCGCATCAGGCCGAGCCAGTTGCCGTAGCCCAGCACTTTATCCTCGCCATCGACCGCCGCGACCGAATCCTCGAGGTCGATGATCGTCGTGAGCGCGGCTTCGAGCAGGACGTCGGCAATGCCCGCCGGGTCGGTCTGGCCGATCGCGCTCGCCGGATCGATCACCAGTTCGATGTGCAGACCATTATGTTTCAGCAGCAGCCCGCCGTCCTTGGTGCCGACGAGCTGTGCCGGATCGGCGAGGTCGGGGGTACCACCGGTCCAGTCGGTCCAGCTCCCCGAAGCGAGCGGCACGGTCTCGTCGAGGAAGGCCTTCGCCCGCGCGATCACCGCCGCGCCGCGTGTCGCGTCATAACCGCCGGGCTTCGCGGGCGGCGCGTCGAGCGCGTCGGTGCCGTAAAAGGCGTCGTACAGGCTGCCCCAGCGTGCATTGGCGGCGTTCAAGGCGAAGCGCGCGTTGAGCGCCGGCACGACGAGCTGCGGCCCCGCCATCGTCGCGATTTCGGGATCGACATTCGCCGTGCCGACCTGGAACGGCGCGGGTTCGGGGACGAGATAGCCGATCTCGCGCAGGAAGGCCTGATAGGCGGCCGGATCGTGCGGCTGCCCTGCCCGCTCGATATGCCAGGCATCGATCTGCGCCTGCAGATCCTCGCGCTTCGCCAGCAGCGCGGCGTTTTCGGGGGCGAATTTTCCGAGGAGCGCCGCGAAATCGGCCCAGAATTTGTCGGCGTCGAGCCCGGTGCCGGGCAGCGCGCGATCCTGCACGAAATCGACCAGCCGCGCATCGATCGACAGCCCGTGGCGGTCCAGAAATTCGGTCATCACAGCACCCTTCGGTTCGGCGCGATCGCGCCAGTGGACCCGGGGAGGAAAGGGCCGCCGCCCTATGCCGCGAACGCGCCGGATTGGCAATGGGGCTCGCCCGCCGTCGCGCCAGCCTCGCCGGCACCGACGCTCACCGCCTAAAAGACGAAATGCGCCCCAAATAGAAACAAGAATCGCGAATCCGCAGCCGCCGCCTAACAAGATATCATCGATCCGCGGAAAGAATGGAATGAATAGCGAAAGTCATTCGTGCATTATCTATTCAAAAATCGCAGCATTTATGCCAGTATACTCGCTTGCTATTCGGCAGCACGGGGCGGACCATGCAAGCGGAAGCGATCGAAACACCGCTGGACGACACCGCGCGGCAGCGCGCCGACGCCCCCGCGCCGCTCGCCGAACCCAAGCGCATCGCGGTCTTTTCCGACGGCACCGGCAACAGCAGCCGCGCGCTGTTCCGCACCAACGTCTATCGCCTGTACGAGGCGCTCAACCTCGGCCACACGGGAAATGTCGGCGGCGGCAAGGGCGGCAGGGCACGCCGCCCCCGCGGGACGGCGACGCAGATCGCCTATTACGACAATGGCGTCGGCACCTCGGCCTTCCGGCTCTTCGCCGTGCTCGGCGGGGTGTTCGGTTTCGGGCTGCGCCGCAACCTGCTCGATCTCTATAAATTCGTCTGCCGCAACTATAACGACTGCTACGAAGGCTGCACCGGCAGCGACACCATCTATGCCTTCGGCTTCAGCCGCGGCGCCTTCACCATCCGGCTGCTCGTCGCGCTGATCTGCACTCAGGGCATCGTGCCCTATCAGGACGAGCGCGAATTGCACCGCAACTGCAGCGACGCGCTCCGCCGCTTCATGAACCAGAATGCGCCCGACAATTTCCCATGGGTTTTCCAGATCATCCGCTGGCTGCGCGGCCAGCTGCTATCACGCTGGCGCGCCTTTCGCGGCCAGCAATATGATGTCCAGGCACAGATCTGGCCCGACATCGAGTTCGTCGGGGTGTGGGATACCGTCGCGGCCTATGGCGGACCCGTGGTCGAGGTCACGCGCGGCATCGACCAATATGTCTGGCCGCTGACCTTCACCGACTATGCGCTGAACCCGAAGGTCAAGATGGCGCGCCACGCGCTGGCGCTCGACGACGAACGTGATTCCTTCTGGCCTTTGCTCTGGGACGAAAGCGCCGAATATCACGGCAGCAAGGGTGCGACCGATCCCAAATGGACCGACGAGCAAAAAGCGCGCGCGGGCAATCGGATCAAGCAGGTGTGGTTCGCGGGCATGCATTCGGACGTCGGCGGCGGCTATCCCGACGACAGCCTCTCCTATGTCTCGCTGCAATGGATGATCGAGGAAATGACGCAGGGCCTCGCGCCCGACAAGCAGCTCGACCTGCTGCCGCACGAACTGGTGCGCATCGCCGCCTTTGCCAACCCGCTCGGTCCCCTGCACGATTCGCGGCAGGGGCTCGCGTCGCTCTATCGCTACCAGCCGCGCAAGATCGCCGCGATGCTGCACCGGAGCATCGCCGACACCGTCGGCATGAACCAGACGCGCATCCTGCGCGACCCGACGATCGGCGAGAAAAAGCACCGGCCGCAGGGCCTGCTGCGGTCGTGCAAGGTCCACCGCAGCGTCATCGAGCGCATCGCGGTCGGCGCCGACAATTATGCGCCGATCGTCCTGCCCCGCAAATTCGATGTCGAACCGCCCTATGCGCCGGACGACGGCTCGGCGATGGCACAGGCGGCGCGCAATATCGCCGATCGTACCCGCGCGGCGGCGCGCGGCGAGCAACAGGAAAATGCCTGGAACCTCGTGTGGGCGCGGCGCGTCTGCCACCTGCTGCTGATGCTGATCGTCTTCGTGCTCGTCTCCAGCCCCTTCTGGACCAGCATCAAGCGGATCGAGGTCGGCGCCACCGACGACCGCTGGCTCATCAACGACCTGTTCGACGTGCTGTCGGCGCTCGTCCCCGGCTTCGCCAGGCCCTGGTATGACGCGCTCACCCATTATTGGGTCGAGGCATTGATCCTGTTCGGGCTGATCGCGCTGTTGGTGAACACGATGGGCCAGCTCGAATCGGCGCTGCGCGACCGCGTGCGCATCCTGTGGTGGGACGCGGTCGCGGGCGAGGAGATCGAGAAGAACGAGCCGTCGGCGCTGCGCGTCATCCGCAACAGCATCCTCTACCAGGCGGTGCTGCAATTCTGGAAATGGCGCGTCCTGCCCTTTTTGAGCGGCATCGGCATCCTCGCGGTCACCGCCTATGTCGTGCTCGCGATCTGGACGCAGGTCAGCCTGATGGAGATGGAGCGTCAGACCTTTTCGCTCTGCACCACCTCGATCGAAAAGGCGAAAAGCGGCTATCCGACGTCGCAGCTGGTCGGCACGCCGTCCGACGCGCTCGCCTTCGACCCCGCGAAGGTCTGTTCGCCCAAGCTGCGCGTCGACAACCGCCCCATCAAGGTCGCCGCCGGGCAGCGCTATTATCTGGTCATCGAGGACCCGGGCGGCGCGGGCTGGAAGGACGGCAACGCGAATGTCCCTGTCGGCGGCCAGTCCGCCGGAAAATATGGCTGGCCCCGGGCCGCGGCGATGTATGGCGGCTCGGTGTTCCGCCGCGTCGTCAAGGCCGACTGGCTCGAGCCGCTGGTCGAGATCCGCTCGGTCGAGCCCGCCAACACGATATCGGCGATCTCCGAACGCAAGATCGCGATCAACCGGCTGACCCCCGTCCCGACCCCCGCCGCGAAGCCGGGCGAGGCGGCAAAGGCCCCGCCGGTGCGCTATATCGCACTGTTCAGGGCCAGCCGCGACGGGTCGGTCCATGTCTTCCTCAACGACGCGATGATGCCGCACGGCTTCACCCGCAACGATATATTCTATTCGAACAATGGCATCGGCGATCCGCCGGCCGCAAAAGATGGCGACAGGACCGGCCTCGCCCGGCCGTCGACCAAGACGATCCGCATCGTGCCCGCCGCGCTGATGGAGGCGTGCCTCGGCAAATATCCGGTCGAGATATGGACGGAGCCAGCCTTCGACTACGCCCGCTGCGCGCCGCAGCCGATGCCGAGCGGGCCGGTCTTCAGCACCGGATCGGCGATTTCAAAGGGTGCAAAATGGCCGCGCCCGCCCCTATAGGCGCGGTATGACCCCACGCGAACTTCTCGCCACCGCCCCCGTCCCCGGCGGCGACGCGCTGCGCCTGTTCCGGCGCGGCGATGAATATACGATCATGCTCGGCGGCAACGAGTTGATGAGCAGCCGGATGAGCGGCTCCGAGGAAGCGCTCGCCGAGATGAGCTGCGACCGACTGCGCGATGCCGCGGCGCCGCACCTGCTGATCGGCGGCTATGGCATGGGCTTCACGCTGCGCGCGGCGCTCGCGCGGCTCGGCGCGCAAGCGCGGGTGACCGTCGCCGAGCTGGTCCCCGAGATCATCGACTGGGCGCGCGGGCCGATGGCGGAGCTCGCCACCGGCTGCCTCGACGATCCGCGCGTCGAGATCGTGCTGGACGATGTCGGCGCCGTGATCGGCGGCGCGGCGCGGCGCTTCGATGCGATATTGCTCGACATCGACAACGGCCCCGACGGGCTGACCCGCGACGGCAACGACCGTATCTATTCGATGGCGGGGCTGGCGCGTGCGCGCGCCGCGCTCCGGCCGGGCGGCGTGCTCGCCATCTGGTCGGCCGCGCCCGATGCACGCTTCACCCGGCGGCTGAAAGACGCGGGCTTCGCGGTCGACGAAGTTCCGGTCCGCGCGCGCAGCAGCGGCAAGGGCGGTCGCCATATCATCTGGTTCGCGCGCGCGCCCTAGGGCGCCGGCGCCCCGCCCCCCATCGCCTGATACAGGGCGACATAGGCGATCAGCCGGTCGGTGCGGAGCTGGATCAGCGCGATGTCGACCGCGAACAGCGCGCGCTGCGCATCGATTTCCTCAAGATAGGGCGAATAGCCGGCCCGGTAGCGGTTCGTCGCATGGCGGAGCGTCTCCGCCACCGCCGCGCGCTGCGCGACGAGCGCCTTTTCCTGCACCGCCAGCCGGTCGATCACCGCCAGCTGGTCCTCGACCTCGCGAAAGGCGGTGAGCGCGGTGCGGCGATAGGCGAAGGCGGCCTGATCGCGCTGCGCGGTCGCGGCGTCGAACTGCCCCTCCAGCCGCCCGCCCGAAAAGATCGGCGCGAGGATGCTGCCTCCGATCGACCAGACCGAAATCGGATCGCCCAGCAGCGACGAGATCGCCGCCCCCGCCGACGCCGACAACCGGATTTGCGGCAGGAATTGCGCGCGCGCGCCGCGCAGATTGGCGTCGGTCGCGGCGAGCGCATATTCGGCCTGCGCGATGTCGGGCCGCCGGCGCACCAGGTCCGACGGCAGCACCCCCGGCACCACCGGCGTCACCAGCGCATCGAACGACGCGCCGCGCACGATCCCATGCGGCGCATCGCCGACGAGCAGCGACAGCGCATTTTCCTGCCGCGCGATTGCCGCCTCGATCGCGGGGATCTGTTGCTCGGTGCCGCGATACTCGGCCTCGGCCTGGCTGAGTTCGAGCCGCGAGGTATAGCCCGCCTCGGCGCGGTCGCGCGCGATGCGCAGCGCCTCGCCGCGCGTTGCGAGCGTCTGGCGCAGCAGGTCGCGCCGCTCGTCGAGCGCTAGCAAGGTGATATAGCTGCTCGCGGTCGCCGCGCTCACCGACAGCGTCGCCGCCTCGCGCGCCGCCGCGACCGCCGCGGCATTGGCGCGCGCCGCATCGACGCTCGCGGCGTTGCGTCCGAACAGGTCGATCTCATAGGCCGCCTGGAACGCCGGCTGCGCCGAAAAACTCTCGCTTGGCTGGCCGAAGGCGTTGACGCTGCGCGCCTCCGCCCCGGGCACGCTCGCCGACAAGGTCGGGAGCAACAGCGAATGCGCCACCCGCTCCTGCGCACGCGCCTCGGCGACGCGCGACGCCGCGATCGCCAGATCGACATTGTTCGCGCGTGCCTGTTCGACCAGCGCCGACAGCTGCGGATCGCCGAACCGTCCCCACCAGCCGCTCTCGATTTCGCCGCTCGCCGCCGTCGGGGTGCGCCAGTCGGCGGGCGGCGCGACGAGGCTCGCCTCGGGTCGCGACGTCATCGCGGGGGCGCAGCCCGCGAGCAGCACGGGCAGCAACAGGAGCACGCGGCGCATCATTCGTCCCCGGTGCGCACGGTCGCGATCACCGACATGCCGGGCCCGAGCCGTTCGGCGAGCTTCTGGCCGGGATCGATTCGGATACGCACCGCGATCCGCTGCGGCACCTTGACGAAATTGCCCGACCCGGTGTCGGGCTTGACGATACTGAACTCGCTGCCGGCGGCAGGCGCGATGCTTTCGACCGTGCCTTTGAGCTCGGTGCCGCCGAGCGCGTCGATGCGCAATGTCGCCGACTGCCCGACGCGCAGTTTCGCGGTTTGCGCTTCCTTGAAATTGGCGACCACCCAATGCGTTTGCGGTACCAGATACATCATCTGCGTGCCCGGGTTGACGAGCTGGCCGACGCGAACGGTCACTTCGCTGAGCTTGCCCGCGCGCGGGGCGCGAACGACGGTGCGCTCGAGATCGATGTCGGCGAGGCCGCGCGTCGCCTTGGCATTTTCGACTCCGGCCTCCAGCCCGCTGCGTCCGACGGTGACCGAACGCACCTGCTCGATCGCAATCTGCCGCTGTGCCTCGGCGGCGCGGACCCCGGCTTCGGCCTGGCGCAGCGCCGCAAGCGTCTGGTCGCGTTCGCGCAGCGACACCGACCCCGCGTCGACCAGTTCGTCGACGCGGCGCATGTCGGCCTGCGCGCGCTGCAACTGCGCACGCGCATTGGCAACCGCGGCGTCCTGCGCCTTGACCTGCGCTTCGGCCGAGCGTTGGCTCTGCTGGCTGTTGTCGAGGCTCGCGCTCTGCGCCGCGATATTCGCCGCCCCTTGCGCGACGCGCTGGCGATAGATGCTGTCGTCGATCCGCACGAGGACCTGCCCCGCCTGCACCGTCTGGAAATCCTGCACCAGCACCTCGGTGACATAACCGCCGACCTGCGGCGCGATCACCGTCGTCTGGCCACGGACATAGGCATTGTCGGTGGTCTGGCTCGACGCGCGAAACGGCGGCAGCCCCCAAGCGTAGAGCGCGGCGAGCACGCCCGCGAGGATGACGAGGCCGAACAGGATCATCCGCCGCGGCGAACGGTCGGGGCGCCAGCCTTCGGGCTCGGCGGGTTCGGGCGCAGGCACATCGGCGGGTAGCGGTTCGGCGGGCGGCGGCGGGGCCGCGGGCTTCGGCGGCGCCGGCTTCGCAGTCTCGGGGGGCGCGGGTGGCGGGGTCGCGGGTGCCTGGTCGGGTTCGGTCTTGTCGCTCATTGATTCCTTGCCAGCATCTTCTGGAGGGCTTCGAGTTCCTTGGCGAGCGGGTTCACCCCGCGCCTGCGATCGTAAAGCCATCGCGCAAACATGATGACGAAGGCCAGCGCCGCCAAGCTGCCGATCACGAAGAATACGTCGTTATAGGCAAGGATCGTCGCTTCGCGCACCGCCTCCTGCATCACCGTCGCGCCCGCGACGCCGCTGCGCAGCGCGGGGTCGGTCATCGTCCCGCCCAGCCCGTTGGCGAGCGCGTTGATCGCCTGCGCCACCCCCGGGTCGCTCGTCGTCAGCTTCGACGCGAAGGTGATCAGATGATCCTTGGTCTGCACGGTGTGGAACGCCGACAGCGCGGCGGTCCCGGCGAGCCCGCCCAGCGTCTGCGACAGGTTGAACACCGCAAGGAAGCTGACGACATGCGACGGCCCCTTGGCCAGCGCGCGCACGAACCCCTCCATCAGCATCGGCCCCATGAAATAGACCGCGGCAAAGGCGAGCGCCGCCTGCGACAGATAGAGGTTGCCGGGCCGCGTCAGCAGTCCCGAATGGGTGTCGGCCAGCGCCGCGACGGTGATGACGGCGAGCGAGACGAGCACCGGGCGACGCAGGTCGAGCGGGTTGAGCCGCGCCACCGCGAGCACCGCGCCGGCGAGCGTCGCGGCGGCAAGGATCGCATAATAGGTGACGAGCTGGTCGTTGCCCATGCCGACCGCGGCCAGCAGCCCCGAGGCGCCGAAATTCTGCTCGGACAGGAGGACACGCACAGACGCCCCGGTGAACGCGAATTTAAGCAGGTCGCTGCTGCTCATCCAGCGCGTGTGGAGCATCGGGTTGGCGCGGTTATGCTCGATCAGGAAGGCAATGCCGATCAGCAGGATCGCCACCGCGAGCGTCCCGCCGAGCCACGGCGTGCTCCACCACACGATGCGCCCTTGGACAAAAAAGGCGCAGAGCAGCCCGACCCCGACCGCGAGCAGCGGAAAGGTGACGAGGTCGAGCTTGCCGAACGAGCGGACGGTCTCGCCCTGCGGCAGGTGGAGGATGTTCACCAGTCCGAAGGCAAGCAGCGACAGCGCGAATTGCAGGATGAACAGGTTCGTCACATCGCCGTCGGCAAGCAGCAGCGGCGAGATCGCGCGCGCCAGCGGCAGCGCGACCTGCGACAGGCCGATCGCGAGCAGCAGCCCCCCGATCCGCGCCTTCGCCGGCATGCCCTGCATCAGGTAAAAGGCGGCGAGCGTCGACAGCCCGCTCGCGGCGATCCCCGATACCCCGCGCGCGACGAGTTCGAGCCGGTATCCCGCGTCGAACAATTGCAGGAAATTGGCGAGCAGCAGCACCACCATCGTCGCGCGTACGAAACGCTGGATGCCGAATTCCTGCCGCGCCTTGAACAGCAATATGCTCATGCAGGCATTGGTCATGCTGTAGGTCGCGGTGACCCAGCCGGTCTCGACCGGGGTGAGGTCGAGATGCCCCTGCAGCACATTGAGGTTGGCGAGCAGCAGCCCGTTCTGGAACCCCGCAACGATCGCGAGATAGATGCCGATCAGGAAATAGCCGATTTTGCGCGGCACCGGATGGTCGGGGTTCGCCGGCGACCCCGGCATGATCGGGCGTTCGTGCGGCTTGTAGACATAGCCGCCCGATGCCAAGTCCTCAGCCATGCTGAGCGACAGGCGCGGTTCCCGCGCGCAAGGGCCGGCCGTTTCCGATCATGCCCGAGTCCCTATAGCAGCGCGTGCCCGATGCACATCCCCTATCCGGCCCTGTCTGGCGCTATCCGGCCGCGACCCCCTGCGGCGCCAGTTCGGACAGGGTGGTGCCGACGCGGTTCCGCCCACCCGCCTTCGCCCGGTAGAGCGCGGCATCGGCGCGGCGCGACAGGGTCAGCAGGCTGTCGTCGGCGGCCGCCTGCGCAACCCCGAACGACGCGGTGACGACGCGCGCGACCCCGAGGTGGGCGAGCGACGTGGCGGCATAGAGGCCGCGCACCGCTTCGGCATGGCCGCGCGCCTCGGCGAGCGATGCGCCGGCAATGAACACCGCGAACTCCTCGCCGCCCAGCCGGCTGACGACCGCGCCCGCCGGCATATGGTCGCGCAGCAGGCGCGCGAAGGCCGCAATCACCGCGTCGCCCGCGGCATGTCCGAAACTGTCGTTGATCGCCTTGAAATGGTCGAGGTCGGCGGCGATCAACACCGCGGGCTCGCCCAGCCGTGCCGCGCGCACCAGCGCGTCCTCGGCGCGCCCGTCGAAGCCGCGCCGGTTGAGCAGGCCCGACAGCACGTCGGTTTCGGACCGCGCGACCATTTCGGCCGCGCTGTCGCGCATGATGACGAGCAGCAGGACGAGCGCGATCGCGACGAGCAGCACGACGCTCGTGCTCTGCGAGATCGCGCCATAAGCGGTATCCATATAGCCTTGCGGCGACGGCGACGTGCCGACGATCGCGGCGATCAGCGGCTTGGCGAGATAGAGCATCGCCACCGCGAGCTGCAGCGCGAGGAACAGCAGGTCGAGCGGCTGGCGCCGCCGCGATCGCCAGACGAGCGCCGCGAACAGCAATTGCATCGCGATATAGGGCGCCTGATAGAGGATCGACCGCAACGGCGAGCCATAGTCGAGGCTGAACACGACCGGCACCGCGAGGATCGTCAGGCTCCAGATCGCCGCCATCGCGATCCACGGCGGCGCGACGCCATAATGGCGCGCAACCCCGATCATGCAAAAGCTCTGCGCAAGCAGGAAGACCAGGAAAATGCCGACACCGACGGGGGTCGGATCGACCTGTATCGTCTGGAGGAATTCGAGCGCGAGATAGGCGATCCCCATCGCATAGCCGAGCGCGATCCACCGCACCCCGCGCGCGTCGCGATTCATCGCCGCGACCACCGCAAAGGCGATCGCGAAAATGCCGACGAGCGACATGTTGGTGGCAAGAATGAAAGCGGCTGACATCGACCCGGTCCGATAGGATGCCGCCGGGCCTAGGGGCGCAGCGGCGAATCATTCGTTAACATCGTGTGCTGCAACGAAAATATCTGACCGGACAGTGCGTTACGGTATCATGCGCAACGATATTGCAGCGCGGGGGTGCCAAAGCCCCTCCCCGCTCGCTATAGCCGTTGGATGACCAGCCTCACCGCCCCCGAAAGCGCGACGATCGAACGCGCCGCCGACGCGCCGATGCTGTCGCAGGTCGAGCGCTGGGCCGCGGTCAACAGCGGCACCGGCAACCTCGCGGGGCTCAAGACCGTCGCCGGGATGCTCGCCGACGCTTTCTCTGCGCTGCCCGGCGATATCCGGCTCGTCGCGCCCGATCCGGTCGAAAGCGTCGATGCGGCGGGCAAGATCCGGACCACCCAGCGCGGCGACCATCTCCATCTCCGCGTGCGCCCCGACGCGCCGGTGCAATTGCTGCTCACCGGGCATATGGACACGGTCTTCGCCGCCGACCATCCGTTCCAGACGCTGCAATGGCGCGAGCCCGGCGTGCTCAACGGCCCCGGCACGGCGGACATGAAGGCGGGCATCTCGGTGATCCTCGCGGCGCTGACCGCGCTCGAGGCCTCGCCGCTTGCGGCGCGCGTCGGCTACGACGTGATGATCAACAGCGACGAGGAGACGGGGAGCCACGCCTCCGCCGCGCTGATCGCCGAACTGGCCAAGGGCAAGACTGCCGCCCTGACCTACGAACCCGCGCTTCCCGACGGCACCTTGGCGGGCGCACGGCCGGGAAGCGGCAACTTCAGCATCACCGTTCACGGCCTCTCGGCCCATGCCGGGCGCAACCCCGAGGACGGGCGCAATGCGCTCATCGCCGCGGCCGACCTCGCGCTGCGCCTCAATGCCCTCAAATCCTTGGAACTAAAGGTCAATCCGGCCAGGATCGACGGCGGCGGCCCCAATAATGTCGTGCCCGACCAGGCGATCCTGCGCGTCAACATGCGCCCCTCGACCCCCGAAGCAATGCTCGCCGCCGAAGCCGCGCTACGCGACACTATCGCCAACATCCAACGCGACCACGACGTCCACTGCCACCTCCACGGCGGTTTCAACCGCCCGCCCAAGCCGCTCGACGCCGCCGCGACGCGCCTGTTCGAGCTGGTGCGCGATTGCGGCGCCGACCTCGGCCTGCCGCCGATCAGCTGGAACGCGACCGGCGGCGTGTGCGACGGCAACAATATCGCGGCATGCGGGGTCCCCGTCGTCGACACCATGGGTCCGCGCGGCGGCGCCATCCACTCTTCGGACGAATTTCTGATCGTCGACAGCCTCGCCGAACGGGCGCAATTGTCGGCGCTCACCATGACAAGAATAGCGGAACGGGGGACAGTGTGAATTATGTGATCCGGGCAGCCAAGCCGGGCGATCTGCAGAGCATTTACGAGATGGCGAAGCTGACCGGCGGCGGCTTCACCAACCTGCCCCCCGATAAAAAGGCGCTGCGCGCCAAGCTCGAGCGCGCCGATGCGAGCTTTGCCTCGGACAAGGAATATCCGTCGGACGAACTGTACCTGATGGTGCTCGAAGACCTCGACAGCGGCGAAGTGCGCGGCACCTGCCAGATTTTCGGGCAGGTCGGCCAGCGCTGGCCCTTCTACAGCTATCGCATCGGCACCGACAGCAAGCATAGCGAGCAATTGGGCCGCACCTTCCATGCGCAGGTGCTGATGCTCAGCAACGACCTCAACGGCGCATCCGAAGTCGGCGGGCTGTTCCTCCACCCTGCGGCGCGCGCCGGCGGGCTCGGGCTGCTGCTCGCGCGCTCGCGCTACCTGTTCATCGCGCGCCACCGGCCGCGCTTCGGCGACCGCATCCTTGCCGAGCTGCGCGGGGTGATCGACGAGGCCGGCGGATCGCCCTTCTGGGACGGGGTCGCGGGCAAATTCTTCGGGATGAATTTTCAGGAAGCCGACCAGTTCAATGCCGTGCATGGCAACCAGTTCATCGCCGACCTGATGCCCAAGCACCCGGTCTATATCGCGATGCTCGGCGAGCATGCGCGCAGCGTTATCGGCGTCCCCCACCCCACCGGCCGCGCCGCGATGCGCATGCTGGAAAATGAGGGCTTCGCCTTCGAAAATTATGTCGACATCTTCGACGGCGGTCCGACGATGACCGCGCGCACCGACCAGGTCGCGAGCATCCGCGACGCGAAACATGTCGAGGTGACCGGCGTCGCCGACGGCGGCGAGGATGCGCTGATCGCGACCGGGCGGCTGTCCGATTTCCGCTGCTGCTTCGGCAAGGTCGGCGCGGGCGGCACGGTTGACGCCGACACCGCACGCATTCTCGGCGTCAACGCGGGCGATGCGATCAGCTGGATCGGGCGATAAGTCATGCTCACCGAGATCAATTTCGACGGGATCATCGGCCCGAGCCACAATTATGCCGGGCTGAGCCGCGGCAATATCGCGTCCGCGAGCAACGCAGGCGACGTGTCGCAGCCACGCGCCGCCGCCCTGCAGGGCCTCGACAAGATGCGCCACAATCTCGCGCTCGGGCTGCCGCAGGGTTTTTTCACGCCGCTCGACCGACCCGATGCCGCATGGCTGGAGGTTCTCGGCACGACGCTGGAGGCGGCTGAGCCGCATCTGCGCGCGCAGGCCTGGTCGGCCTCGTCGATGTGGGCGGCGAACGCCGCGACCGTCTCCCCGGCCCCCGACAGCCGCGACGGCAAATGCCATCTGACGGTTGCCAATCTCGGCACCATGCCGCACCGCAGCCATGAGTGGCAGGGGACGCTGAAACAGCTCAGGCTCGCCTTCGCGAATCCCGCCTTCGCGGTGCACGGCCCCGTCCCCGCCCCATTCGGCGACGAGGGCGCGGCGAATCATATGCGACTGTGCGACGGCCACGGCTCGGCGGGGGTCGAGATCTTCGTTTATGGCGTCGGCGGCGGACGTTTCCCCGCACGCCAGCATCTCGACGCGTCGAAGGCGATCGCACGGCACCACCGGCTCGATCCCGCGCGCGCGCTGTTCATCCGCCAGTCGGACAGCGCGATCCAGGGCGGCGCGTTTCACAACGATGTCGTCGCGGTAGCCAACGAGCGCGTGCTGTTCACCCACGAAACCGCCTTTCATGACCGCGAGGCCGCGCATGCCGAAATCCGCGCCGCCTTCCCCGCGGTCGAGATCGTCGAGGTGCCGTCGGATGCCGTGAGTCTGCCCGACGCGATCAAATCCTACCTGTTCAACGCGCAGCTCGTGTCCTTGCCCGACGGTGGCGGCATGGGCCTCGTCCTGCCGACCGAGGCGCAGGCGACCCCCGCAGTGTGGAACTGGCTCGAGGCGCATGTCGCAGGCAACGGCCCGATCCGCCGCCTGCTGCCCGTCGATGTCCGCCAGTCGATGGCGAACGGCGGCGGCCCGGCGTGCCTGCGCCTGCGCGTCGTCGCCGATCCGGCGACCGTCGATCCGCGCTTCATGGCCGACACGGCGAAGCTCGACCGCATTTCCGAGGTGGTGGCGAAGCACTGGCCCGAGGCAATCGCAGCCGCCGACCTCGCTTCGGCTGGCTTGGCCGCCGACGTGCGGCGGGCGCGGACGGCGCTGTTGAAGGTTCTGGAGCTGAGCGAACTGGACTGAGGGGCAGGACATGCGCGACGATCTCGTCGATCGGATCTATGAATGTTCGGTGGTGCCGGAGGCATGGCCCGGGGTGCTCGACGACGTCGCCGCGCTCGCGCAATCGACCGGAGGGCTGCTCTTCTCGGCGCGCAAGGCGCTGCACTGGACCGCGTCGGACAGCGTCGCCGACGCCTTCGACGCCTATGTCAACGACGGCTGGTTCGGCAAGTGCAGCCGGCGCCTCTGCATCATGGGCCAGGAAGCGCCCTCCTTTTTCGTCGAACATGATTTCTGGGACGAAGAGCAGCTGAGCGCCGACCCGGTATACCGCGACTTCTTTCGCCCGCGCGGGCTGGGCTGGTCGGCGGGGACCGGACTGCACCTGCCCACCGGCGACAATATCATATTCAGCGTCGAACGCGCCTTCGACGGCGGTCCGATCGAGCCCGAGAATGTCGCGCGGCTCAACAGCATCCGTCCGCACCTCGCGCGCAGCGCGCTGGTCAGTGCGCGGTTGCAGCTCAAGCGCGCGCAGGGAGCGACCGAAGCGCTGGCGGCGCTGCAACTGCCCGCCTTCCTGCTGAGCGAAGCGGGAGAGGTCGCGGAAGCGAGCGTGATGACCGATGCGATCGGCGACCATATCATCTGGGGCGCGAAGGGACGACTGCGGCTGAACGACAAGAGCGCCGACACGATATTGACCGACGCGCTGACCGGGCTAGCGCGGGATGCCGAGGGCCCGGTGCGCTCCTTCCCGATCCGCGGTGCGTCGGGCCTGCCCGAGCTGGTGGCCCATATCGTGCCGGTGCGACGCAGCGCGCACGACGTCTTCGGCGACAGCTATGCCCTGATGCTGCTGGTCCCGGTGGCGTCCGGCCGCGCGCCGTCGGCGACCCTGATGCGCTCGCTGTTCGACCTGACCCCTTCGGAGGCACGCGTCGCCAAGGGCATCGCCGGCGGCGAGACGCCCGAGGCGATTGCCGCCGATGGCGATGTCGCGATCAGCACGGTGCGCAGCCAGCTGAGCCGCATACTCGAAAAGACCGGCTGCGCGCGGCAGGCCGATCTCGCCTCGCTGCTCGCGCGGATCGCGGTCACCACGCCGAACTAGCGGAAAATTCGTGCCATCCTTCATATGAAGGATGCTGTCGCCACCGCCACGACCGATAAGACCGCAACTGCCGGTCCTTCTGCGACCCTGGGCCGTCAGTCAGCGGCACCCTTGCAGCGATGCGGGGGTGCCGCTTTCCTTTCCGGCCGACAAAGATCGATCCGCCCTTTCCGTCGCTGTCGGGTTAATTTACAGTTTACCATAAGCCCGACGGCCCGAATCCCCGATTTGCGCCACTGGCACAGCTCTTGCTGAGGTTATGGTGATGCTGAAAAAAATCGGACGCCTGTTCGTCATCAAGACCAAGTTCGAGGCCTGCCTCATCATCTATGCGCTCGGCGTCGGCGCGATGGCGCGCGGGATGATCTATATCCACGAATATCCGGGCTTCGGCGGCAAGCTGCTGCTCGTCGCGTGCAGCGGGTCGGTGTTCCTTGCCGGCGCGAAGATTTTCGATTGCCTGCGCTATGAACAGGCAGCCAGATTGGCGACGGCGACCGCCGATCAGCCCGGCTGACGCACGCGGACTTTCGTCCGTCACCAAAAAATGCCAAGGCAGGGCCGATGAGCAGGATCAGCGGTTCCCCCGACATCAGCATGGAACATGCCTATGGGCTGACGCTGCGCGTGGCGCGCTGGCGCGTCGGCCGGGGCGAGACGCCGTTGCTGTTCCTCAACGGTATCGGCGCCGATATCGCCGCCGCCGCGCCGCTGCTCGCACAGATGCACGGGCGCGAGGTGTGGACGCTCGACATGCCGGGAGTCGGCGGCTCGCCCGATGCGTTGCTGCCCTATGGCGCACCGACGATGGCGGCGATCCTCGTCGAGATCACCGGACGCTTTGGCCATGAACGATTCGACCTAGCAGGGTTCAGCTGGGGCGGTGCGCTCGCGCAGCAGGTTGCGGTGCAATTCCCAAGCCGCGTGCGGCGGCTGGTGCTGATGGCGACGACGCCGACGGTGTCCGCACCGGGAATCGGCTGGGCGGCGCTGCTCGACGACGACATGCTGGCGAGCGGGCTCAAGCTGCCGACCGCGACTCCGCTCGGCCTCGCCTATCAGAGCATGGCTATGGCGGGCTGGACCAGCGCGGCGATGCTGCCGACGCTCAAATCGATGCCGACCTTGGTGCTCATGGGCGCGCAAGACGGCGTCGTCCCCGCCTGCCACGGCGAGATGATCGCCGAATTGATCGATGGCGCGGTGCTCGAAGTGGTGCCGGGATCGCACCTCTTCCCCTTTACCCATGCAGCGGTGATCGCGTCGCGGATCAGCGACTTTCTGGACGCACCGGCGGGGCAGCAAGCCGCCGCTTGAGGAAGTCGGCGATCGCTGCGGCAGTTTCGTCGGGTGCTTCCTCCATCGGCAGATGGCCGATTCCATCGAGAAGTACGACCTCGGACCCGGCGATGCGTTCATGGAAGGTCTGCGCCGCCGTTGCGTTGATCAGCCGGTCCTGCTTGCCGAACAGGATCAAGGTCGGCGTCTTGATCTCGCCGACGCGCGCCGCCATCGCGGGTTCGCGGTCCATCCGCGCCCGTAGCACCGTCGCCTCGCGATTGCCCGGGAAGCGCAGCAACTCCCAATAGCGGTCGATCATCGCATCATCGACGATCGCCTGTTTCTCGACCGAACCGCGCAGCGATTCCTCGACCAGCGAGCGGGGGGTGATCTGCGTCGCGAGCCAGCGGCCAAAGCCATATTCTAGGACGCGAAAGCCGATATTCGATTCGGGCCTTTTCTCGCCCTTGCGCAGCGGCATGCCGGCAGCGTCGAGCAGCAGCAGCGCGTCGACGCGCCCGGGATGGTCGAGCGCGTAGCGCCAGGCGACCCAGCCGCCCATCGAATTGCCGCCGAGAGTGAAATGGTCGAGTTCGAGCTTCGCCGCGACGACGTCGACCGCCGCCATCATGCCGCCGGCGCTATAATCCTTGTCGGCGGTGCCACCGGTGAGGCCGTGGCCGGGCAGGTCGAGCGTGATGATGCGGAAATCGCCGCCCAGCCGCTTCACCAGCGGCTCCCACGTCTGGAGGCTGGCGTTCGACCCGTGGAGCAGGACAATTGCCGGGGCGTCGCGCTTGCCCTGATCGCGATAATGGATGCGCTGCCCGGCGGGCCCTGCGACAAAAGCGGCATCGGGGCCGCCATATTTGGCAATCATCGCGTCGCGATCGGTGTCGGCGGTGCGCAGCGCGAAGAAAGCGACGACGATCGTCAGGACCAGCCCGAGCGGGATCAGCACGCGCTTGCGGCGCATCATATGGCGGCGCGGTGGCGGCGCCTCATAATCATCGTCTTCGATCATCGCGGTCCCTCACCCTGACCCGCAACGACCCTAACGTGCCGGTGGCCGCCGTCAATGCGCCGAACGGACCGGCGCATCGACGGCGGCAGGGTCAGCCCTGGACGCGCTTTACCGCGCCCTTGTGCGCGCCGACGCTCTTGTTGCGCGGACGGAAGCGACGCTTGCGCTGGCCTTCCGCGGCTTCGCCCGGAGCGCCTTCGCGGCGCGGGCCGCGCTCGCCCTGCGGTTTGCCGCCGCCGCCATTGCGGCTGCGGTTGGCGTCCTGACGCTGACGATTGGGGTCGCGGCCCTTGCTGCCGGTGTCGCGCGGCGGCTGGGCCGGCTTGGGCAGGTTGCGCACCAGTTCGTTGAAATTCTCGGGCAGCGGCATCGGCTCGGACTTGCTCCGCGTGACGCGCTCGATATCGCGCATGTACGGCCGCTCGTCGGGCGCGATGAAGCTGATCGCCTTCCCCTCGGCGCCGGCGCGCGCGGTGCGACCGATGCGGTGGACATATTGTTCGGGTACGTTCGGGATCTCGAAATTGATGACATGGCTGACGCCCGACACGTCGATACCGCGCGCGGCGATGTCGGTCGCGACGAGCAGCTTGATCTCGCCCGAACGGAAGGCCTGCAGCGCGTGGGTGCGCTGCGACTGGCTCTTGTTGCCATGGATCGCCATCGCCTTGATGCCGGCACCCGCGAGGTGGCGCACGACGCGGTCGGCGCCATGCTTGGTGCGGGTGAAGATCAGCGCGCGGT